>Ga0073936_10004759_pt1 | contig 18619 bp, 19 predicted proteins | sample AliMusrvi5mmetaG_FD_87041 | JGI IMG/M metagenome (GOLD analysis project Ga0073936, IMG submission 87041) | Freshwater lake bacterial and archeal communities from Alinen Mustajarvi, Finland, to study Microbial Dark Matter (Phase II) - Alinen... | ecosystem: Environmental > Aquatic > Freshwater >... | reverse complement strand
CTACTATGGAGCAATTGATGATTATTCTAAAAGTATATCCATTGATCCCAAAAATGCCGGTATTTATTTTGAAAGGGGACTTTTAAAGAGTGATCTCAAAGACTTCCATGGAGCAATTGCAGACTTTACCCAGGCGATCGAGAACGAGCCGCATCATTTCCGGGCAATTTTTAACAGGGCAATGGCGGATTATTTTCTTCAGGATTACAAAAGTGCAATTTCAGACTTCTCCTGTCTGATTGAGATTGAACCCCAAAATGGGGAAATATATTTCTACAGAGGGATGGTTAAAGCCAATGCAGCCCCTTCGGAAAATGGATGTCCCGATTTTAAAAAGGCAGAGGAGCTTGGCTTTACAAAGGCATCTGTCGCGATTGTCAAATACTGCCATTAAATAGAGCTTACATTATACAACCTGCCAAACAGATAACAAATTAAGTAATCTCGTTAATTCTAATCCATTTTAGCCTGATCAAATGGATTCACATCTGGTAATGTATAAATTTTTAGTCCATTTTAATGTAAATAGAAATTTTTCTTGTAAATTTAGGTTGTTTATCATCTTACTTTTTTTGCCTAACTATTCCGGAAGAAATGAACCAGCGAATTATGAAAAAGGCGATCCTAATTCTTATCCTTACGTTTTCGGCAACTACTTTCATCGGACAGGTTATACCGAAACAATATTATGACTTTCTTAAGAAAGCAGACTCTTTGTATAATGCAAAGGACTACAGGAATTCAGCGATTGCCTATTCCGATGCTTTTAAATCGAACGGATGGAAGGCTTTGCCAATCGATCAATACAACGCCGCATGTCTGTGGGCATTGGCCAATTATCCGGACAGTGCCTTCTCAAACCTCTATAAAATTGCCACGATACCGCATTTTACGATGTATCCAGATGTGCTGAATGATCAGGACCTGAATTTCTTACACACAGATCAGCGCTGGAATCCATTAATGGGAGTTCTTAAAAAAAACAAGGATAAGGCAGAATCAAAGTTTAATAAACCGCTGGTTTTATTATTGGATTCGATACTTGATGATGACCAGAAAAACAGATTACAGGAAGATGATATTCAAAAAAAATATGGGTACGGGGCCGCTGAGATGAGAACACTTTGCCGGTTAATCTGGGAGAGTGACTCTCTGAATCTTATTAAAGTTGAGGTTATTCTCGACAAATATGGATGGCTTGGGTCTGATATCGTTGGAAAAAAAGGGAATGCGGCACTATTTTTTGTGATTCAACACCCGAGACCGGCTACGCAGGAAAAATATTTGCCATTGATGAGAGAGAGGCAGTGAAAAATGGGAATGCTGAACCAGCCCATCTTGCACTGCTCGAAGACAGAGTTGCAATTGAACAAGGGGAAAAACAAATATATGGCAGTCAAATAGGAACCGACAGGCAATCTCACCTTTATTTCATTTTGCCGTTGGAAGAACCTGATAATGTTGATATTAGACGTGCCAACGTTGGACTTCCACCACTGGCTATTTACGCTGAACAGTGGCAAATAAAATGGGATGTTGAACAATACAAAAAAGATCTGCCTGCAATTGAAGCAAAGCTAAAAAACCGATGATTGATTTATAATATGAACAATAAAACATTTTATCAAAATATTCGAAATAGCATTCAAAAGTCATTGTTTCCGACCGTTTATATACTCAATTTTATATCTCAGACTGACTTCTTATGAAAATGCCTTATAAACAGATCCTAAGACTGAAATACCTCAAAAGGGGCATTGTGCGATCTATCCGCACCCACTTTTGAATAAATTCCCCGCGGATGGGAGCCGTTAGTTAAACTTTTAATACGTATTTGGAATAAATCAGAATTACTGCAGGATGACAAAATCACAAGCCTTAAAATATTTGCTCCGTGCCAGAAAGAATGGATATGCACCATTTCACCACGGACTAGTCATCAATGAAGTAGAATCCCCATACAACGGTAAAACTACCGGGCTGAATTGGGGGATTCAGATTGAAGAACTTAGCAATGAAGGGCAGGTATTGGGCCACCCCAGGATCATCTGGGATGCTGACCAGGCTGAGAGAATGTTCCCGGGTAAAACAACAAAAACAATAATCCAATGGCAACAATATTAGAACTTGAAAAGGAATTAAATTTGGAAGAGCCGTTCGAAGCTGAACAAATAAGAAAAGTAGCTTTTGAAGAAAAAGGACTGAGACAAGCCAGGATAGTTGAAAACTACCTGATAAAATCCGATCCGGCCAAAACAATCCAAATACTCACAAATATATTGGAGAACGGTACAGCCGAATACAAGCCTGAATTTATTGAAATGGTTACGGGAATCAGGTTTTTAATTCAGGATCTGTTAAATACGCAATCCGATTATTTAACCACAATTCAAAATCAATACGAAAATGAATTATCCTGGGTTAAACAAATGAAGCATAACTGAAATACAGGCATCCTGATCTTTCAAGCTTAAATTGACTAACCATTTGTCTCTCTAATGCTTTTATTCTAATTTTGGGTAAAAGTGAGTTTGAATGATTTTGGCTAAGGTTAGCTGTGACTGCTCCCACATAAAAATTTAAAGTAAATAGTTGGAGGCGATTTTGTGAATAAGAATAAGATTGTCATTTGTTTCCTTTTAATGTTGATTACTCATGTTGCTCACGTTTTTGAAGAAACATGGGGCCGGTTCTGGATATTGAATAAAGTCGGATTAGGATTTTTTTTAACAATCAATTGTGCGCTCTTTTGCATTCCAGTTGTTATATTTTATTTTGTATTAAATAAGTACCATTGGGCGTATAAGCTTAGCCTGGTTTATGCTGCTTTTATGGTACTTCAAGGTATTGGACACAACGTCGAAACAATTATAAGTGGCAGGTATTTTGATGGATTTGCCGGAGGATACTCCGGAATTGGGTTAGCGGTCATTGGCTCTGCATTGATTTATTACCTGCTTAAAGGGATTCGGTCAAATGAATTCTGATATTGAAAACCTTATTAAATAATAAATCAATGCAATATCAATAATTTCTTCTGAACTATGACACAAACTGAAAAACCATCCAGGGAAACCTTGGATGGCTGGCATGATGATCCTAAAAACTGGAAATTGAGTATATTCTATTTTAATAGAACGGATAAACGAATTTTCCCTCCCAAAAGAATGCAGGGAATGGGTTGGACCGTAAATTTTGCCAATCCCTGGTCGATTCTTGCAACAATCGGAATCGTTGGTTTTATTCTTTTAATAATCAGATATTTCAGATAATATTTCCTCTGCAGATGACCTGTTGTATGGGAAAAATATTCAATATCACAGCGGTGAAACAGCAGGTTGCTTTGCAGTGAATAAAAAAATCGGGCACGAATGGTTCACCTGAGAAGAGCAAACAGTCATGAGGGGTCCAAAATACTTGATTTGGTAAAATCGGTGCTTTCTGATTATGGTTTAGAAATAAACCCTGAGGAAACTGACAGGGATTTATCTGATTTGGACTATTACTATTTCAATAAAAATGGTTGGTTTGCCGTAATAGAGGAGGAAAATGAAATTATAGGTTCATATGGAATAATTAGAATCGATGAGAAGACCTGCGAACTGAGAAAAATGTATTTGCTGCAAAAATTCCAGGGACAATGGCTCGGCAGATTAATGATGATGGATGCACTTGAAAAAGCCAAAGAATTGGGATATTCGATGATGGTACTTGAAACGAATAAAATACTGGACAAAGCTTTATCCATGTATCAGAAGTTTGGATTCATGCAATACATTCCTCCCCATTTGTCGCAAAGATGTAATATTGCGATGAGACTTAAATTATAATAAGTGATTATGGTTCGACTGATTAAACAGAATCTGGATGGGAAGAAAGTTCTGCTTCTTTTTATTTTGACGAACATCCTATATGCTGTAATGTTGACCTTAACTATTCCTAAGGTGATGAGTTATTCTGCTGGAATGCAGATAATGGATATGATGCCTGCCGGATATAACGCAGACTATGTAAACACCCTGCTTAAAGCTTTGGGAGAAAAAGGGAGAAACGCCTACCTGTTTGAACAGATTCCTGTTGATATGGCTTATCCCTTGCTGTTTGCCGTAAGCTGGTGTCTGGTCCTTGCATATATCTTAAACAAACTGGGGAAACTGCACAGCAAATTGATCTGGCTTTGTTTTATTCCGGTTTTTGCCGGGGTCTTTGATTATTGCGAAAATATAGGTATAATCACCATATTGAATCAATATCCCGGCAATTCCAATCTTTTATCACAGATCACCTCTGTTTTCTCAGTACTGAAAAGCCTGTGTACAACAACTTATTTCGCTGTTCTGATTATCTGTTTATCTGTCCTTGGAATAAAGAAGCTCAAAGGTTTATTAATCCGTTAGGTAGCCGCATCGCAGCGCCATTTTGGTAGCTGCGTAGCGGCGAAATTGTGATTCCTCAATAAATTTCGTTATATTTTATCAGAATCATCAATCAAAGATGGTCAGATGTGATGGCAAATACCTACACACAGATCAATATCCAGGCAGTTTTCGCCGTAAAAGGACGGGAAAATCTTTTAAATGACCAATTCATTCATCCCCTCTTTGCATACATAAGCGGTATATTGAAAAATCTGAATCAATACCCTTTGGCGGTAGGCGGATATGAAAATCATGTCCATATTTTCTTCGAGCAGAACCCCAATTCATCGTTATCCGATATTATGGAAAAGGTTAAAGCCAATTCATCGAAATGGATAAACGAGAACAATTTTGTCCCGGGTCATTTTGAATGGCAACGAGGGTATGGCGGTTTTAGTTATGCACGCCGGCAGCGCAACGAAATTATTAAATACATAATGAATCAGGAAGAACATCACCGTCTGCTGACCTTTAAGGAAGAATACCTGGATATTCTTATGAGATATGGCATTGAATTTAATGATCAATATTTATTTGAATTTTACGAATGATCATTTTAAGCAGCATCATTGCTCCATTTTGCTAGCCGCATCGCGGCGTCATTATGGTAGCCGCGTAGCGGCGATAGTTTGGTAGCCGCATCGCGGCGCAATTTACGTTGAACGAATATCCGAAAACATTATCCCAACCGCATCACGGTGATATTTTGGCATAAACATCCATTAACCCCCTGAAAAATTAAAGAAAACCCACATTTTGGATAATAAACCATCAGGAGTGGTCAATATATGGGTTGAATAATGCCGTTTTTCAACCTATTTTTCGGCTCTGATCCGGATAAGAATATTTTCATGAAAAACATTCACCTGAAAATCCTCCGGTAATAACTTCGACTTAATGCAAAAAGATAAATCAATGATTATGAGAAAAAATTTCGGACTCCTGTTGATCGTGCTTTTTCCGGTTCTTGCCTTTTCCCAGCCAACCGAAAGAAGGGCAAAATATGATATCTCCAAAGAACGGGTGCTCTATGCGGTTGGGTATACCCATTTGGATTCAGAATATGAGTGGGATTACAAGTCCACCGTAAGTGAGTACCTTAAAAATACGATGGAGGAAAATTTCAGGTTACTGGATAAATATCCCGATTACGTTTTCAACTTCACCGGAGCCCGCCGCTATCGTCTCATGAAGGAATATCACCCTGAGCTTTTCAAAAAGTTAAAGGGGTATGTCGCGCAGGGACGCTGGTATGTGGCTGGTTCATCCATGGAAGAGGCTGAGGTAAATGTCTCAAACTCAGAGTCAGTGATCAGGCACGTACTGTACGGGAATAATTATTTTCGTAAGGAGTTCAATAAGGAGAGTTCAGATTATATGTTGCCCGACTGTTTCGGCTTCGTGGCCAATCTTCCCTCTGTGCTTCATCACACCGGTATGATTGGTTTCTCTACACAGAAGCTTACCATCCCGAATCTTGCAACCGGTGTTCCCCTCCCGTTCAATGTAGGGGTGTGGAATGGTCCTGACGGTAAAGGTCTGGTTTCGGTGCTTGATGCAACCGACTACGATGGTGACCTCATGCCGCGGCTCGATATTGACCAATACTGGGATAACCGTCTTGCAGATGACACTAAAAAATATGGTGTCACCTTCGATTACCGTTATTACGGATGCGGCGACATGGGTGGCGGTCTTCGCGAACGGGATGTAATCAACGCCGAAGGGAGTCTGAAAAATACGGACAGCAAAATAAAGGTGGTCTTAACCTCATCCGATCAGATGTATAAGGATATTACCCCTGAGATCCGAAAAAAACTCCCTGTTTACATTGGCGATCTGTTGCTCGTGGAGCACAGTGCCGGCTCATTGACTTCCGAATCGTACATGAAGCGAATGAACCGCAAAAACGAACAACTTGCCCAGACTGCCGAACAAATGGCCGTAATGGATAATTACCTGACCGACGCTCCCTATCCTTTTGAAAAACTGAATAATTCATGGGAATTGATGCTGGGAAGCCAGATGCACGATGTGGTTACAGGAACAGCCATTCCAAGCGCGTTCAAACTGGCCTGGAACGACGAGTTTGTTGCCCAGAACGGATTTTCAGAAGTGCTGAAAAATTCAATCAGCGGGGTTTCAGCTCAGCTTGATACCCGTACCAAAGGGAGATCCGTTGCGGTTTATAACCCGGTAGCTGCCGACCGCGAAGATGTGTGCACAGCAGAGCTCACCTTCGATGCGATGCCTGCTCACCTGAAAGTTTACGATGCCAAAGGGAAGGAAATTCCTTCCCAGGTCATTTCCCGCAAGGATAATCACATTAAACTCATTTTTGTGGCCCATGTCCCATCAGTGGGTGTGGCTGTTTATGATGTTGAGGAGTCCGCATTAGCTTCAAGACTTACAACGCCGGCACTCTCTATCGAGCCGAATGTGCTTGAAAACGAATATTATAAAGTTTCGATTAATGATGATGGCGATATCTCATCCCTGTACGATAAAAAGGAAAACCGCGAACTCCTTTCAAAACCATCACGCCTCGAGTTTCAGCGCGAGATTCCCACCAAGGAACCTGCCTGGAACATGTTCTGGTACGACCGTAAGAATCCTCCCTTTGATTTTATGAACAAGGATGTCTCCATAAAGATGGTGGAGAGCGGACCGGTGAGGGTTGCCTTCGAAATCACCCGAAAAGGGCAGAATTCAGCGATTAAGCAAATTGTCAGTTTGGCAGCCGGAAAAGGTGGCAAGCGGGTTGAGGTAGCCAATGTGATCGACTGGCAATCAACCGGTGTCAGTTTGAAGGCATCCTTCCCGCTGACCGCGGAGAATGAGAATGCCACCTATAACCTGAGTGCCGGGGCAATTCAGCGAAGCACGAATAATGAGAAAAAATTCGAGGTCCCGTCGAAGATGTGGTTTGACCTCACCGATAAGTCTGGTAAATTTGGGGTCTCTGTCCTGGAAGATTGTAAGTATGGTTCCGACAAACCCGATCAAAATACATTAAGACTTACGCTGGAATTCACCCCATCTGCCAAACTTTGTCCTACATGGCTTTACCAGTCTTCGCAGGATTGGGGATTGCAACAGGTAAAATATGGATTATACAGTCATAGCGGCGACTGGTCACAAAGTGAAACTCCCTGGCAGGCTGAGTTTCTGAATAAACCGCTGCTAGCCTTTGAAGCTCCCAAACATGCGGGGAAATCGGGTTCCGCATTTTCACTGGTGAACCTGAATACCCCTAAAGTCGGGGTAATGGCCCTGAAAAAAGGCGAAAACAGCGATTACACCATAATCCGGGTGAATGAACTCACAGGGAAAGATCAGGCCGGTGTCAGCCTAAAATTTCCGTCAAAGATCCTGGATGCTTATGAGGTAAACGGACAGGAGCAAAAGATCGGCGAAGCAACAATTGACGGAAGCTCACTGAATTTTGATATTACCCATTATACCCTTCGCAGTTTTGCCTTCAAACTGGCCCCCCGGATTCCGCAGAACCTGAATCAGTCAGCGGTCGGTTTAGAATACGACCAGGACGTGATGAGTTTCGATAATAACCGGACCGACGGGAATATGGTTCCTGTTTACGATCCGACAGACCATGGAATGGTTTGCAATTATCCCGCAGAACAGATTCCTGCAGAGCTGGTCAGCGAGGGAGTGAAGTTTAAAATGGGAAGTACCGAAGATCTGAAAAAGAATGTCGTTACCTGCAAAGGTCAGGAGATCAGGTTACCCGCCGGGGATTACAATAAGGTATATATTTTGGCGGCTGCCACCGAAGATACCTCAGGAATTTTCAAGGTGAACGGAACCCCTGTAAAGGTGTCGGTTGCCAACTGGAAGGGATTTATGGGTCAGCACTACGACCGGCAGTTTGATGTGGATGGATTCACGGTCAGAAACATCAAAGAGCCATTCCTGAAGCATGATAATATCGCCTGGTTTGCGTCGCATTATCACTTTGGTTATCCGACAAGGAATGAGCCATACACCTATTCCTATATTTTTAAATACGAGATCAGCCTCCCTGCAAATGCCGGTTCCATTACCCTTCCGGATAATGCCAAAATCAAGATATTTGCGCTGACTGCAGCCAAAAAAGAGGGGGATGACATTCAAATTCTTCAGCCGCTTACCGATGACTTCAGCGACAGCAAGTCATACGCGTTGAGAAAGGCTGAGAATTAACCCATAAGGATATGGAAAGTCACGCAAAGTCGCTAAGGTTTTGAACTTTGCGACTCCTATATAACTCTTTTGTAATTTTCTGATATTGAGTTAATTTCAAGATGCTAGTTTTAGCTTATTTAATTGTTTTTCCAATCTCTTAATTTTCTCTTCACGGTATTTTTCTTGATTATCTATTATCAATTCGATATTGCATTCTGTATTTTTTAACAACATGGTGTAGATTATTCGTGCAAGTTTATGTCCAGTAGTGATTGCTGCTCCTTTGCCTCCTAACCTCGCCTTCATTTGGCGATAGGAATCTCCAATTGGCGTTTTATTGGCAGACAAACACGATGCGCCTTGTCTTAAGATCTGCCCTGCTTTATTTTTCTTCTTTTGCATTTTGCTACTCACAATTTTACCTCCGGTTATTTTGGTATTAGGCACCAGATTTAGCCATGCAGCGAAGTGCTTTGCACTTTTCCATTTAGTCATATCTGTCCCCACTTCTGCAATAAATTCTAATGCTGTTAGTTCATTAATACCTGGTATTTTGCATAAATCGACTCCAGCAATTGCTATCAGGTATGGCGAAATTGAAAAATCAAATTGATTCTTTTTTGGTTTTGCTTTCGACTTTTTTTTTGAGTTTCTTCCAGGCAGGTAATGTCTCCCTCTTTTATGATTGCTACTTGTTTTAATAATTGCTGCTTTATTTTTTCTTCACAGCGTTTTATCTGATTTTGATGAAATTCATAATTCTCCAATGCTTGTTCCAACATAAAGAGATGCTCTTCGTTCCAGATGCCTTGTAATGACTTGATTACTTCTTCCTTCGATGCTTTTATTCTTGGATCGCATAGTGTGCTTAAAATTTGTGGGTCTCTTTCTCCCGCTAAAATTGCTTTCACCATGGCCATTCCGGTTTTGCCTAGTAAATCGCTTATAACTGTATGTATTTTTATATTCATTAGTTCCAGCAATTTTTGCATCCTTCTAACAGAATCGGAGCTTAATAAAATCAATTTCCCCCGTTGTCGGGTATAGTTTCTTAAGACTCTGATTTCGTTGTCTGGTTGGAAACTTTTCTGTAAAAGCCCACAGGTATGAAGCTTTTGGAGCCAGATAGAATCCGTATCATCTTTCTTTCGACCGGTAACATTTTTTACGTGCTTTGCATTTACAAGGTAGGGCTCTATGCCCTCTTCTTCAAGCAAGATGAACAATGGCAAAAAATATACACCTGTACTTTCCATTGCTGCGGTCGTAACTCCGTTACTTTTTAAATAATCAACGATCTCATGCAAATCACAAGTGAACGCAGAAGTTGTTTTTACTTCATGACCTCCCTTCCCATCATTGATAGCAACACAATATAATGTGTCTCCAATATCTATTCCTGCAGCATGCGGATTAAATACGGGTAAACCAGTTCCAATTTTAACAACACTCTTTTTTACTGTCTCTTTTTTCATAATTTTGCTTTTTGTTCCAAAGTTATCTGTTTTGAGGTTGGAGTTTCACAACTCCCGAGTACTTTGCGAGAAAAAAAGCTATATAGGAGTCACCAAGTCGTCAGGGTCTGTACTTATCCCTTTCATATCTCTTTTAAATTTTCTGCTTATTTGGAAGGGTCTGTTGGAAATTCCTGTGAAGTGACCTGTAAATAACTCACGGTGGATTGAAACGAAACCGTGGGGCACTTATGCATATAAAATGAGGGTGTTTAAAAAGCAAGGAATTTTCAACCACATGGGGCATAAAGTTCGCCAATCTATGATTCCAATGAGCGCAATTAGCAGAATATCAATTTAATAATTTAGTGCTCCTTTTGTATACCAATGTGTACATCGCAGCAGAAAAGACTTTTTGGACACCTGCTATTGTTCTTTTATGGTTAGGAAGGAGTTTAAGGTCAACCTCAGTTTTTCTAAAAGCAAAATGGTTTTTTTACCGCGACACGAGTGGATCTGAACCGGAAGGGTGAGATACCATAAACGATTTAAAACTGTCAACCAGTTTATGCATATCTTTTTGCGCAGTTTCCGGTTTGTAAATACTGGCATATAACGATATCCTGCTAAACTTCCATGGAAGCGGGTCTATTTCAATCTGAGCAGTTTTATCCGTTACGGTAATAGTAATTACCGAAAATACGTCGCTTAAATAATAGGGATCGTTTTTTGTATTCATGAGAAACCTTCCGATAATTTTCCCGTCGTTTTTGTCGCTGTACTGGATCTCACTCTGAGGATTTGCAAATGCACGGATTGCCCATTCGTTCGACCTGAGAAAGAGCTGCTCCTTTGTCCCGTTTACATTGATTAATTCAGAAACTTTTGGTGCTGTCACATCCTTATAGGCAGCACACGATAACAGGAGAAGCAGTGGGAGAACTAAAGATATTAGTTTCATATTTGTTGTTTTCTAGTTACAATTTCGGATCGACTTTCCATTTCTTGTAGTCGTATCCATTATTTTCACATTAATCGTGCCATAAATTGTTACCTGACCAAAAACAAAGTCTGCAACCTCCTGTAATTGAATTTACCGGGCTCTATGTCAAAATATTAAAAATGTAAAACAAATGGAAATAAAATGAGATCCCCTAAACTGACAGTTCGATGATATTCTAAAACGCGTGAAATTGTTACTTTCGGTAAAATTTTCTTATACACCCTTTTCCAGTCGACCGTGAGATGGATTGAGTTCCTGGAAGGAACTTTTAAAAGTTTTGGTTCACCGGCTTTATAACTCCTGTATCAGGGATTACTAAGCAGTTAGTCTCAGAAATTATAGGTTAAGGAAATACCCATCCGGTACGATGCTGTGAAATTATTGTAAATGACGCGCGGCGCCAGATGCAACGATCCTGAAATTGGAAAATTCTGGCGGATGGCTGTTTTTATATGACCAACCCGTTCAAGATATCCAAAGAATCCAATAGTCCCGCCGACGACCATTGCAGCGCCGACACCTGCACAGATATCATTCATCCCTTTTTCGCCGATTAATTGTTCCAGCATTGTAGGATTATCCAATGTTACAAGGGAATTTATGCCTGCCAAAAACATGCAACCCCCGAAAATGGCACAAAGTCCTGAGCCCAAAACCATGTCTTTACTGGTCTTAAGCGATTCATTGAGCTGCTGCAGGGTGAGCTGATTAATATCTTTGACCTGGTAATCGTTGTAATACCACTGGGCCTGCGAGAATTTGGAAAGGATCAAAAGGATGATGACAATCGTTAGCTTTTTCATAGTGCCGGGATTAAAGGGTATACACTTTTGATTGATCTACCTAAAGATAAGGGAAAGAAGAATAAAATGCAAATCGGGTTACGCGACAACCATTTTCTCCTGGCAGATTTGAAAACTGCCTAAAGATCACCTATCTTTGGTACATGACTGATGTACACAACCCAGCAACCCGCAGTTACAACATGAGCCGCATCCGAGGGAAAGATCCGTAGGATAAGAATACTGATAATACTGCATTGCCGATGTGAGGCAGAACATCCTACTGATGGGTTAAAAGCAACAATGACCGCAAAATATCGGGGTCTGTCAAACCGTTCAGTTTTACACTAACACCGTTGGGGTAGCTGATCTCACAGGAAATTGTACTGCCGGCTGCCTCCGGATCTGAAAAGGTTTTAGACTGGTTCTGCACCGGCGCCGGAATTTGCGATGACGGGGTCTTTTGTAAATGATCAAAAACAACCGGGATAAATCCTCTTTTAGGTGGTAATTGTCCCTTTAACTTATTGTGCCAATAATAGAATTTAGACTCCCTAATGTAATGATTGGCACAAAAATCGCGGATCGTCAGGCCTGATTCAATAAACTCTTTGTAGATGGACTGGAATTGATTTGCTGTTAACATGGCTTATCGCATAAGTGAAAGCCAAACTTAAAACTCAAAAAGAAATGTTAAAATACGGGGTTCACAATCTGCTTACTGTTTTTAGGGGTCATCAGACCAACAACATTTAGAAATTTCCCTTTGGCAGCAGGCAGCAAAATCGGATTTTCTTTCCTTTGCCAGGCGTATGGTACATTTGGAGTAAGTCCGAAATGACTTTCATCGCCAAAGTAAAGATCAATGAATCCGCTATCTTCCAATTCCTTGAGGCTTTCTATTTGCCCTTGTTTAAATTCAAATTCATCTTTGTCGCGCTTGCCTTTTAAAGACAATCGAGCTCTTTTCCATCTATAGCCCAGTATCTTTTAAAAAATTCTGCAAGGTCTTTTTGCAGATTCTAATATTGTGTTTTTCTTCCAAATGAAGCAGCACATTTTTTAGATTTCTGCTATGAATCTCTAATAATTTAGAGAGTACTTCTTCAAGGCCCTTAAGGCGTGTTTTAACTCCTCTGCCAGTCGTAATTGGAAGAGAATTCAGACCCTCTTTTTCCCACTTATCGAACCAACGTTCGATCGTTCTACGATCAACATCAAAAATGTTTGCCATGTCGATAATCGTTCGTCCCTGATAAAAGAAGGCAATGACTACGTTTTCTGATTGTTTTATTAGAGTTTTTTATACCTTGCTCTAATGCCTCAATCTCATCTGTTTTCAGTGTTACATATCACATAATGAGATAAATGTACTCATATTATATCATATAAACAAATAAATACGACATTATTTTATTCTAATTACTTAATTGTTTGCAGAAACGTTAAAGACAACTTTTTGTTATCATTGTCGAATGACTCCAAAGCGGATTATCTGATAACTGGAGATCATGATTTACTGGAATTAAAAATATTTAACAAAACAAAAATTCTGACCATCACTGAATTTGAATTATTGCCCTGGCGGTGAACGAATTAGAAAAACAAATCAAAGAATAACCATTGTCCGTTAGGACAATAACAGATAATCGGTTAATCCCTGCGGGAAATTTATTTTCAGAAATCTAATCTTCTATGGATTTTGATCTCCAGCGGAGAAATTTGAACAGTTTCTTCACGCTGTGTGGCTTAGTGGCTATTTTTCTCGATACTAAAGCACACAAAGAGTTTTTTTAACTTGACAGCATCTGTCCCACTCAAACGGCAATTAATTTTTAAATATTGACTATTTTTGGGGCTATTCCCACCCTTTTAAAAGTTTGGGAATTCATTAGCCAAAAACTATCCGCTTAACATGGAACGAAGAGATTTTCTGAAGCATTCATCGGCTGTATTGACCGGAACGCTGCTCCTTCCTACTATTGTCCCGTCAACAGTATTAGGTAAAAATGCTCCGGGCAATAAGATTAATATTGCTCAGATCGGCTTTGGACGCATCGCCATGACTCATGATCTGCCCGAAACGCTCCGCTTCGACCAGGCCCGCATTATCGCAGTTGCCGATCTTGATTCGAACCGTGTTCAACAAGGGAAACAGTTCATTGAGAATTTGTATTCTCAGAAAACGGGTAGTAAGAATGCCGTTGAGGTGAAGACCTATAGTGACTACCATGAGATGCTCCTTCGAAAGGATATCGATGCCGTAATGATTTCAACCCCTGACCACTGGCACGCACAGCCGGCCATTGAAGCGGTGCTCGCGGGAAAGGATGTCTATCTTCAGAAACCTACTTCGCTCACCATTGCTGAAGGGCGTTTGCTCGCAAATGTGGTCAAACAGAAAGGGACAATCCTTCAAATGGGGACGCAGCAGCGGGCCATGCCTCAGTTCAGGATTGCTGCTGAACTGGTTCGAAATGGAAGAATCGGGAAACTGCATACGGTGAAGATTGGTCTGCCGGGTGATCCGTCGGGACCCGAAGCGACAGAGATGCCTGTTCCTAAAAATCTCAATTATGAGATGTGGCTCGGATCGACCCCCGATGTTTTTTATACCGAAATGCGTGTTCATCCCCAGAACAGTCTCACCGATCGTCCGGGATGGCTGCGATGTGAACAGTTTGGCTCCGGGATGATCACGGGCTGGGGACAGCACCATTTCGACTCAGCCGCCTGGGGTATGGATACCGAATATACCGGTCCCATATCGATCAATGGAATGGCTCAGTTTCCAAAATCGGGACTCTGGAATGTCCACGGAGAATTTCTGGCCGTAGCCGAATATCTGAATGGGATCACGATGATTACCAGCGGCGGATTTCCCAACGGCATCCGTTATGAGGGGAGTGAGGGATGGATCTTTGTTACGCGGGCTGATTATTCAGCCACGGCCAGTGATCCGGTTTCAAAAAGCAACAGCAGCAAGGCACTCGATGCAAGTGATCTAAGAATCCTAAATTCAGTAATCAAAGAGAATGAAATCCATTTGTACCAGACAGACAATCAGCATGGTAACTGGCTCGATTGCATTAGGTCACGAAAAGCACCGATTTCGCCGGCTGAGATGGGTCACCGCGCCTGTTCCGTCTGCCTGATCACCCATATTTCAATGAAGCTTGGGCGGAAATTGCAATGGAATCCGGAAACTGAAACTTTTGTCAATGATGAGGAGGCCAATAAGATGCTTTCCCGGTCGCAGCGGTTTCCATATGGGACAAGCTATATTAAATTATAACCAAAATTTGAACCAAATTAAGCACAATAAGGCACAATGGGAATAAATAGCTAAAATGCAGAAACCATTCAGAACGCAGACCAGAAGTCTACCCTGGAGATTAAAAGGAGTCAAAAATTGCATATTAGAAATTTAAAATAGTACATTTTATCTTTGCGGGTAATTCGATTTTATTCATTTTATGAACAAGGTTTATGCGGATTTCCCGTATGAATTGTCTATTCATCTGTTAATGTTCTAACGGACAATGGTTTTTCGTTGACTTATTTTTCTATTAAATTTGATGCCCAACGGGCAAAAAATGTCAAATGTAATTTTTTATGCAATCTCTGGAAATAAGGTTTTAATTACTTTGATTTAACTGCAAAATACAGAAAATGAGCAAATTCAGATCGATGGTCTTCATGGTTGTTTTGTTGACCGGATTTTCCGCAGTACAGGCAGCAAAGCTGAATGCGGTAAAGGTTGGTGCAAAAATCAATGTCACCGTAGACGGGAAATATTTCACGAGTTATATTTTCTCTTCCGATGAGAAATATCCGTTTTTCTATCCGGTGAACGGCCCGCTTTCGGGAGGTTCGGTCACCTCGATGCGCAACGGAGAATACCCGCATCACAGCTCGCTGTTTTTCGGCTGTGACCAGGTCAACGGCGGGAATTACTGGCAGGAGGGGCTGGAACGGGGCAGGATCATCTCGGTAAATGCAGAGATTCTTAAGGAGGGTGGCGATACCGTCATCATTTCGGACGAATGCATCTGGAGCCGTCCGGGTGCTATGTCTCCGATAAAGGACAACCGCAAAATAACCATCACCACACCATCTATGACTGTCAGGCAAATTGATTTTGAAATCAGTATGGAGATGCTGATGGATGTTCATATTGCAAAGACGAACCATTCACTGTTCAGTGTACGTATGGCTGCCGACCTCTCGGTAAAAAACGGAGGGACAATGATCAATGCCGAGGGTGTCCGGGGAGAGAAGGATACTTTTGGTAAGCCATCGCCCTGGATCGATTATTCCGGGAAACGGGGGGTATTTACTGAAGGTCTGACTGTCTTGCAGCATCCGTCGAATCCTGGATATCCTTCGCCATGGTTCACCCGCGATTACGGGTTTATATCTCCGACACCGATGTACTGGCCCGAAAACGGGGTGGAAACTCTCTTTAAAAAGGGTGAAACGCTGCGGCTACGTTACCGTGTTCTGGTTCATGGGGGTAATGCAGAAGAGGCAAAGATCGGGGAGTTGTCCGGAAACTATAAGTAGAGAAACCAGATTGGCTTCGGGACTCAGGGTAATAGATCATTTTAGAGTTTTCCAGAGTCTCATTTTTCCCGATATTATCGTAAATTTGTTATCGACTTTAAACTCATCTGGCTGGAATTTTACTTAACAGGATTAACACCAATCCAAAGGTGTAAATTGGTTATTTTCGAAGACAATTAAAAAACGAGTGAATTGCGAATGAAAACGATATCTAACGAGATTAGCCTTTCTGATAATTTCCATCGGGTTGTTAAACTTGTGAAACAGTTGCCCTTTCAGGAAAAAATCAAACTTGGAGAGGTTATTCGAAAAGAAACGATGAATATCAAAGATGAAGATATTATTCTGTGCCAAATCACCAGTCAGCAAACAAAGGATGAATATTCGATACTCATTAAGGATGATGATTTTAGACTCGGCAACCTGCCTGTAAAAAGTAATATACGACCCAACCTTATTTTCACAGCAGACAAAAATATCGTGATCAAAAAGGTTGCATCAATTAATGAGAAGGCAATGAAGGCAGTGACGGAAAAAGATAATTGAATTGATCTCTTAATGCATTTTAATCCAGGAATAGAATAAGAATCCTGCAAGCAGGGATGATGGAGGATTCGCCTGGCAATAACAATTATTCTCAAGCATTTCGTCTTTGAGTATTACAAACAATTTTTAAAACATATTATTTACGAATGAACCGAATATACTTATCCGTTATGGCACTAGGATCTATCCTCGTTTTAAATTCCGGTGGCTATGCTGCAAACAGGGCTCAAAAAGAAAATCCAAAACCAGGGTTGTTTACCGGAGCCAAAGGTGAAGTGAAACTGATTACCCTTGACCCGGGCCATTTTCATGCGGCGCTGGTCCAAAAGAACAAGTACGATCAGATTAGTCCAGAGGTTTATGTCTATGCTCCTGCGGGAAATGATCTCAATGAACACCTTAAACGGATTGAAGGGTACAACAAACGGGCTGAAACCCCCACTGCCTGGGACGAAAAGGTTTATACGGGAGACGATTATCTCGAAAAAATGGTTTCCGAAAAGCGGGGAAACGTGGTTGTGGTGTCGGGCAATAACCGGATTAAGTGCGATTATATTAAAAAGTCTGTGGAGGCCGGTCTTAATGTTTTGGCGGATAAACCGATGGTGATCACTGCGGATCAATTCCCAAAGCTGGAGGAGGCATTCAAGATTGCGAAAAAGAAAGGGGTGCTTCTCTATGATATCATGACCGAACGTTTTTCGGTTACCTCGGTTTTGCAGCGCGAACTTTCGATGATCCCGGAGATCTTTGGAACCCTCGAAGCCGGAACGGCTGAAAAGCCTGCCGTTGAAATGGTCAGCGTCCATTACTTTTATAAAAATGTTTCAGGGAATACGCTGGTTCGTCCGGCATGGTTTTTTGATGTGAGTCAGCAGGGGGAGGGGATCGTGGATGTGACGACCCATCTGGTGGATCTGGTGCAATGGGAAGGATTCCCGGAGCAGGTTCTTCATAAAAGTGACATCCGGATCATCGGGGCAAAACGATGGCCTACCGTGTTATCAAAAGAGGATTTCACGGAGGTTACCCGGATGGAGCAATATCCGGAATACTTAAATAAAGCAGTTAAAGACGGAAAACTGAATGATTTTGCCAATGGAGAAATCCTTTACAGAATCAAAGGAGCATTTGCAAAGGTTACTACAATCTGGAATTACAAAGCCCCGGATGGTGCCGGCGATACCCATTACTCGATGATGCGCGGTACGGTTGCCAATCTCGAGATCCGCCAGGGTGCGGAAGAAAGATATAACCCGACTTTAACCATCAGTGCTGCAAAAGGGGTTGATTTAACCTTGTTTGCCGCCAATCTTGAAAAAGCCGTCAAGGGCTTTCCGCAATCGGGACTTTCACTCCTGAGGTTGGGGGATTCAAAATGGAAAGTAGTCATTCCGGAAGTTCTCAAAATCGGACATGAGGCGCACTTTGCGCAGGTAACTGCCAAATACCTGGAATATTTGAAATCAGGAAAACTTCCGGAATGGGAGGTTCCCAATATGATCACTAAATATTATACCACCACATCTGCATTTAAGCTGTCGAAAGAGACAAAATAATCTTTTTTGTTTGACATTCAGGAATATGCCCGGGTATTTTACCCGGTTTTTTTTTCATAAAACAGACGTAATTTGATATTTAAAAAGTTAAAATAAGTTAAATAAT
>Ga0073936_10004754_pt1 | contig 18631 bp, 11 predicted proteins | sample AliMusrvi5mmetaG_FD_87041 | JGI IMG/M metagenome (GOLD analysis project Ga0073936, IMG submission 87041) | Freshwater lake bacterial and archeal communities from Alinen Mustajarvi, Finland, to study Microbial Dark Matter (Phase II) - Alinen... | ecosystem: Environmental > Aquatic > Freshwater >... | reverse complement strand
TCCAATTCTATACCTTCCTCACCACTGCAATGAGCAAAATTTCTTATTTTCAATTTCTTACAAATTGCAGTGATATGCGCTAACTCCTCCAGATCAAACTGTGGCACACCTTTTACCTCACCTTTTTCAAAGTCGATGATCCCTGTAAGCAGAATTTTCAACTCATCGGCATGTCCGGCCAACCTTTCTATTGCATGATCAAATTCATCCCTGTTTTCAACTTCAACGCCCATAAAACTGCCGTATCTCCCTTTTTTCCGCAGCGCCTTTCCCGCAGAACGAATGTGGGGCAATGAACCATTTCGGCTATTGCGCAATGTCGTATTGACACCATGAATGTCACCAGCATCCCGAACCAGCGTTATTCCAGCATTGAGTGACTTCTGTAAATTGCTCCTTCCAACTTCCAAAAAGGTGGACAAGCCGCTTTTGAGGTAATCATTCCTTTTTTTAAAATCCAACTCTTCACCAGCCAAAAAAAGATGAGCGTGTCCTTCTGCCAACCCTGGCATAGCAAATGCAGCTGTTATCAAATTTTGACCAGACTGCAAAAACAAATTGGGACTTACCAGTTGCTTGCGTACAATATTTGCAATGCAGCCTTTAGCCATTGAAATAATATAAGGGCCGTCATTAAAATATTTGTCCCCGTCAAAATAGGTTTCCACCTGTATGATATCCATCCTTTTTATCTTTTTATGAATTTAATTGAAGGAATTGAGCAGTAATCAAAAAAATCGGGCTAGATATAGAGACTCTGTATCTCCATCAGTGCGTCAAATCCCCCAACATTAATTGCATTTCTAAACCCTTTTAAGACAAAGTTGTCATCATCCAGCATTTGATATTTCCGCCCGGGAGTTGCCAGAATAGTATCAAGGCCATATGGAACTGTTTCAGTAAGAAAGGCAGATTCAAGGCCGAGTTTTAGATTACTTCCGTCGAGCGCTGTATTGGGTAGCATAACACTGATATTTGATAAACCAACTGACATATGTATGTGCTCAAGCTCTCCGTGAGCTCCAATTTTACGAATTGATTCTATTGCCATTTTGACCAACCCTTCCACATCTGCACCGATAGGACTGACAGACACATCAATAAAAATATCTGAAAGAGACACTGTTGGATAGGCTTTGCGGATATTTTCAACCATTCGTAAAGTTGTTTCCAAAACTTCGTCGGACGTTTTGTTTGGACTCATTACTCCATTTTCATTACGCTCCGATGCCATCAAAATCATTTTAAAATCCCTGATCTCATAAAGTTGCATCATTTCCATCCGTAATTCTGATATGGAATTTACAATTGGTTTACCCCCCATTGCCTTTTTCTGATCATAACAATTTAAAAAAACCTTTTGCACTTCAACATTGGGAAAGTCAAATGATAAAGGGACTGAAACGACCTCCTGTACCCCATGAATAACATCTTTCATGAAGCCCTGATCTTCAATTACGCCGGTACCAACATTAATATTTATGTAAGTGGCACCGTTTTCTACCTGTTTGACTGCCAATTGCTGGATTCCCTCAATATCCTGCTCCTCAATAAGTTTAAGAGAGCTTTTGAACCCCGGATTTATCCGTTCACCAATTATTTTTAAATTTTTAAAACTCATGACTTCTTCTTTATTATGTTAATACCTTCTGTTACTTCGAGTAATACCTGATGATCTGAACCGAACAGCATCAGGTGAACGCCTGCAACACCCTGCATTTGCTGCATTTCTATGAGCACCTCACGGGCATAGGCAATCCCTTCCTTTCGGATATCTGTTGTGTTGTCAAATCTTTCTTTAAGCTCAGGCGGGATCTTCACACCCGGGATATGCGGCAGCATTTTGTAAGCATTCTTTGATACAATTACCGGGATTCCGGCAAGTATAAATAGTTTTTCATTCAATTTCTCTTCAACAACACGATGCATAAAACTTCGAAAAACAGGTAAGTCGAGTATAATCTGTGTTTGAATAAAATCGGCTCCGGCAGCTGCTTTTTGCTTTAGTCTTTGAACAGGAATAAATAATGGCGTAGTAAATGGATTGATGGCTGCTCCAAGAAACAGACGCGGCGGGTCCTTCAGGATATGCCTTGTAAAGTGAATTTCGGATTTCTCCCTGATATGTCTGGCTTCATAGAGCATCAGTGAAGAGTCCATATCGAATACCTGCTTGATTTTAGGCGTACCAACATATGAATCTCCGGTTAAGCAGAGAATATTGTGCACCCCATTCATCTTGTTTTGAAGTAGTTCAGATACAAAAGAGGTTTTGGTATGATCACGGCAGGTCGCCTGTGATATTGCCTCAATCCCCTCTTCAACCAGTTTGGCTGCGGCCAGTGCAGAGGGTAATGACGGCTTACCGTTAAGATATGCCGTAACATTAACGGCATCGAAGGAGCGACCAACCAATCTGGCTTCTTGCATCATATGGGTAAAATCACCTTCTCTGGGAGCTCTCACCTCACAGGTTAATACAAAATCACCCTGCTTCAGCTTTCGTTCCAGTTTTGATAAAGTTTGACACTCCTGGCTTCTACTGATTGGCAAATATTCCAGCGGGATTCGGGTGGGTTTATCATTTCCGTTTAAATAATTGATATACGAAGAGGTATGGTGCAGATTGGAATCTGGAGAAGAGATAAGAATGGGTGTCTCCAGTTTCCTTTGATTGCTTCGTTTGTAGATCCGAACCCAAACACATTGCTTGTCAGGATAGACTTCACACTTTTCTCCGATGGTTCCTCCGCAAGGACCATTTCGTAACCCTTTAGGACAACTCATCGGACACACCATTGCAGTGTTGGACAAAACACATTGACCGCAGGTCCGACAATCAAACATCATCCCCTTGACGAAGGCTTCCGATGCGGCTATTGTTTTAAGAATACCATTTTTCAGTACACTCATGATTTTTCAGTTTCATTAAGGATAAACTTATATCCGGTTGATTGGCTTTCCTTTGCGAATGTAAAGGTAGATGTACTTTTATTTTATGGCAACGACAATTCTAACCAGAATCAATGCTATATTAACATATATTGCAAAGAAAGTGCAATATAGACCATTGAAGATTGGGGTTTGCCTGACAAATCCAGGTTTTTGCAGGATATGGAATTTCTTGTTTTTTGAATAGTTCTACTTTAAAAGAATAACCTTAGACTTGATTCGATTCTCCAACTCCTTTAGGCTTATTTCCTCCAATGTGGCATGCGTGGTATTGCTAAACCACCCGCAAAAGATCACCTTTTTTGACGAAACAGATTGAACCACTTTCCAGCAATAAGAAGGGACCGTTACTTTACCGATCTTTTTATTTCCAAATAAACCACCACAAATAATATACAGTTTATCGGTTTGGGACCATTTTCTGATTTGTGTTTCATTTTTTTTCCAGATACCACGGTTTAGGTTCGCCGTTTGGGGAAGGCAATTGTAGTATCTGAATGTTAATTCATCCTTTGCGCAATCATATGCAAAATCTTCAGCATTGGCAAGGTGCCCCTTTTCATAGCGACTTCCTTGATAATCCTCATCTGTAGCACATTGAAGCTTAGGTTCATCATTTATGAAATAAAAATTCTCACGTTTACATTTTCCACCCCCTTTGTACAGGATATAACTGATGTATCTTGGTGCATGAAAGGTGTTGCTAAAATCCACCTTATAGATCCCTTTATCAACAATCAGTTGTGCGAAGGGCGTGCCCCAGAAACAGAGCATCAGGGAGAGGGTAAGAATTGTTTTTTGCATTTTCAGGTATTGGTTGACAATCTTAATTAATCATTTAGAATCAAAGCATTCATATTGTGAAATTAACATTTTTCAATTACTATCTAATATCCTATCTTTGAAATCAAATTTCGAACATAAAAGCCTTACCAATGCGCTACTCAGATAAATCAGGTTACAGGAAAGCGGGACTTTTTGGTGCTCTTTCACTCTTGTATTTTGCACTTCCAATAATCAGCTTGTATGCACAGGAAGTTATCCCTTTATACAATGGGAATATTCCTAATTCAATCTCCTATCCGATGAAGGAAGTTACACTTAACTGGGATGGTCAATTCGGAGGATATAAAAATATATCCAAACCGACCCTGGAAATTTATCTTCCGGCGAAAGATCACTCAAATGGTTCAGCAGTAATTATTTGTCCTGGTGGTGGTTACGGAATGGAGAGTTATCGACTTGAGGGGCTCAAGATTGCCAAAACATTCATAAATCACGGTACTGCAGCTTTTATCCTCAAATATCGGTTGCCATCCGATTCTATTATGCCCGATAAATCGATTGGTCCGCTACAGGATGCCCAACAGGCCATAAAACTGGTTCGCCAGCAGAGCGCAAAATGGAATGTTGATCCGAATAAGATAGGGATTATGGGGTTTTCGGCTGGCGGACATCTTGCCTCGACTGCCGGTACCCATTTCGATACCTGTCTGGTTGCCAACAAGAAGCATATTAGTATTCGTCCTGACTTTATGATCCTTATTTATCCTGTGATCTCTATGAACGAAAAGCTTACGCATCCTGGTTCCATGAAAAATCTGCTGGGATCAAATCCTACAGCAAAGCAACTTGAATTTTTCTCGAATGAACTACACGTCACCGATCAAACCCCTCCGACCTATCTGACTCATACTGGAGATGACAAGGTGGTGGATGTGGACAACAGCATCGTATTTTATGAAGCACTAAGGCATCATCAGGTACCTGCAGAGATGCATCTCTATCCGAAAGGTAATCATGGCTTTGTGTTATCCATTCCCACCGAAGAGTGGATGAAACCGTTATTTCTTTGGATGAAGAGTAATAAATGGATGAATTAAAATCAGGATTATGATACACCAATCTGTAGAGACGCGATTAATCACGTCTCTACAGATTGAAACCAGGTCATCTATAATTGTTTGCAAGAAATGCATCGATCCGCATTTTGACATTTTGCCTGACATTCATCCAAAAGAGGTTGTAATCATAAATATGGAGATTTTTGATCCTCATTTTTTTCTCATCCAGAACTCCTTCGGTATCCACCCATAGTATTTTGGCAGTTGGTTCAATTTCTGAAGCAACCGTATGTGGAATGATATTACGTAAACCGTTCATTATACCCTGGTGAAGTTCCGGAGGGGCAAAACGTTCCGAGGTTGTCCAGGTCAGCGGATTAACGCAAACTGAATTACCGTTTTCGGCCACTACTCCCTTTGGAATCTCACCTTTGGCATAACTGCGCCATCCTACGAAACATCCGGTCTGACTGGGGTTTTCACCGATTCGAAGTTTTTTAAAGGCGTTCTTTTCAATCTGATAACCAACTATATAAGCACACACCAACCGTTTTTGCAAAGGCTTTCCATCAAAAAACTCTTGTAAAAGCCGGATTGCATGAAGGCTCCCCTGGCTATGGGATGCAATAATAATCGGACGGTTCTCATTGTAATTTCTCAGATAATATTGGAATGCGTTTTTTACATCAGCATAAGCAAGATCAAATGCTTTTCGGGCACTGGAAGATTTGCGTACATAAAAAGATTTCATATTGGCCTGACGATAACGTGGTGCAAAGACGCGGCAACTTCCGTTAAATACTGATGCCTGAAAAAGTATCGAGCGTGAATCGGTCTCCTGATTTACTTCTTTATCATTTAGATCTGCATTCCAGGCTGCCGTTTCGGCCTTCCCAAAAAAGGAGGTCGGATGAATAAAAAACACATCTGCACGCTGGTTTCTCTTCTCATCCTTCAAAAAATCAGGAATACTGTCGCTCGTATCTTCTTTAAAAGGTGAGGCTGCCCAAAAATAGAGGTTACTGTAATCGGGCTCCGGACCGGATGTTTTTGCCGCATTACGGTCAAATTTCCGTTCCATAATTCGTTGAATAACTTTCCCCCTTTGGGCATTGCCAGAAAAGGATATCAGCGAAACGGTTAATAAAATCAGCGTGAGTTTCTTCATAAAAACGGGATGCATTTTTTAAGATTTCTGACCATTAAATTGCCAAACAGTTACATTTATAAATTGTCTGATTATCTATTACTGATTCGGCTTATCACTCATCTCAAAACGCAAGGTGCCCCCACAGGCAATCTCCTCATGCTTAAAAGTGAAGTGATTAAGTAGAACATCATTTAACCATACCCGGTGAACATACTTATTCTGAGGAGCATAATTGTCGGCTAAAATAGTCAGAATTTTATCTCCAATTTTTATTTCCGCCTTTTTAAACAACGGTGTTCCGATCTGGTAAAGCTCTGATCCTGCAACGGGATAAAATCCAAGAGAACTGAAAACATACCATGAAGACAATGTCCCAGCATCATCATCCCCATCGATCCCTTCATATCCGGCTCCATATTTGTTATCGAGAATCCAGCGCACCCACTTCTGCGTCAGATCGGGACGACCGGCAGAATTGAATAAATATGAAGAATGAAGATCAGGCTCATTGCCGTGCCAGTAATAAGAACCAGGGTTGAAGGTGCCCCTTTTCGGATCGGAAAGTGCAAAGAAATCATTAAGTTCATTCACAAAATATTCTTTGCTTTTAAAAAGAGAGATCAAACCCTCCGGATCAAAAAATACAGCCCACCGCCATTGCAATGCACTCCCCTCAACATAGCCATTTGTATATTCGTTGTCAAAATCGAAATAGGTTAATTTCAATGGTTTAAATTTTTGGACAAAATTTCCGGAAGTAGTCTTTGGTTGGAAATACTGCGTTTCAGGATTCCAGATGTTCCGGTAAAATTTTGAATGGTCTGCAAACAATTTAGCATCCTCATCATTGCCAAGCGCCTTTGCCAGTTTAGAAATGGCATCATCTGCATAAGAATATTCGAGTGTTTTGCTGACTGATTTATCCATCAGGTCATCAGGACAATAATGGTATTTCAGACAATCGGTCATCCCGCCCCTTGGTTTAAAACCCTCTTTTCTTACCTCAATACCCAACGCAGCTTTACGCATGGCCTGATAAGCAGTTTGAACATCAAAATTCTGTATCCCTTTTAGATATGACTCAGTAATCACAATATCGGCTGAGGCACCGAGCATCGACCCTGTGTAACCATAACCGGAAGGCCACCGGGGAAGGACACCTCCCTGCTCGCACATCTTAACAAGCGAGACCATCATATCGCGCTGATCTTTAGGAGCAATTAGTGTAAAGAGCGGATGGATAGTCCGGAAAGTATCCCATAGCGACAAATCTGTAAAATACCGGAAATCGGTTACCTGATGAACCTTCTTGTCAAAACCCATATAATCGCCATTAACATCGTTGAAGAGGGTTGGCATCTGAAGGGAGTGGTAGAGTGCCGTATAAAATATATGCCGTTGATCAGCTGTACCCCCTTCAATTTTAATCAGCGATAGTTTATCTTCCCATGCCTGCTTTGTTTTGGAGATCATTTCGTCGAAAGTTACAGCACCGGCTTCTGTTTTCAGATTCGTCCTCGCGTTTTCAATACTCACATACGATATTCCAAGTCTAAGCTCCACAACCTGACTTTTTCCTGACTTGCTAAAACAGAGATCTGCACCAACATTATCTCCACGCACAGCGGCCTGGTTTTTATAAACTGTCTTACCCGACCATGCATCATAAGCGGCGAAAGGTTGGCTAAACAACGCTGAAAAATAAATCTTCTCTCCTCCATATCGTCCAGCAAATGAACCGAATGTCCGTATGGCGCCCTCAACCATTTGCTTTTCAGCATTGATCAGTACCTCCCCTTCAGTAGTTTTTCCTTTACCAAGCGAACTTGATACATCAATTAATATATGAGGCAGCTGATTGCCTGAAAATGTGTAACGGTGAAAGCCCACTCGTTCGCTTGCAGTAAGTTCGGCAAGAACTCCCTGTGCCGGAAGTTTTACCGAATAATATCCCGGGAAGGCAACCTCATCTTCGTGAGAAAATTCACTATACCGCCCATTTGCATAATCTTTCTGACTATTTTTCCCTGAAGTGGGAATAACCCTGAAGTGTCCTCCTTCGTAAGCTCCGGTACCAATCATGCGGGTATGGCTAAATCCCATTATTTTGTGATCACCATAATAATATCCTGCTGTGCTCACTGTCTTTTCTTTTCCAAATAATGAACCAAGGAAAAATTTAGTATCGGGGCTCAGCCTCACCATTCCAAAAGGGGCAGTAACTCCGGGAATATCATCTGCACTCGTATAAGTTGGAAATCCGCCTGTTCCGATGAAAGGATTTACCCATTGCCCCAACTCTCCCGGTTTGGCAACAACCTGCATCTGCCCCTGTCTTACTCCAACTGTTCGCTGATATTTTACCAGGAAGCCGAGAATTATCAGCGTAAAAACGAAAAGCAGTGACAAAAAAGAATAAATTAAATACCTGACAATTTTTCTCATAAGGTGGTCGATTTGTTAATTTGCCAAATTTTCTTTTTGCAATCGTCTGAAATTCTTAATCCGGTGAAATGTCAGATAATTGGCATTGTGGTAATTATCGGCTCCCCCAAATTCATCATCGTAGGCTGTGCGCGACAGAAAAATGATATCTTTTCCGTCAAACTGCCAATCAATATATTGAAATCCGTGTTTTAACACATCAGGGTGATGAAGCAAAACTTTATGAACAGTCCAGTTTTTCAGATCGGAAGAACTTTTTATTACCAATGTATTGCGTACAGAACCCGCATCCATTCCAACAAACTCCGGAGTGATCATATTGCATATAGTCCAGTATCTGTCCGATTTTGTGTCATACCTGATTGAAAACTTCCTGGAACCACCCACAAAATCGAAAAATCCATTTGCCGGTTCAAAAGAGGCCCTCTTTCCGTCGTCACTAATATTAACAATGGCAGCCAGTTCGCGACCTTTTTCAGAAGTTGCAACCCGCAGTATATCTACTATTTTCCCTTCGGGTGTAACAACTGCATTCCCCTCAATCCATCCGCCAAATTTACCATCGAGGTAGGCAGGATTATAAGCCAGGAAATTGGAGGTGGTCCAGCTTGCAGCATTCAACAGATCGGCATCAACCGGGGCAGAAATGACCATTGCACTATATCGTAAACCCCATTTTGAACTCTCTGATTTTGCATTTTCCATAGCCCTCCAGATACGTCCGTTATGGATTACCATAGGCATCGGCGCAGTGTGATATTCACCTTCGAGCAACAATCCGGTTGTTCTCCCTGATGGTTCGCTCCAGCTGATTCCACCATCCAGGGAGCGTCGTATAATAAAATTACCATGATGTTTCCAGGTTCCCATGATATACAATATATTCCGGTGGACAAACAGGTTTGACCAGAATTGACCATGGATTTCTGAAATTTTCTTCCACGATTTTCCTCGGTTGGTCGATTTAAAAACCGAGGTTAATGCCTGCTGATGCTCAGTTGTGGCAGGCCCGAAATGGTCGTGTGAGGCCACGTAATCTCCATTCGGAAGGATACAAATACTTGGAGATCCAATAAATGTCTTTGTGGATGCAGAGATATGATCCACTACAATACCGGGTACCTTAAGTGTCTGTCCATTCAACTGAAAGACAGTAAGCTTTAAGATTAAAAGCAGAAAGAGGATAAAGGATAATCGTCTTTTATTCATTTTTTTAAGTTAAGGTTATTAATTATCAATAAAGAGTTCTTGTGCGCTAATCTCATGCCTTTCCATTCCAGGCCCTGACCAGCTCACCTTTAATGCTTTCCCTCCTCCGCACTGGAAATATTTCACAAGAATCTTATGAAAGCCCGCTTTCAGACCAACTCGTCCCGGTTCTTCCACGGCACCATGATTGGCATCATTCTCAATCAGCTCTTTGCCATCAATATAAAGCTTGCTTCCATCGTTGGAGATCAGGAAGAAATTGTAGATTCCATCTTTGGGAACCTCAATATAACCATGATAGCTGTAGCCGTAATAACTTTCCCTGGGGGCGATCATTATGCTGAAAATGTCGGTGACACCTGATGAAATGGGTTTGCTGATCTCAAAATCATCCGTTGTTACGAAAAACCGTTCAAAATAGTCATAAGCCAATCCTTGCTTTACCTTTGGCTTAACGGCAGCTAAACTTAAAACAGCCTTTTTAAAATCGATTGAGATGACGATAGAAGGCATTTTCCTCTTTTCGGATGATCTCATTTTTAAGTCGCAGGAGTTGCTGATCGTAAACGGAGCCGAATAGATTTTTGATCCTTCAGAGGGTTCGGAGCCATCCAGGGTATAGCGGATTTCTGCACCTTTGGATTCACAGGCCAGTGACACCTCGGTTGATTCTCCGAATAAAGTTTCGCCCGATTTAACATATGGCAACCGGGATACAGGCTCACCATTTTCGGAATAAGGGCGTTCCTCTGGACGAATTCCCCACTGTTCATTGGGCTTTGGTCCCATCTCAAAAACGAGTTCCGAGCCGTTCATAATCGCATCATGACGCAAATAGGAGTTGAAATAGGCCTTCCCATTTAATGTTGCAGACTGGATGTATTTATTATCAAGCGAGTTATGATTGGCCTTAACCACAAATCTCTTCCCATTCTCAAGATGAATGGTCGCTTTTTCAAACAATGGGGAGCCAATTGCATAAATGGTTTGTCCCGGAGCAACAGAATAGAACCCCATTGCACTTAAAATGTACCACCCCGACATCTGTCCGCAATCTTCATTTCCGGCCAACCCTTCAGGTTTGTCTCTGTATAATTCTGTCAGAATCTGTCTGACCAGCTTTTGGGTTTTCCAGGGTTCCCCCACATAATCATAGAGATAGGCCAGGTGATGACCGGGTTCATTACCTTGCCAATACTGTCCGATGGAGCCTCTTTCATCGCTGCTCTTTTTTAAAGTAAATAGGACATCAAGCCACTTTGAGAATTGTTTATCGCTGCCCTCAAGTGCAATCAATCCGGCTGCGTCGTGGGGCACAAACATATATTGAAAGGCATTCCCTTCTGAGTAGGCTGAGTTAACCAACGGATCAAAAGGGGCAAGCCAGGTTCGGTCCATCTTCTTACCACGCATAAATCCCGTGGAGGGATCAAATACATTTTCGTAGTTATGAGCCCTTTGATGGTAGGTTAAATAATCATCCTTTGAACCCATCTCCTTTGCCATCTGAGAGATGCACCAGTCGTCATAACAATATTCGAGTGTCTTGGAGACCGACTCACCCTGGCGGTCACAAGGGAGGAAGCCTATTTTTTTATAGTATTTCAATCCTAGTTTATCCAGTTCTGCGCTATGCTTTACAGCAGTGAAGGCTTTCTTTAAATCATAATTCCGGATCCCTTTCATATAAGCATCTGCAATTACAGGAACCGAATGATAACCAAGCATATCATCGGTGTAGTTTCCGGCTAGTGGCCACATGGGAAGCCTTCCCCCGTCATCGTAGATCTGCAGGAGCGTTTTTACAAAATCGGTGGTCCGTTTCTGATCGATTATCGTAAAAAGCGGATGTAAGGCACGGAAAGTATCCCATAATGAGAAAACTGTATAATTCGTAAACCCTTTTACCTGGTGTACCTTATGATCTGTTCCGCGGTATTTGCCATCGATATCCATAAACAGGTTCGGATTTAAGAAGGCGTGATACATCGCGGTATAAAAATTCTTCCGGTCTTCTTCTCTTCCCCCTTCGACTTCAATTTTTGCCAGCTCTTTATTCCATCCATTTTTTGCATCTGCAACCACCTTGTCAAAATTCCAATCCTTGATTTCGGCATTAAGGTTTTTACGGGCACCTTCGATGCTTACTGCAGATGTTCCAACTTTCACTAATATTGCTTCGTCCTTTGTAGTCTTAAAGTTGACCGACGCTTTCACATTTTTTCCACGAGCTTCAGATTTACCCGTTAATATTAGATCATCAACCGCCACATCAACGGAAATTAATGGTTTGGAAAACCTCGCCACAAAATAAACATACTGATCCCAGGCCCACCCATGTGAGCGGCGCAATCCTTCGATCTCGGTATCGCTGACTTTTTTGATATACAACTCTTCTGCTCCACCCGGATGCTGCAGATCGATGATCACATGTGAACTGTCTGATTGAGGGTAGGTATATTTATGAAATCCGCATCTTGCGGTGACCGTAAGTTCTGCCTTTACCTTGTAATCCCTGAGAAAGACGGAGTAATAGCCAGGTGATGCTGACTCCTGCTTATGATCGTAGGTCGATTTATATCCCCGGGAATCCCCCATTTCAACACCCGGAAGGAGGTTGATCTTCCCGACAGTAGGCATAAACAGAACATCCCGGTATTCCGGTTCCCCAACGCCGCTCAGATGAGTATGCGAAAATCCAAGAATCGTTGAATCGGGGTAATAATACCCTCCGCAGATTCCCGGACCTGTTAATTTAGTATCGGGACTTAGCTGGACCGATCCAAAGGGGAATGCGGCTCCCGGATAGGTATTCCCATCAGCGGCTGTACCCATAAAAGGATTTACCAGTTTTGTGAAATCACGGGTTTGACCTTTTAACCGGGCAAAAGTGCTGAATATTAGAAAACTTATAAGTAAAGGGGAAAATAGTCTGATGTATCTCATTTTTTGAACAATTATTACAGTACCGGTAATTTAATTGTTGGATTTCAGTCAAAAGTACATCCGTCATTTGCCAAATACTTCTGTAATATTGGATAAAGCACATTAAATATTGATCCAGTATTAAAAAAGGTTACAATTTGAATTTTGGCCCAATTTTTGGGGATTAATGGGATGAACAGTGTTCTAATAAATGCTTAAAAAACATCTAAAAAACATAACGACATGAAAAGCAATTTATTAAATTTCAGTCATTTTGGTGATTCCGGAAGATTACAAAGGTTTTCAGTTGTAATCGTCTTATGTTTCGCAATGTTGATTTGTTCAGTTTCTCAGGCAGATGCGCAGCGGCATGGTGGAAATCACCGGAACCCTGCATGGCACTACTCCCGGATGCCTGCCCGCGGAGCCGTAATCCGCCGATTACCACATGCAAACAGGATTCATTATGGAGGGTATGACTACCATTTCAGGAATGGCTTCTATTACAGGCCCTATAATCGCGGATTTGTATTGGCACCACCACCATTTGGTCTTAGGATCGGAATACTTCCAAGAGGATTTCTGAGTTTTAATATCGGAGGATTTCCATATTATTATTATGGAGGTACGTACTATATTCACAGAGGTGGTGAATATGAAGTCGTTGCCCCGCCTTTAGGAGCAATAGTTGAAAGTATTCCCCTGGGATATGAGAAGGTGGAAATCAGGGGACAAACCTATTACATTGTCGATGGAATCCAGTACAAACCGATACTAAGAAATGGTGAGATCTGGTATGAAGTTATAAAAAGCCCCAACCAGTAACAAATTCGTGTATAATTTAAATCTGATAACAAAATCCAATTACAAGCCAAAGTCATTTTTCTGAAAAATCAATCATTACATTGGTCTCCTTAAATCCTTTAGAACGGAAGGCCAGGTAGATAATCCCCGCGAGCATCCAGGTTCCTCCGATCACAAATGTCTTCAACGGCAGGTTAAGCCAGATCCCCAGGCAAAAGACGAATCCTATTCCTGCAGGTAAAAAATCGATCAGGAATCCTTTAACTGTTTTTATCTCAGCTTTCAGGAAATATTCTCTTAAGGAAGCAACATTCACTCCCATAAATGCAAAGAAGGCTCCGAAATTGATCAGCAAGGCAGCCTCCTCGTAATTCAATGAAACTGCTCCAAGGAGCACCAGACCTCCGACAATCATGATATTATAATTTGGTGATGAGTGCTTATCGAGGTGCCCAAAGACTTTTTTAGGGATTACACCGTCCCGTCCCATCCCAAAAAGAAGCCTTGAGGCGCCAAGCTGACCGGCTGCGCCTGATCCAATACTTGCAAGAAGAAGGATGATTGACAAAGACCCGTCTAAAATTGGTCCGCCTACGCGGTTTGCAACCGACATGATTGCCGTATCCAGGGCATCGTTTTGCGCTGTTGCATCGGATAATCCCTGGGTAAAAGAAGTCCAGTCAGGCCACGATAATTGAGCAAGGTAAATCTGTGATCCACTCCAGACTCCGGTAATCAGACAGGTCAGCACTGCACCGATCATGATATTCCTCCGGGGGTTTTTTACCTCTTCAGATAAAGTGGTAATCCCGTCAAACCCGATATAGGTCAATGCAGCCAGGGCAGTGGCAGATCCAACGGCTCCTGCTGAAAAAGTCTCCGGGTTATAAAACGGACGAACCGAGAACAGCCCCGAAAATCCATTCTTAATGAGGATATAACGTATGGCAGCCGCCATAAAGTAGAAGACAACAACGCTCATGACGATCATCAGGATCGAATTGGTTCTTGAGGCCATTCTGATTCCCATAAGATTTATCCAGGTGAAACCAATGACAAAGAAAATGATCCAAAACGCATAAGGAATGAACGGCAACATATGGTTTGCCGTGATACTGGTGTAAATGACGCAAATGATCGGAATAAACATGTAGTCCATGAACATCGACCAGCCGGAAACAAATCCGAGATAGGGATGTAGCCCCTTGCCAACATAGGTATAGGCTGATCCTGCGGACGGAAACCGGTTGGCCATTTTCCCGTAACTAATTGCCGTAAAGATCATCGCGACCATCGCAATGAGAATAGTAGTTACGGCATGACCTTTTGAAATGTCATTGGCATGACCAAACAAGGGCAAAGCTGCAACTGGCTGAATGAGAATAATTCCATAAATGACAATATCACGTAAGGATAAAACTCTTAGTAACTTAACTTCTGAAGTAGATTCTTGATTTGACATTTTCTCTGTTTTTTTATTACTCCTTTGTTTTAAATAAGATAGATTCCGGGATAGACTGATATTTGATTTCATCGGAGCTATAGGCTACCAGCAGTGCTTTACTCCCGCCACTTTGAAAATATTCGATGCAGATTTTGTGCTTTCCGGGATTAAGGGTGATCGAATTGCCGATCTCTTTGGTCCCGTGTTCCCTATCGTTGTCAACAATCAAATGATCGTCGATATACAATTTACTTCCATCGTTGGAGCTGATGTAAAAGGTATATTTACCGGCTTTATCAATCCGGATAAACGATTTAAACTGAAGCGCAAAATTTACTTTTGGAGTGGCAATTTTTCCCAATCCAAATTGAAACACGGTGCCTCTGGGAGTCGGTTTTAATTTTTCCATATCGGGGACCTTTGTGAAAGCCCCCTTATAAAGTGACCATATAATCCCATTCTTACCCGGATTCACATAGTTGTAGATTGCTTTTGACTGATTACTCGGATGAGAGCCCTCTACGAATGCCTGAGCCCGAATAACTGTGTTCCCGGATACTTCAAGCGGTGTGCTGAATATCGGCGATGTTTCTTTGACATCACTACCGTCAATGGTATAATGAATTTTTGATGCACTTTCGGCGCAGCTAATTTTAACGGTCAGTTTATCCCCGGTCTTCAGAACCGTATCTTTTGGCGTTATCACGGGTGTTGAAACATAGGTTCCTGTGATCATCTTTATCGCTCCGTTTGAGGTGAAGGAGAATTTCCCGGACTTGACTTCAAAGACTTCGCGGTCGCCTTCCCATTTAATAAATTTGACACAATCACCTTTTGACGCCAGCTGATTCCCTTCCATAACCTCTTCCTTGTTCAGGGTCGGGACGTAAACAGTAGCAGTGGTATTTGAAGGGATTGTAACATCCCATTTGAACTTATTGCTTTCCAGTTTCCAACTGCTGGTTATTTTTCCGTAAATGGAGTTGCAGGATGCATCAACATTGGTTAAATCACCTAAGACATATGGCTTCATAATGATATGCCGGAAAGCGGGAATCTCAGGATCGGCTTTGATACCAGCCAGATTTTCGTAATACCAGATGATTAAATCACCTAAAAGCATTACATGGTTTCCGGAATTCATCCCGGGATCCCCTTTATCACCATTCCAAAGTTCCCAAATGGTGGTTGCACCGTGTTTAACCATATAACCCCAGCCCAGATAGGTGCTTTGGGAAGCCAAAGCATAGGCAACATCTGCATGTCCGTTTTCAGTCAGGGTCCGCATTAGCCACTGTCCGCCGATAATTCCATTACCGACATGTCTTCCATTATCGCTAATGATCTTCTGCAAAAGCTTATCGACAATTTTATCCCGGTATTCGTCGGGTACCAGGTCAAAGGCAAGGGCCAGAATATTGGCAGTACAGGTATTATTGCTGTATTTTACCTCATTTTTATCCAGGAATCTTTTGTTGAATGCAATTCTCATCTCTTCCGCAGTTTTCGCATAACCTTCGGCATCATTCTCTTTACCCAGTAAACGGGCGAACTTTCCCATCATTCTTAACTCATAACAGAAATATACGGTTCCGATATATTCCGAACTCGTGATTCTAGCCGGATCACTTGAATTGATGAGGGTAAGATCTTCGGGGGGAACGCACCAGTCACCATAAGTATCCTTTGGCATTGTGCTATTATTTAAGTACTTGCTCATATGTTCAATCCACTTTTGCATGGCCGGATAATTGGTTTCAATGGTATGCAAATCTCCGTATTGCGTATAAAGCATATCCGAGGCAAAAAGGAAAGTTCCCGGCCAGGTGGTGTTATCGCTGTAAATGGGCCAGAATGCCGGTGCAACATCGGGGAGGCTGCCACTTTCAAGCTGGGCATCTTTGATGTCAGTTACCCATTTATTATAAAGTTTCGAAATGTCGAAGATGTAACTCTCGCCGGTACATTCTGCAGAACGGTCTCCCAGCCACCCCTGCCGTTCATCCCGTTGAGGACAATCGGTTGGCATGCTCCGGTAATTTCCGCCAATTCCCCGGAAAGCATTCTTATAAATACTGTTAATCAATGGGTTTGAACTGGTAAAGGAACCGGTCACTTCAAGGGCATCGCGAATCACCTTCCCCTTGATGGAAGAGAGAGTTGGTACACCCGGGAATCCGGTCATTTCAACATAACGGAATCCATGATAGGTGAAACGGGGTTCCCATCTTTCATCATCTTCACCTTTCAGGATATAAGTATCGGTGACTTCTGCACTGCGGATGTTTGCCAGGAAGAGGCTCCCATCCTCCTTTAAAGTCTCTGAAAACCGCAGAGTTACTCTGTCCCCTTTTTGCCCTTTCACTTTGAGTTCGGTCCATCCCACCATATTCTGCCCCATATCAAAGATAAAGGTGCCAGGTTTTAGCTCCTTCACCGCAATAGGGTCTATTTCACCGGTTATTTTGATTGGATCGATCGGTTGTGAGACCAGAACCTCACCGGGTTTGTTCACAAGTTCTGCCTGAATCCATTTTGAATCATCGAAATTGACCTTGTTCCAGCCAGGAAACTCCATGCGGGCATCGTAATACTCCCCGTCATACTCATTATTCTTGCAGACCGGACCATTTGTGGTCAGTTTCCAGGTTTCATCGGTAATTATGGTATCAAAGGTACCATCTTCATATATAACGGCTATCTGACAAATTACTTTCGGGAAGCCAAATGATCTCATTTTGCCGGTTTCTGCGACCCTTGGGGCAAAGAACCGACCGTTTCCAAGCATTATACCAATTGCATTTTTATTTGGCAGCAACGATTTAGTGACATCGAAAGTCATGTAAAAGGCTCTTTTATTGTACTCTGATAATGCGGGAGACAAGACCTGATCACCTATTTTTTCCCCGTTAAGGTACATTTCAAACAAGCCAAGCCCGGATATGAATGCTGTTGCAGTTTTAACCTTTTTCTCCAGGTTAAATTCATGCCTTAACATTCTTGCAGAGAGAACGGTATGGGGCCTGGTCGGATTATCGTCGCCAACGGCTTTTTCAAGACCGATCCATTTGGCTTTCCAATCTGTATCATGAAGCAATCCGGTGGTCCAGAATGTGGGTTCACTCACATGAATTCCGCCGTTCAGGTCCCAGATTCTGACTTTCCAGAAATATTTCAGATTGCTATGAAGGGATTTCCCTTCATAGGTAATCTGACTTGATTTATCCGATGCGACCTTCTGGCTATCCCAAAGATCGGGTTTATTATCATTCAGATTCTGCAGGGTGGAGGAGACCAGGATCTGGTATGCAGCCTGAGTGACGCCGCGTTGTTCCGATTCTGAGATCCAGCCAAACCGGGGTTTCTGGATGTCCACACCCAAAGGATTTGTTTTATACTCACATTTCAGGTTGGTCACTTTCACCTGCTGTGCACTTTGGTTGCAGGCGCCGCAAATCAGAATCAGCAGGATAATCCGGAACATTATTTTCATCGGTTTGATTTTATTTATATTTTATTATCATTTGGATAAACCAATCCCCATGGTTTCCGGATATGGTCCATGATCTCCATGATCTGAACAGACTCATCCAGGGGCATAAACGGCGATTCCTTTAATCTCAGCTTCAGACAGCGCATGACCTCTTCAGCTTCATAATTCAGAGCGTTTCCGATAATTGGCTCTTCAATGGCATCCATCTCAACCTTGTTTATAAATAAGGTTGCCTTGGTGGGCACTGCAAATACATCCTCGATTTTAATATGACCTTCTGTACCCAGAATATAGGCTTCATTTACACCTGCGGTTTTCAGGGCAAATGACAGGTCAGCCATTTCCCCCTTATCGTATTTCAGAAT
>Ga0073936_10004752_pt1 | contig 18632 bp, 20 predicted proteins | sample AliMusrvi5mmetaG_FD_87041 | JGI IMG/M metagenome (GOLD analysis project Ga0073936, IMG submission 87041) | Freshwater lake bacterial and archeal communities from Alinen Mustajarvi, Finland, to study Microbial Dark Matter (Phase II) - Alinen... | ecosystem: Environmental > Aquatic > Freshwater >... | reverse complement strand
GCTCCAATGCCATGATCACCGACAAGGATGGCTCGATCCTGCTGACCCGCATGTATGTCGGCACCATCGAGAAGATGGACGACAAGGGCGGGCTCAAGCCCTTCCTGGCCAAGTATGAAGGCAAGCGCTTCAACAGCCCCAACGACCTGGTGTTCACCGCCGATGGCGCGCTGTGGTTCACCGATCCGTCTTTCGGCCTGCCCAAGATGGACGCCGATCCCAAGAAGGAAATCAAATACAATGCGGTGTGGCGCTATGCCGGGGGCAAGCTGACGCCGGTGATCACCGACATGACACAGCCCAATGGCATCGGTTTTTCGCCCGACGGCAAGACGCTGTATGTGTCCAACTCCATGCCCGACATGCATATCCGCAGCTATGACGTGGGGGCGGACGGCAAGTTGTCGAACATGAAGAGGCTGATCTCGTTCCCCGGCACGGCGCCGGACGTGCCGGACGGCATGAAGGTGGACAGCGCCGGCAACCTGTGGGCCACGGGACCTGGCGGCGTGCGCATCATCTCGCCCAAGGGCAAGGTGCTGGGCCAGATCGTGATCCCGGAGATCGTCGCCAATGTCGGCTTCGCCGAGGACGGCAAGACGGTCTATCTCACCGGCTCCACCAGCCTGTACCGGCTGCACTCCAAGATCGCGGGCGAGATCCCGATGTATTACCGCAAGTAGCGGCCCTTCGCCTTGGCTCAGGGCGTTCGGCGCTCAAATCTGTCCTTCGCTAGCGGCAGCGTAGCGAAACAGATTTGACCCGCTGCGCGGGTCGCGCCTCACGGCGTCAGCTTCAGCAGCTTGGAGCCCAGCGGCGTGTTGTTGGTGATCGAGCCGCCGCCGGAATCGCTGAGGACATAGACCGCGCCGTCGGGACCGACGCGCACATCGCGCAGGCGCATCTTCACTTCGGTCAGCAGCGGTTCTTCGTTGACGACCTTGCCGTTCGCCAAGGTCAGGCGCTCCATGGCGTTGCCCCGCAATGCAACAACGAAGACGCTGTTCTTCCATTCGGGGAACAGGTTGCCCTTGTAGAAAGCCAGCTGCGACGGGCCGATAGAGGGCGCCCAGTAATAGACCGGTTCCTCGATGCCGCTGCGGGTGGGTTCGCTGTCGCCGGTCTGGTTGCCGGGATAGTCGATGCCGTGGGTCACGACGGGCCAGCCGTAATTGGCGCCTTTCTTGATCAGGTTGAGTTCGTCGCCGCCGCGCGGGCCGTGCTCGGTCTCCCAGAGATTGCCGTCATTGTCCCAGGCGAGGCCTTCCTGGCTGCGCTGGCCGATGGCCCAGATTTCGGGCATGGCGGCTTCCTGGCCGGTGAAGGGATTGCCCGGCGCCGGCTTGCCGTCGGTGGTGATGCGCAGGATCTTGCCCAGATGGGTGTCGAGCGTCTGCGCCACCAGCCAGGGATAGGAGCCGCCGGTGTCGCGGTCGCCGATGGTGATGTAGAGATAGCCGTCCTTGCCCATCACCATGCGGCCGCCGCTGCGCGAGCCGACGCCGGAGCGGTTGTCGTTCGGGGTCTGGGGGCGGGCCTTGAAGATCACTTTCACATCGCTGAGCGCGTTGGCGGCCTGGTTGAAGGTGGCGCGCGCCACCTGGATGCCGCTGATCATGCCGCGGTCAAAGCCGAAGAAGGTGAAGTAGATGCGGTGATTGCCGGCGAAGTTCGGGTCCAGCACCAGGTCGAACATGCCGGTCTGGCGCCAGCCTGTCGCCAGGCCGTCCACGCCGGAGACGGGCGGGGCGATGGTGCCGTCGGGTGAAATCACCCGCAGGGTGCCGGGCAATTTCTCGGTCACCAGGAATTTGCCGTCGGGCAGGAAGCCCAGCGCCCAGGGGGCGTGCAGGCCGCTGGTGATCTCGGTCAGCTTGTAGGGCGCGGTCTTGTGATAGGGCGCGCGGGTCTGACCGGCAAAAGCCGGCTTGTCCTTGACGTTCTCGTTCAGGCGGCTGTCGACCGGCTTGCCTTCCACCAGCGCCGTGTAGTCGGGATTGTTGGGAACGGTCGGGGCATCCTGGGCGGGCGGCGTTTGCGCCAGCACCGTGGTGGACAGCAGGCAGGCGGCGAGGACGGCGAGACGGCGGGTCATGGCGTTTCCTTATTGTTGTTTCAGCGCGGCTTGTTCAGCACCGCCAGCAAGGGTTCGGCATTTTCGTTGGCGGGATTGGCGGCGAAGGCGTCCTTGGCTTTTTGATCCCTGGCCACGCCGATGATCATCAGCTCCAGCGGGGCGGCGCCGGCCTTGAAGCTTTTGGCCTGGCCAAGATCGACCGGGATGGCGTCGCCCTTCTTGATGGCAACGGTCTCGCCGTTGACCGTGACGCTGCCTTCGCCGGAGATCACGTAATAAGCTTCGCTGAGATCGGCGAGGTTGGTGGTGCCGGTGTCGCCGCCGGGCGCGATCAGCTCATGATCGACATAGGCCCAGGGCGTATAGAAAACGCTGGGACTGAGGGCGCGGCGGCGCTGGACCTTGCCGCCATCGCGGGCCGGTTTCAGTAGCGACTTTTCCAGATGCATGGTGACGAATTGGGGGATCGCATCCTTGGGCGCGCCGACCCGGTCGTCGCCCAGGTTGAAGGCGTCATAGACCTTGGAAGTGCCCACATTGATGTTCATCCACTCCACGTCATGGTCGGTGGGGTTGTAGATGGCGTGCGAGGAGCCCATGCGGTCGGGCGCGCCGACGGTGCCCTTGAGCAGGGAGGTGCGGCCATTGATGGTGAACTCGGCCTGGTCATCAAAGATGACGAACATCTCTTCGCAGTGATTGTGGAAATGCTGGCCGATGCCTCCGCCGGGATGGAGCACGCCGCGGTGCAGGAAGATGAAGTTGGTGGACAGGGTCTTGTCGGTCATCAGGGGACCGAAATTCATGGTGCCGGCGCCGTCATGCACCGCCTTGAGGGTGGCGGTCTTTTTGAGGTCGTAATGGGTGATCTTTGAGGCCAGCTGGGCCTGGACGGCCGTCGAGGCCAGCAAAAGGGTGGCGGTCAGCAACAGGCGTTTCATGGTGTCTCCCCCGGGCTTTTGTTTTTCTGCGAGCCCCGGGGTCACGATAGCATGGCCGCACCCATCGGCCCACTGGCGGGGCGCCGAAAATCACGCCGGTTGGGGGGCGATACGGGCCGGGTAAAGCATGTTAGGATAGGCCATGGCAGATACAAGAAAAGCACCGCCCGGGGCACGGGCCCAGGCCGCCAGCACGGCATCGGACCAGCGCACCCGCATGGTCCTGGACCAGGTCGAAAAGGAGCGGGTGGCGAGCGACGTCAAGACCGCGCGGCTGAAGGCCTTGCGCCTGGCCAAGGAAGCGGAAGAGGCGGCGGCCAAGGCCGCTGCGCCCGTGAAGGCGAAAGCGAAAGCCAAGAAGAAGGCTTAGCGCGGCGCGCGGGCTTGCCGATTGTTTCATTGATACCGGTGCTCTGACGCGCGGGCCTCAAGTCGCTGACGCGCGGCCCACTTGTCATTCGAATGGCCCGCATTGCGGGCCGTTCGATGAGCTTTGACGAATTGCTTGTTGGCATCCGCGCCCTGCCGCGGCCCGCTCAAGTCGCTGTCGCGCGCGGGCCTTGGCATTCAAATCATCGCGCGCGCGATGATTTGAATGGTGCCGGGTACAGGACTCGAACCTGTGACCCCCTGATTACAAATCAGGTGCTCTACCAACTGAGCTAACCCGGCTCTTTTGCGTCCTGAGTTCGTCGCGCGTGCTCACGGCTGCAAGCCCGCTTCCCACGCGACGCTCCTGCTCAGGCCGCAAAATGAAGTGGGAGAGATAACCACAGCGTCCGTTAATGGCAAGAAAATCACGGGCGCCTGTTCCAGCGCGCCCAGGCATCGTGCAGGCTTGGCGCGGAGACTTGCGGATTGGCGGCGCAGTCGTCGTTTTCGCAGCCCACGATGAAGCTGCCGGCGATCTGGGCGGCCAGCGGTGGGTCTTTGCCGCAAAAGGGGCAGGGCAGGCTCCGCCGGGCGACCGCGCCCCGCTGGATGACCTGCAACATGTTCATGGCCGCAGTATACAAGTATGCTTGTAGATGTCAACAAGCAGCGGCTTTCGTCAGGCCTCGCCCGAGCCCACGACGCGATGGATCGAGACGATCTCGTCGTTGCGGACCTCGAAGGTGCGGGGCGGGTTGAACTGTTCCAGCACCGTCTTGGCTCCGGTGCGCTTGGCCAGGCGCTTGATCACCGCCAGCGGCACGTCGCCGTCATTTTTCGGTTTGCGCTGGACCAGCACATAGGCGCCGATGGTGAGCGGCTTGCCGGGATGGACATGCACCAGTTCGCCCGGGTGATAGCGCGGCTCCATGCTGGCGCCCACGACATAGACGGCATAGGCGTTGGGGATACCGACCAGGGCGGCGGGGCGGTCGATCATGTCGATGACATCGCCGTTCCACAGCGACCAGCCATCGGCACCACATTCGGCCATGCCCAGCACCTTGAGCTTGTCGGCGGTGCCGGGACGCGGTGAGGGGCTGTGTCGGGCGGGGGCGGGACCCTGGCCATCCTGCAGCCATTCGGCGGTGACGCCCAAAGCGCGCGCGATGCTTACCAGATGCTTGGTGCCGCCGCCGGCTTCCAGCTGCTGGATCGCCTGGTAGGTGATGCCGCCCACCTTCTTGGCCAGTTGCGGCTGGCTGAGACCCAGGGCGGCGCGGCGTTCGCGGACCCGGTCACCGACAGTGATATTGGTCTTCATACGGAACACCCTACAAGAAAAACCGCAGGTTGTACAAGATGTCTTGTAAATGCGAACAATGCAAGAACACTTGTTGACAACCTGCAAGCAAACTTGTTATCGTCGCTTCATGACGAACGGGATCGGGGCACTGAAGACGGCGATCGCCCAACTGGGCAGCCAGGTGGCAGTGGCCAGGATAACAGGCGTCACGCCCCAGGCGGTGAGCGAGATCGTGCGACGCGGCAGGCGGGTGCCGGCGGAATGGTGCCTGGCCATCGAACAAGCCACCGGCGGCGCGGTCAGCAGCCATGACCTGCGGCCCGATCTTTATCCCCCCAAGGAGACGCAATGAGCACCCGGTTTGGATTGAATGTGGAAAAGACCCGCAAGCGGGAGCCCGAGCTGCCGGTGGAAAAGCGGCTGCTGGCGGACCTGCAGGCGCTGCTGCCCAAGGAAGCGATGGCGCTGGCGGGCGCGAGCGTGCCGGGAATCCTAATCTGTCACCGGGGGCGGGCGCCGGGGCTGCATCTTTTGGCGCGGGGCGACCGGCTGAGTTACGCCCAGACCAACCAGTTCGTGGCGCTGCGCGATGCCGGCATGCGGATCGAAGTGGCGCGGGATGCGGTCCAGGCCATGGCGATGGTGCGGGAAATGGGCGTGCCGCTGAAAGAGGAGGCGCGGCACACCTTGCGCGACGTGTTCCGGCAGTAAACGCGCAAGCGCAAATGAAAAAGCAGGCAAAGAATCCAGATGAGCGGGTGGAGCGGCCGGCCGTGGTCCAGGCCGACCATGTCCAGGCGCGGACCTTGTCGGGGCGGGCCGGGGCCAAGGCCGGATGGTCGCGGCTGACCGTCTATGAGCGGGAATTCCGGCTGGGGCATCTGGTGTGCAAGGAGGCGGCGGCGCGCGGCTCCCGCGAGGAAGAGGGGCGGGCGCTGGACCGGCTGGCGGCGGCGCGGGCGTTCGACGAGGGTTGGCAGGTCTGCAACGCCTCGTTCCCGGGCGGCGTGGATTTTGACCGTGTACGGACCAGCGGCGGAGTGCCGGGCGCCTTTGTCGATCACCAGCGCGATGCCAAGGATTTTTGGCGGCGGGTGGAGCAGGCGATGGGGACCAATGACTGGATGATCTGCCGGCGCGTCTGCGGGGAGAATTACGCCGTGGCGGCGGCGGTGCAGGCGATCAGCCCCGGCTACAAGTTTTCGACATTGGCGCGGTTTCGCGAGGCGCTGGATGCGCTGGTGGACGCGATGCGGCGGGCGCGGCGAAAGCTGGCGTGAGTGGCGCTCCATTCAGCAGTGCGCTGCTCAACTTGTGCGCTGCACCTAAACTGTCATCATGCTGCGCGAATAATGTCGTCAAACTGCTTATTTCCTGCGCGAAATAAAAATGCTGCACTGCGACATAAGTGCGCGCGCGCCGATTTTGGATTGTATGCGCGCCGCATCGGCCGCAGGATTTTTCCACGATGTCGAATGACTCGCAGAATTTCAAAACACGCAATTGCCAGGGCGGCGCCAGGATTGATCAACCCCAACCAAGGAGATCATCATGTTGCGTACCCTCACCGCCGCCGCCCTTCTCGCCCTGACCGTCAGCGCCGCACAAGCCGAAAGTCTGAGCGAGCGCATCCACACCGCCGCCGTCGAAGCCTGCGCCGCCGAAAGCAGCAAGTCCCTGCCGCTGTCGCATTACGACGCGATTACGAAGGTCTGCGTAGACCGCATCAGCGCTTCGGCCGAGGCCAAGTACCAGGCCATGGCCAATGCCAAGACGATGTCGTCGACCGCGTCCAACTAGCCACCATTAGCCTGGCGGGCGCCCTTTCTTCGGGAAGGGCGCCCCTCTCGCAAGAGCGCCAAATCAGCTAACCTGTTCTCCACAAGGGGCGCCAAAGCCCCGCAAGGAGGACACATGGTTCATTCCCGCCGCGACTGGATGGCGATGGCAAGCTGGGGCATGGCCGGGTTGCTGGCCAGCGAGCGTGCGGCGAGCGCGCAGCCGTCGGCGCGGGCGCTGGCCGATCCGCGTTCGGCCATCAAGATCACGCGGCTGGAGATCATCCCGGTCCATTCGCTGCGCTCCATCTTTGTGAAGATGCACACCGATGCCGGCATTATCGGGCTGGGCGAAGGCACGGTCGAAGGCAAGATCGAGACCGTGGTGGCGGCGATCCAGCAGCTGGAGCCGTACCTGAAGGGCAAGGACCCGCGCCAGCCGGCACATCACTGGCAGGCGATGTATCGCCATGCCTTTTATCGCGGCGACGTCATCCTGTGCAGCGCGCTGTCGGCGGTGGACATCGCCATGTGGGACATCAAGGGCAAGGCGCTGGGCACGCCGATCTATGACCTGCTGGGCGGGCCGACGCGCGATCGCATCAAATGCTATGGCCAGGCCGAAAGCGTGGAAGAGACCAAGAGCCATGTTTTGGCCGAAGGCTATGTCTCGATGAAAACCAGCGTCAGTTCAAGCCGGGGGCGGCTGTCGCGGGCATCGGAGAGTCCGTATTACATCGACGGCTTTGTCGAGAAGGTGAAGGCGATCCGCGAACTGGTGGGGCCGAACTTCGACCTGGGCATCGAGATGCATGGCGAGCATGAGCCGCCGGCGGCGATGCAGATCATCAAGGCGCTGGAGCCGTTCCGGCCCTGGTTCTTCGAGGAGCCGATCCAGTTCCAGAATCTGCCGCTGATGGCGGAGATGGCCAAGAAGACCACAGTGCCCTTCGCCACCGGCGAGCGGATGGTGACCAAGTGGCAGTTTCGCGACCTGCTGACGGCGGGGGCGGCGCAATTGCTGCAGCCGGACATCACCCATACCGGCGGCATCACCGAGATGAAGGCGATCGCGGCGCTGGCCGAGGCTTTCTATGCCGACATGCTGCCCCATTCCAAGGAAGGGATGGTGGGGTTCGCCGCTTCGATGCATGTGGCCGCCTCGATCCCCAATTTCCTGGCGCATGAAGTGCCCAGCCTGCAGGCGGTGAAGGGCGGGCCCAATGTGGAGCGCAGCCCGCTGGGCAAGAGCTATATCAAGAAGCCGCTGACCATGACGGGCGGGGCGATTCTGCTGAAGGGCAATATCGACGGGCCGGGCCTGGGGATCGAGCTGGATGAACATCTGATCGACAATGAGCGCGGCATTCCGGAATGGCAGTTTCCGGAAATGTGGGATGCGGTGGACGGATCGGTGCGGGACCACTGACGGGCGGCGCCGTCAGGCGGCCATGCGTGTCTTGATGTAGCTGGTCAGGTCGCCGACGGTGCGCACGCTGACCAGTTCGGTCTCGTCCATATCGATCTTGAACTCGTCCTCGAGATCCATCAGCAGTTCGAAGCGGTCGAGACTGGAGACGCCCAGATCGTCCACCAGCAAGGCGGTGGGGGTGAACCGCTCCGGGTCCAGCATCAGTGATTTTTGCAGGACCGCGATGACGCGGGCGGAGGTTTCCATGCAGGCCAAGCTAGCAGGGATTCGTAGATACGTCCGGTTTATTGCGGGCGGTCATGAAAATCCGAGGATTACTGCGGTGCGGCCTTTTGGCGGCGCTTAACGCCGGACTTGGCGCCGCCCTTGGCCGCGCCAGCGTGACACGGTCCGGTATGGCGCGGCCGGGGCGGAGGCGTTATTCTGGTGTCGGGGGCACAGCATGGATCGTTGGATCATCATCGGCGCAGTCCTGGCGATCTTCGCGAGCCTGGGCGTGGGCGGCTGGTATTTCCAGCGCGGTGTGCAGCATCCGGCGACGATCTGTTCTAATCCGGATGCGCGTTGCGGCGATGACCGGCATCTGTGATCAAGCGATCTTGTAGCGGCGAAAATAATTCGCGCGCGATGTGCGTGGGTGTGTTGACCGGTTATAAAAAGGCGCGTATCAACTTCCCACGGTGAGTTGATGCGCCTGACGCACTCCTCCCTCCGGCCAGCGCAAGCGGGCTTTTTGTTTTCCAGACATCAGAGGTTTTCGCGCTTGGCAATTAGGCCGACGTCCAAGGCGGCGGGCGAGATCAAGGCGCTGGGCAATAAGGCTGGATAAATATAATTCCACCGCGGTAACGGAAGACGATGACGGCGAAATATGGGTCCAGCACATGGCTTGCCGTTTGGCCCCATTCTCCGGTTTTTGAGGGTCAAATCGTCAGAGTGTCAATGCGCTGAAAAGGTGTAAGCATAACTCCAACGCTTCTCCTCGCCCGGCGCCAGGTCAATGGCGATATAGGGTTCGACGGACTGGACTTTGTCGATGGCAAAGATGTTGAGACGGGTGATGGGCTGGTCGCCTTTGATAGTGACGCCTTCGCCTGCGGTGTCGCGGATGGCGATGTCGTAGTCGGCGGCCGTGTTGCCGAAGCCGGCGATCAGGAACGAGATGCGTTCCTTGAACTTCATTGGCCGCAGATAGGTCAGGGTGTTGCCTTCCGCGCGTATCAGGTCCGGTGGCGGGGGATTGGTGGCGACGGTCAGCGGAAACGTGAAGGTCACTGTCGTGCCGGCATTGCCCGGCGTCAGCCGCAGGAAGTTGTGATCGTAAACCGTGGTGTTGATCGGCTTGCTGCCGGTGTTGGTCAGCCGGTGCTCTATCATCAATTCAGACCTACCCGGCACCAGGCGCAGGATCTTTTCGTAGGTGTAGGCAGCTTCGCCCTTCTTCAGGGTCTGGGTGAGGGTGACGCCGGTCTTTGTCGCCTTGGTGCTCCAATTGCCCGCGTCCACGACCTTGTAGTGGCGGTAGTGGTCGTAAGGCTGGGTATCGGGCTGGCGCAGCACACCGACGCCGATCTTGACGAACAGGCCTGGTGACGGCGCGAAGTCCAGCGGGGCGAATTCCTCGACCGGGCCGCTGGTGGTGCTGTCGGGGCCGGCAACAATGGCGCCATTGGCGTCATAGGCATAGTCCAGCACGTCGGACGCGGTGCGGTCGAACCAGGGACCGTAGAACTCCCGGCCGTTCAATTTCAGGCTGGTGATGGCGCCGGCCTGGTCGAAGCGGGTGCCGCGATAGAAGGCGTGGGGGCCGGGCGGGGCGATCCGTGCGGTGATCTGGCCGTTGCCGATGGCGATGCTGGGCGAGGATGCCAGCAGCTCGCTGACCGGTGCACTGATGGTGGGGACCGGCTGCACCGGCTGGGCCGCCGCCGTGGTTATCCACGGCATTGGGGCCAGCAGCCCGCCAGCCAGTGCAAGCCTCAGTCTCACGTGCGGTCGCCGGGGCCGTAATAGTCCAGCGTGTGGCTCCAGCTCTTGGTCTCACCGGGCGCCAGCTTGATGTCCATATAGGGTTCGATGCCCATGGTAGCGGGGATCGACCACCACAACAGCCGGCTGACGGGCAGGCTGGCGCGCAGGCGCACGCCATAGCCGGTCTTGGTGTTGGTGATGCGGAAATCGTTGTCGCTGGGCGAGGGGCCAAAGCCGGTCAGATCGCTGGCAACCTGTTCCTGGCCGGTGAGGCCGCGGATATAGGTCATGCGCGCGCCGTCGAACTTGATCACATCAGCCGGCATGGGGCGGGCGTTGGTGAGCTTGAAAGGTGCTTGCAGCTCGACTGCTTCCTCACCGGGGCTCAGGGTCATGAAGTGATGATTGTAGACGGTAGTGTCGATCGGCTTCTTGCCGGTGTTGGTCAGCTTGTCCTCAATCACCATCTGGGCTTTGCCCGGCACCAGGCGCACCGTCTTGGTGTAGGTGTAGCCATAGCCGCTGGGGTCGCCTTTGACCACTTGGGTGGAACGAACGCTGGTCTTGGTGGTCGTGGTGGTCCAGGTCCCTTCGTTCAGGATGGGATAGGTGTGGAAGCGGTCATACTTGTCGGTATCGCGCTTCAGGATGCCAACGCCGATCTTGAGGAAGCGCCCGCCAGGGCCCGCGGCCTCGAAGCCGTTCTCGCTATACTCCTCCACCGGACCGGCGGCGGCGTTGTTGTTGTGCGCCACCAGGCCGTCGGCGTCGTAAGTGAAGTTCTTCACGCCGGGCGAGGTCTTGACGAACCAGTAGCGGCCGTAATCCTGACCCTTGTAGGTGATGTGGGTGATCATGCCGGCATGGTCGAAACGGGTGGCGCGGTAGAAGCCGAATGGCTCGGGCGGATAGACCTTGGCCGACACCAGACCGTTGCTGATGGTCTTGGCCGGGAAACTGTCCAGCGCGGTGGCGGGCGAGGTGTCGGCCGGATTGGGCGGAATGAAGGGTGCGTTACCTTGGGCGAGCGCCAAGGTGGTCGAGGCCAGTAGCAGCGCAATCGAAATTTTGGTCATGGTTTCTCTCCGGGTCCAAAGAAGTCGTAAGTGTAAGTCCAGCGCTTGGTCTCGCCGGGCTTGAGCGAAATGGCGACATAGGGTTCCAGGCTGTAGGTCGCGGTGATCGACCACATGTTGATCTTGGAGGGCGGCGTATCGGCGCGGATGCGCTGGCCGAAGCCGGTCTTGGTGTCGGTGATGGTGAAGTCGTAGTCGCTGGCCTTGTCACCAAAGCCGGTCAACAGACTTTGGGTGGTGACACTTTTGGGGATTGGCGCCAGGTAGCGGATGGTGTTGCCATCCAGCTTCACCAGTTCGGGCTGGAACGGCTCGACGGCGCTCCATGGGAAAGGTGCGGTGATCAGCAGGTTTTCGCTGCCCGGATCGACTGTCAGGAAATTGTGGCAAAAGACTTCTGTGACGATGGGCTTGCTGCCGGTGTTGGTCAGCACATGGCTGATGGTTATTTGCGGCTTGCCGGGCACCAGCTGCACGCTTTTGGCGTAGCGATAGCTGTAGCCGGACTCCGGGTCCTTGAGGTCCTGGGTGAAACGCGCGCCGGTCTTGGTCGACTTAAAGGTGCGGATGCCTTCGTTCAGCACGGGCAGGGTGGGAAACTGGTCGTAGCGGTCGGATGTGCGCTTGAAGATGCCGATGCCGGGCTTGAGAAAACGGCCGCCCATGCCGGCTTCCTCGAAGCCAACCTGCGTGAATTCTTCCACCGGGCCGCTCATGTTGCAGCAGGAATGTTCGGTGGCCGGCGGATATTTGCCGTTGTCCATGGGATCAGTGACGAAGCGGTCAAACCAGTAGCTGCTGTAATCCTGGCCCTTGTAGGTGATGTGGAACACCACGCCGGCGTGGTCGAAGCGGGAGCCCTGGTTGAGTTCATTCTTGCCGGGCGGAAACACGCGCGCTGACAAGATCCCGTTGGAAATATCCACATGGGGAAAGTTTTCGATTTCCGCGGCGGGCTGGGTGCCGGGCACAGGCGCCGTCTGGGCGCTCGTGGCCACGCAAGCGCCCATCAGCAAAGCAGCGGCCAGTGCCGCGCGTTTCATCTTAGCCCTCGCCCGGGCCAAAATAATCGTAGGTGTAAGTCCAGCGCTTGGTCTGGCCCGGCTTCAGCGAGATAGCGATATAAGGCTCCCAGCTGAAGGTTGTGCGGATGGACCAGAAGTTGATCTGGGACAGCGGCTGGTCGGCGCGGATGCGCTGGCCAAAGCCGGTCTTGGTGTTCACCACCTTGAAGTCATAGTCGCTGGCGGACGTGCCGAAGCCGGTGAAAGGCGAGGTGACGCTTTCACCTTCCTTGACGGCGCGCAGATATTTCAGCGTCTTGCCATTGACCGAGGCGGCATCGGCGGCCAGCGGCTTGCCGGCGACCAGGGTGAAAGGCGCGGTCAGTTCCACATTCTCATTGCCGGTGCTGAGCGACAGGAAGTTATGGCAATAGACCGAGGTGTCGATGTCCTTCTTGCCGGTGTTGGTCAGCACATGCTCGACCTGCATCTGCGCCTTGCCGGGGATCAGCTTCACGGTCTTGACGTAGCTGTAGCCCCAGCCGGTTTCCTTGTCGTTCAGCTGCTGGGTCAGGCGCACGCTGGTCTTGGTGGCGCTGTAGCCGCGCGTGCCTTCGTTCAGCACCGGGTAGGAGTGGACGAAGATATAGGGGTCGGTGTCGCGCTTGAGGATGCCGACGCCGATCTTCAGAAACTTGCCGCCCATGCCGGCTTCGTTGAAGCCGATGGCGGTGAATTCTTCCGACGGGCCGGCGGCGCCGCTGGCGGTGGAGACGGTGACCTGGCCGTTCAGCCAGGCAAAGTCATGCACGGCCGGCGAATAGCTGGAGAACCAGTATTGGCCATAGTCCTGGCCCTTGTAGGTGGCGTGCGCCACGACGCCGGCGCGGTCGAAGCGGGTGCCGCGATAGAAGCCGCCTTCGCCCGGCAGATAGACCTTGGCCGAGACGATGCCGTTGGTGATGTCCTTGTGGGGCAGCCCGTCCAGGGTGGTGGCAGGGATCACGCTGGAAGCGGGGGGAGCCGGCGGGCTGGTTTGGGCCGAAGCAGTCATGCTGAGGATCGCCACAGAACCTATTGCGGCCAAAGCGAATTTCGACGTTTTGCTGGACATTCATTACCCCTTTTGCTTCCCCGGCCGTCCCCTTGTATGAGGACTGGCCACCTGATCCTCACATTATATAGCAGAACATGAAACGCGTCCTCATCACTTCCGCCATTCCCTATGTCGCCGGGGTCAAGCATCTGGGCAACCTGGTCGGGTCCATGCTGCCGGCCGACATCTTCGCCCGTTTTTGCCGCAGCCGCGGCTATGACACGCTGGCGATCTGCGCCACCGACGAGCATGGCGCGCCCGTGGAACTGGCGGCGCTGGAGGAAGGCATGCCGGTCGCCGAATATGCCGCCAAGTGGCACAAGGTGCAGAAAGAACTGGGCGACCGCTTCGCGCTGAGCTGGGACAATTTCGGGCGCTCGTCTTCGCCGCAGAACCATGAGCTGACCCTGCACTTCGCGCGGGCGCTGTGGAAGAACGGCTTCCTGGAAATCCGTGTCACCAAGCAGGCCTATTCGCCCACCGACAAACGCTTCCTGCCCGACCGCTACGTCATCGGCACCTGTCCGCATTGCGGTTATGACCGGGCGCGCGGCGATCAGTGCGAGAACTGCACCCGGGTGCTGGACCCGATCGACCTGATCAAGCCGCGCTCGGCGGTGTCGGGCGCCGCCGATATCGAGATTCGCGATTCCACGCATCTGTTCCTGAAACAGTCGCAGTTCTCCGACAAGCTGCGGACCTGGATCGACAGCCACAAGAATGACTGGCCGTCGCTGGTCACCTCCATCGCCTACAAGTGGCTGGACGAGGGGCTGCAGGACCGCGGCATCACCCGCGACCTGGAATGGGGCATTCCGGTGCCCGACGACATTGCCGACGGCCAGCTGAAGGGCAAAGTCTTCTATGTCTGGTTCGATGCGCCCATTGAATATATCGCCGCGACCAAGGAATGGGCCGACAAGAACAACAAGGGCGATGCGTGGAAAGACTGGTGGTACGGCGACAAGGCGAAGGACGTCACCTATTGGGAATTCATGGGCAAGGACAATGTGCCTTTCCACACGGTGGGATTCCCGGTGACGATCATGGCCTCGGGCGAGCCGTGGAAGCTGGTGGACCGGTTGAAGGGCTTCAACTGGCTCAATTATGACGGCGGCAAGTTTTCGACATCCGGCAAGCGCGGCATCTTCATGGATGCGGCGCTGGACGTGGCGCCTGCCGATTACTGGCGCTATTACCTGATCGCCAACGCGCCCGAAGGCAGCGACAGCAATTTCACCTGGGAACAGTTCGCCGGCATCATCAACAAGGACCTGGCCGACGTGCTGGGCAATTTCGTCAACCGCGTGACCAAGTTCTGCGTGGCGCGCTTTGACAGCGCGGTGCCGGGTGAGGGCGAATATGGCGAGGACGAAAAAGCGCTGATCGCCGAACTGGACCGGCGCTTTGCGCAATATGCGGAGTTCATGGAATCGGCTGATTTCCGTAAGGCGATGGGCGAGATGCGCGCCATCTGGGTGGCGGGTAATGAATATATGACCCGCGCGGCGCCTTGGACCCACATCAAGACCGACCGCGCCAAGGCGGCGGTAGGTGTGCGCATGGGACTGAACCTGATCCACCAGTTCGCGCACCTGGTCTGGCCGGTGATGCCGGACTTCGCCAAGACGATCCATGAATGCATCCAACCGGTGGGCTATCGCGGCGGCGTGATCCCGTTCCCCGATGCGCCGATGGCCGAATTGCTGGACGATCTGACGCCGGGCCAGCCGATCAAGGCGCCGGAAGTTCTGGTGACCAAGATCACCGATGAACAGGTTGCCGAATTGAAAGCGCGCTTTGGCGGCGCCAACACATAGTCACGAAAGACAACCAGAACGAGCGCTGTCGTTATGGGTCAGTCACGGTTGGGGCATGACCGAATCCAGCCCGGCGGTGACCCTGAACGCGCCCAAGACGAGTTGCGCCAGGCTGCAAGGCAATGCGCGGTCGAGCCGCCGCGCCTCGCAAGGCCGGGTGGTGTTCGGCGCCGATGTGTCCGCCCAGGACGAAGCGGGACAGGAAGTGCCGTGGGACGGCTGCAGCCAGGGCAACCTGGTTTTCCGCGGCCACTGGATCGCCAGCGGTTATTTCGGCGCGGAGCCGTGCAGCGGCGACTGGTTTCCCACCGGCGATGTCGGTGTTATCGACGCGGACGGTTTCATCACCCTGACCGACCGCACCAAGGACCTGATCAAGTCGGGCGGAGAGTGGATCAGCTCCATCGCCATCGAGAATGTCGCCGCCGCTCATCCCGATGTCGCCGAAGCCGCCGCCATCGCCGTGCCGCATGAAAAATGGGGCGAACGGCCGCTGCTGATCGTGGTGCCGCGCACCGGCTGCGTCCCAACTCCGGAAGCCCTACGCGCATTTTGCCGCGGCAAGATGCCGGACTGGTCCATTCCCGATCGGGTGATCGTGGCCGACAGTATTCCCCACGGCGCAACCGGCAAAATCCTGAAGACGGAACTTCGCCGCCGCTATGCGGTCACCTGAGTTTTACGGGCCGTGCAGGATCGCATACACCGACTGACGATTGCCCCGGGTGGCAATTGTCAGAGCGCCAGCGGCTCCCAGCCATTGGCGCCGAGCGCTTCCAGCGGCGAGAAGCGGATCTTGTAATCCATCTTCTCGCTGCCGCGCACCCAATAGCCCAGATAGACATAGGGAAGGTTCTGCTCCCGCGCCGCGCGCACATGATCCAGGATCATGTAGGTGCCGAGACTCCGCGTTTCCTCGCCGGGATGGAAAAAGGAATAGACCATGCTGAGACCATCCTTCAGCCGGTCGGTGAGGGCGCAGGCCACCAGGGTGCCGTCGTCGGCGCGGTATTCCACGATATGGGTGTCCACCGGCGTTTCCTCGACCATGGCGACATAGTCGAACAGGCCCATGTCGCTCATGCCGCCGCCCGGATGGCGCGAATCCAGATAGGTGCGCAGCAGGGCAAATTGTTCGCGGGTGGCTTCGGCGGCCACTTCGGCACGATGCAAATCCTGGTCGCGGCGCAGGATGCGTTTCTGGTTGCGGCTGGCGGCGAACTCGCCGGCACGAATGCGCACCGACACGCAGGCGGCGCATCCTTCGCAGGCCGGGCGATAGGCGATGGACTGGCTGCGGCGGAAACCGGAATGGGTGAGGGCTTCAGACAGAGGCTGGGCCAGGTTGCCACCCAGCCGGGCAAAGACCTTGCGTTCGACGCGGCCGGGCAGGTAAGGGCAGGGCCCGCCGGGGGTGAGGAAAAATTGCGGTATGCGTGTGCTGCGCTGGTCGGTCACGTCTGGTCTGTCGCTCGCAAAGGCTTGCCCGTCTTGAGCCAAGTATGGCGGGCTTCGCGCCGGAGTGAAGCGGATTATTCGCCGCTAGGCAGCGTTTTTCACTTGCAGGACAAGCCTTAACGCCCGCGAAGCAGCCCGGCCTACAGGCCAGTATGGGGCGGGATTGGCGGGGCTTCGCGCATCAGCAGGATGGAGAGGCGGCGATTGGCGCTGGCATTGGGGTCTTCGGGCAGCAACGGCTCGGATCCGGCTTTGCCGGCAACTTCATAGATGCGGTCACTGCCAAGGCCGCCGGCCTGCAGCAGGGCGCGGGCCTGGTTGGCGCGGCTGGCCGACAACTCCCAGCTACCACCGTTGGCGGCGCTGTCATTGCCGCCGGTATGGCCGGCGATCGAAACCCGGTTGGGCAGGCCCGCGATGATGCTGCCCACCGCCGCCAGCAGCTTCTTGGTATAGGGCAACGGCTCGTTGGAGCCGTTCTGGAACATGGGACGGCCGTCCTGGTCCACCAGCTGGATGCGCAGACCCTGCGGCGTGTTCTCGGTGATCACCTGGTGCGAGAGATTGGCGATGTCAGGATTGTTCTGCACCGCCTGGTGGATCGCTTCGGCGGCATGGGCGAAGTCGCCATCCTGGCCCATCTTGCCATTGGCGGCCGCGTCGGAATCGCTGCCGCCGCCGCCTTGGGCAGCGCCTTTGGTCATGCCCTTGGCCGCCGAAGACGGCGAGGGCGGAGACTGTTTCTGCATCACCGACTGGGCGCCGCCGGCATGGGCGCTGTCTTCGCCCATCACCTTGCCGCCCAGCACGCCGCCCGAGCCGGACACGGTCTGGGCGATGGACTGGGGCGCGAAATAGTCGGCGATGCCGCGCTTCTGTTCGGGGGTTGTGGTGTTGATCAGCCACATCAGCAGGAAGAAGGCCATCATCGCGGTCACGAAGTCCGCATACGCGACCTTCCAGGCGCCGCCGTGATGGCCGCCATGCCCGCCCTTTTTGATGCGTTTGATAACGACTGCGTTGTCGCCAGCCATGCCCGCCACCCGATTAAACCCTGGTCGGGCCTTGCGGTCTTTTCGCCGCGTCGCCTAACCTTTGAGCGATCATGCACAATCCCCATTAACCGAGTGTGAAGCGGGACCCGGCCAAGGTGGCATATGGACTTTGATACCAAGGCTTTCCGCGCCGCCCTGGGCTGTTTTCCCACCGGGATCGCGGTGATGACGGCGGGGTCGGCGCAAACGTCCCATATTGGGATAACGGTCAACAGCTTCACCTCGGTGTCGCTGGACCCGCCTTTGGTGCTGTGGTGCATCGACCGGCGCTCGCGCCGCTATCCCTATTTCGCCGAGGCCCCCTTCTTCACGGTCTCCATCCTGGCATCCGGTCACAAGGCGGTGTCGGCGCGCCTGGCCGGGGCTGGGGAACATAGTCTGGACGGCATCGCCCTGGTGCCCACCGAACTCGGACCGCCGGGCCTGGCCGATTCTCTGGCCATCTTCGAATGCGCCCGCGAGAGCGTGCAGGATGCGGGTGATCACGCTATCGTGATCGGCCGTGTACTGAAATTCTCCCGCAATGACGGGGCCGGCGCGCCGCTGGTCTATTTCGCCGGACGTTATGGCGCGCTGGCGCAGGGCGAACCGCCCGAAGGTTTGCCGGGCCGCCGCGCCACCGACGGTGACCAATAAGCGTGGCTTTCCAGCCACGTTTTTAACTATCCACAGCGCGACATTTTAGCGGGAGTGCGGATTCCGCTGCACCCGCGAACCCTGTCACATCACTGTCACGGAACCTTCATCGTGCTGTAGCCCCCAACTGCGAAATGGGCCGCGCGCCAACTTGCGCGCGAGATTCACAGAGGGTTGAAGGTAATGAAAATGGGGAAAGTTGCGCTGATGGGCGGCGTCGCCGCCATCGCGATGGCAGTTGGCGCGCAGGCGGCCAACGCGGACGACAAGACGATCAGCGCAGCGGATCACCCGCTGGTTCTGGCTCAGAATTTCGCCCAGAACTCCACCATGAGCAACGCCGAGCTGGCGGCACGGGTCCAGGCGCTGGAAGACGCGCAGGCTTCCGCCGCGGATCGCGCCAATTCTGACCGCACCCGCCTCTCGACCCTGGAACAGGGCTACAACTCGGCGGTGTGGGCGTTCGACAATGGCCGCGCCACCTTCGCCTCGGGCGATGGCCGTTTCTCCCTCGCCATCCGCGCCCGCTTCCAGGCCGACTATGCCGGCTTCTCGCAGGACTCCACGCACCCCGCCGGCTTCGCCGGTCCCGCCGACCTCAGCTCGGGCT
>Ga0073936_10004748_pt1 | contig 18644 bp, 9 predicted proteins | sample AliMusrvi5mmetaG_FD_87041 | JGI IMG/M metagenome (GOLD analysis project Ga0073936, IMG submission 87041) | Freshwater lake bacterial and archeal communities from Alinen Mustajarvi, Finland, to study Microbial Dark Matter (Phase II) - Alinen... | ecosystem: Environmental > Aquatic > Freshwater >... | reverse complement strand
TTTTCGGCCGCATTGCGGCCTCGACCCCGGGCTAATGACTGCCATCCCTCCAGGATGCTTCAAAGAGGGAATCCTACTTGCTCGACAGCGTGGCTCCTTTGAGGTCGAATACTGAGTTCTGAGGTTCCTATTTCGGAATTCGGGATAATACTGAACTACAAGGTTCTTTGAGGGCAAAATCCGGCCATGCGATGGCCAACGACACCCTTCAGTACCTGTGGAACTGATTTTTGCAACTTTCGGAGATGCGCCCGGGCAGGCGGCTACTTGCTATCCAAAACGCAGGACTTGACAATTTGGAACTTCCTCGGGCCAAAATTTCTTATGATGAATTCCGTAACATCCGTGGACGAGTAGCTGCTTTCCAATAGCTTATCAATTATCTTGATGTGCAGGGTTGGGTTTATTTTTTTGTAAATGACCGTATGTTCAACTTGACTTATTTGAACGAGCTTTTCGTGCGGTGCCAGCTTGACCAACTCTAATGGGAAGCAGGACCGGTTGGTAACAAACGGATGCTCCCCAATCTCCACGGTGATCTCCTTCCAAGAATCTGCGGTGCTGTCTTTTATCGTCGAGAAATTCCCAATCACCCGTTTTCCTTCTGCTTCCGGCGTCAAGATTAGAAAGCAATGAGGATTACGGTTGCCGTGTCGTTCGTCCAATATAAGCGCAGTTCCCGATAATATCCTCTGGCTCATGCAATGCCAAGGATACGGTGACATTCTCCAATTTCCTCGAGTTCCCCCGAAATTGAACTGGCATCCTGGTTTTCATACCCACAACCACGTAGCAGGGATTCAAGCGAAATTGGCAGGCATGACCCTTTGGGAAATCTCCATTCCGGGTAGGTGTGAACCAAGTCGATCAACTGTCCGTAGTTCATGTGGCCGTATTGCTCATAGACTTCATCCAGAATTGCCCTGGACGCGGCAGAAAGAACACATGCAGGTTCCGCAAGCAGACTGACGTTGTAGCCGTCCCTAGGCGAAACTGAACGAGACCAAATCTCCGATGACGCTTCACCTTTGATGAGATTGTACGCATGAGAGAGCACGGGGCCTGCATTCATTGAGATATAGTCATCTCCAGTGATAGAATTGTGATGCCTTCTCAGGGATTCACGGTCAGCAATGTAGAGAAGCTTTAGAAGCTTTGTGTAGTTGATTGTACCACCCTCGAATGCAATCAGCCGAGTGGCAGCCTCAACCAGTCTTTTTTCGTTTGCTCTCATGGGTTCGATTTGTTGGGGTTGGTGGAAAAGTAGTCCTCGATTACCCCCCTGTCCATAAAAATGATGCAAAATGGGGAGGCTCCATGATTAATCTCAAAAAATCTCCGCCATGATAGAAAAAAACTTGTGCCGCGCTCGCTGGATTGGCTAGAACCCGCCAGCCCGTCCCCGGGTTGTTATGCCCATGAAAACGCTCCGCTGCATTCTCGTTGATGGCGAACGACCGGCCCGTCGGCAACTCCGCAGGTTGCTCGGCGCGCATCCCGGAATTGCCGTGGTGGGCGAGGCCCAGACGCTCGCCGAGGCGATTGTGCTGCTGGTCGGCGAGCCGCCGGATGGGGTATTTCTCGCAACCACCCTGCCGCCAGACAGCGGCTTCGATCTTCTGCCTTATCTGTCCCCGGCCACCCACGTCGTCTTCGTCACTGCCCACGCGGAACACGCCGTGAGAGCATTCGACGTCAACGCCCTGGATTACTTGCTTAAACCCGTGCAACCCGCACGCCTCGCCCAGGCGATTGAGCGCCTGAACGAAGCCGTCGAACTGCACGAAGCCGTAGCACTGCGCGATGGAGCCGTGGGGGTCGTGCTGGGCGATCACCGCAAGTGGGACCAAGTCCCACCCGCCACCCTCTCGGCCATTCTCGCCGACGGCAATTACAGTCGCGTCCATACCTTGGTGGGCCGCGAGTTTTTTGTGCGCCGCTCCATGCTGGAATGGCGCAATTTACTTGTTGACGCGGGTTTCCAGTCGCTCAGCCGCTCCCTGATCATCAATCCCGCCGCCATCATCCGCTTGGAAGCCCGCAGCCGCGATGTCGCCTTTCTGCATCTCGCAGGCTTCTCCGCGCCCCTCACCCTCGGCCGCAGCGCCGCCCTGCGCGCCCGCCGCGCCCTCCACGGTTAGCAATAACGTCGTGCCTCCTGATGCAGAGCCCGCCAGACCACAGAAAATTCGGCTAGGCTGGCGGATTCATCCCAAATTTGGGCGGATTCATCCCCAGCTCTTTGACTTGGTAGATGTTTTTTGCTTTTTTATCTGCGCAGCCGCCAAAGATACAGAATCATTTACAGAATATGAAAACTAAGCAATTCCCCCTCATCGCAGCCTCATCCAGCCGCATCACCCTACCGGCTCTCGCCACAGCATTGTTCGCTCTGGCAGGTTCTGCGGGTGCGGTTCCTTTGTATTTAAACGCTACCAATCCGACTTGGGATACGACTCTCACAAACTGGTCCACCGCCTCCTCGGGTACAGGTACGACGTGGACAAACAGCGGCAATATTGCGAACCTTAATGGTGCGGGGACTGTGAACCTTGCCAGCTCGGTAAGTGTCAACGGACTTAATTTCTTAAAATCCGAAACTATCGCAGGAACTAATAATATCACGCTAAGTGCCAATCCGGTCAGCGTCGCAAGCGGTAAGAACGGCATCATTAGCGTCCCTATTGCCGGCAGCAATGGTCTTTCGTTGACCGGAGGGGGCACGCTTGTTCTAAAGGCGGTCAACACATACAGTGGCACTACTACAATTCAAAGTGGCAGCAGCGTGAAGATTGATACCACTGGCACTCTCGGCTCTGGACCGGTGACCGACAACGGCAACTTGCAATTCGTCAGTGGAACTGGAATTACGCCTGTTGACAATGCAATCAGCGGGAGCGGCACGGTGTCAGTTTCCCTAGGGATCACTACCTTCACCGGTTCCAATAACTACAGCGGTACAACCACCATCGATCCCAGTACCACCGTTCTGAATATTGGGAATGCCGGCAACACTGGCTCTCTCGGCACCGGAAATGTGATCAACAACGGCACGCTGAATTTCAAGCGGACAGACAACTACGGCGGCAATGTCAGCAATGCGATTAGCGGCGTTGCCGGCATTGTGAACGTTAAAGCAGGCAATCTTACCCTTACCGGCGGCAATAGTTATGGAGGCGGCACCAACGTATCAGCGGGGAGTACGTTGCTGGTCAACAACACCAGTGGATCGGGCACCGGTTCTGGACTGGTCACTGTCTATGGCGGGGCGTCCATGGGCGGCACTGGCACCATCGGCGGAGATGCGCTTGTGTCTGGCACGCTCTCACCTGGGGCAAACAGCGCTATCGGAAAACTGACAATAAACGGAAATTTCAGTTTCGACGATAATTCGACTTTTGCCTATGATATGAATTCCGCCTCGCACACGGGGGACTTAGCAGTTGTCAATGGCACAGATGTGCTTTCCATAGGTGCCAATGTAGAACTCACCCTGAACGATCTGGGGAGCGGAACGTTTGCGCCTGGCACGATCTTGTCACTGATTCAATACGAAGGGACATGGGACGGTGGGCTGTTCACCTATAACCACACGCAATTGAATGACGGCGATGTCTTCACGGACCTCACGGCCAACCATAACCATTGGACGATTAACTACAATGGTTCGATGGGCGACAACGTCAGCACTCCTGGCACGAATTACATTTCGCTGAGCCTCACGGCTGTCCCCGAGGTTGGCGGATTGCTGGCAATTGGATGCTTGGTTGGCTCCGGTGCGTTCTTCCGCTCCCGCCGCCGTGGCACGAACCTCCTGTGATGAGGCGACTGTTGCCTTGGTCTGGCTGCGGCGTTTACGCCGCAGGCCGTGATGGCGACGCCCCGTCGCCATCGACCATGGTCAGGGGGGCACGGGCAGTCTGCCCGTGTGTGAGAGAGCGGACGTGTTTCGCGTTTGTTCTTGACAGCGCATGGGCAAACGGGCGGGCCTCCCGTTCCCCCCTTGAAACGCCGCATCTTCAGGAGATGTGGCGTCGCGACGGCATTCGATGCCTGTCCAAGGCAAGAGCGACACCCATTTTTGCGTGCCTACGCCGCCACACGTCGGCTGAAGTCGGCTCTCCTCACGTGCGCCAGGCGAAGTCGGTGGCCCATCCGCCCGCAAGTTCATGAATGAGATACCGGAAAGTGCCCCGCCTGTTGAGGAGCCGCTGGCGACCGATAGCCCGGTCCGCCAGAATTGGTTCGTTAGACGCCTGCTGAGGAAGCACCAAGAGTTGCGAATCGGTTGGATTATTCTCGATGCCTTGACGGTTATTGTGGTCATTGCGCTGGGATTTGCGGCCAAGCCGGCCTACCGAAGGTTTCGCGAGGACCGAATCCGGCAGAATTTTGAAGCGGCCAAGACAGCGGCCAGCAAGGAAGATTGGAGCACGGCCCGCGACAAGGCACGCAGCGTGCTGCTGGCCCACGGGCAGGACTTTGACGCTTACCGCATCTGGACGCGCGCCATTTGCAAACTCAACTCGCCATCCGCCTACATGGCCTCCGCCGAGGTTTTCACGGACCCACGCGCCACCCGCGAGGACATGCTAGAACAATTGGAGGTGATGGTGCGCCTGGCACCGCAGGCCGTGTCGATAAGCGCCCATGCCAGTTTGCCGCCAGCCTACCGGGATGAAGCGGACTTTCGTGCGGTGATTGTGCCGATGCTTATCCAGCGCGGACAAAGCGAGCTTGCGGAAAAATCCCTGCGCGCAGTGATGCGGCCAGACGACGGCCCCAAGGTGAAACTCGAGTTGCTGCGCGTGCTGTGCAGCCGCCCCACCGTCGAACACGTGGTGGAAGCTCAGCGCATTTTCGCAGACTTGATCGCAAGTCATGCCGATGAACAGGCGCTGACCGCCTTGCTCATTCTGGGCGAAGTCCCCCACGGCTTGGTCGAGGGCGATTCCCAGCCCGATCTGCCAGAGTGGTTAAAAAGCCAACCGAAGGCCACCACTTTGCATCACCTGCTGGGTTTTCATCCGACACTTAGAGCTCATCCAGAGTCGGCAGCAGATATTTATAAAATGGCTGAGAAGCGCTTCCTCGCAAGCGACCCAGGGGTGCTCGGCAATTGGCTGGTGCGCCACGAGCAAGCCGCGATGGCCGCTAATTTGCTCAAGGAGCCTGCAAAAACCCGCTCCGATGCCTTTATCGCCCGTCTCAATGCTCTGATTCGTTTGAAACAGGATAAAGACATCACCTCCGCGATGGCCAAGCCGCCACCCTCCGTTGATTTGGTTGATTTCGAGATCGCGCAAGCCACGTTGGCGACGAGTCGCGGTGACCTGATTGCCTCCGGGGCCGCCTGGACACGAGCCCTCAACCACGCGGTGTTCGATCCGACCCACAACCGCTGCATCGATATCGCCCGCACCGCCCAACGCCGCGGTGCCAGGGATGCGGTCGATGACGCCTGGGTTGCGGCGGTGCGCTTGGGTTGGGGGCCGCTGCCACCCTATGCGGACCTGTTGCCGGTGTATGCCTCGTTGCTGGCCAAGGGCCGCTCGGAGGATTTGATGGCGATGTTCCGCACCTTGCTGCGCTACGAGCCGCGCAACCCCGAATTGCTCAACAATGCCTATTATTTTGCCTTGCTCGAAGGCGTCCAGCAACCCTCCCAGGTCGTCTCGGTCATCAGCAAACTCATTGAACGCAAGGACAAGCCCGTGTACAACGCCACACTGATGCTGGCTGAAATGTTAGACGGACATGCCAATGACGCGCTGGCCTTGCTGCCTAAGATTCGTTCAGACGAGAGTGTTTCGCCGCGCATGGTTGCGGCGCTCGAAGGCATCGCACGGATCCTCGTCGGCGAGACAGATGCAGGCACGGCCATCCTCAGCGAGATCAAATGGCATGAATTCTTGGTTCAGGAGCGCAAACTCTTCCGCAGTATTCTGGTGAACTTTAATAGCTCCAATCTGCCGATGCCGGATTTTGCCATCCCCGCTGCCGCCGCCAATCCCGACGATATCACGGGGTGGCGCAAGGCGGTGGAACGCTCCGAGAAGGCGCGCTCAGGGGATGTCCTGCCTGCATTGTTAGCCCCGAAAATTCCCGGTGCGAACGAGCCCGCCGCCCCTGCTGGCAACGATCCCAGCGTGCCCCGAGCCTGGCGCAAGGCCAAGGCAGACACCGAAAAAGAGTCCGCAGGTGGGATCCTGCCGGCTCTGCCTCCCCTGCAAGATAAGTCAGCCCCGCGCACAACTCCGCCTGCCACTCCGCCCGCCACTCCGCCTGCGGCAACACCTGCGGAAACGCCGCAGTCAGGCAAGTAGGCCTTCCGACTTCACTTGGCTTTTACAGGCCGGCGGGCAGGATGCCCGCGCCACGTGGTCCGGGCATCCTGCCCGGAGCCTCCAAACAAAAAATGTCGGACCGGTGCCATGATACGAATATACCACAAACTTGTTATCGCCTGTATTTACCTGCTCGGAAGCGCCAGTGGTTGGTGCCAGGGTGGGCTGGCAGTGGCGGGCGACCCGACCGCAGTGGTTGGCCACAATGGGGACGCTGGAAATTTTGTCTTCGCGACGGGCAAGGGGATAAAAATCCTCCACAGTGCGGATCTGGTGCATTGGACGAATGCCGGGCGGGTTTTTGCAAGCGATGTGCCGTCCTGGGCCAAGGCGGTTTTGCCGAAGAGCGAAGGGATATGGGCACCGGACATTACCTTTCACGACGGACTCTATTACCTCTATTACTCGGTTTCCACCTTCGGCAGCCAGCACTCGCTCATTGGCCTCGCCGTCAACCGCCGACTTGAACCCGGCCACCCCGACAATCACTGGATCGACCGCGGTCTGGTCATCGAGTCCCGTCCCGGCCAATGTGATTTCAACGCCATAGATCCGGCGTTGTACGTGGATGATGGTGGCCACTGGTTTCTGTTTTTTGGGTCGTTCTGGTCGGGAATCAAGGCAGTCGCCCTCGACCCGAAAACCGGTAAACCCGCCGCCCTAAACCCGGCCATCATCCCGATCGCTAAGCGGGCGCCGAAAATCCCCGATTTGCCGATTGAGGGGGCTTATCTGATCAAGCATGACGCTTGGTATTACCTGTTTGTTTCGTGGGACTTCTGCTGCAAAGGGGCCGCGAGCGACTACAAGGTGGTCGTCGGTCGCTCGCGTGCCGCACTCGGACCGTTTCTCGACCGCGCAGGCAAACCGATGCTCGACGGGGGTGGGACGCTTGTTCTTGAGGGCGACAGGCGCTGGGTCGGCCCCGGACACAATGGCGTGTTGTTCACGGCGCGAGGCGATTTTCTGGTTCACCATGCGATGCTCCGCGATCGACTCAATCTCGGGCGCCTGCTGTTAGTCCGTCCGCTCACCTGGTCAGCCGCCGGTTGGCCGGTGTGCGGAGCACCCATCAACCTGCCATAACGACCGGTGCCTGCTAACCCGAATGGGTGAAAGACAGCCGGGCGTTCATCGTGGATGCTGATCCCGCCATGCGACACCGCCTATTTGTAGCTATCTTCATTATGCTGGGGTCAATGGTGGCCGGTTGTCTGGCCAAGCCCGTATTATATCTGATAGGCGATTCGACGGTGCGCAACCGCTGCGAGGGCCAGTTCGGTTGGGGCGACGCCCTTGTCGGGCATTTCGATCCCGCACGCATCGAGGTGAACAATCGGGCGATAGGCGGGCGGAGCAGCAGGACGTTTTTTACGGAAGGTCGCTGGGATGCGGTGATGGCGCATTTGCAGCCGGGGGATTTCGTGTTGATGCAGTTTGGTCACAATGACGGCGGCGCGGTCAATGACGAGCACAGCCGGGCGTCGTTGCGAGGTAATGGCGAGGACACGCTAGCGATCATCCGAAGTACTGACCAACAAGCGGAGACGGTGCAGAGTTATGGGTGGTATTTGCGGAAATTCATCACAGGGGCGAAAACCAAGGGGGCGACGCCGATCGTCGTGTCGTTGATTCCACGCAACATCTGGAAGGATGGGAAAATTGCCCGCTCAGATGATGGCTTCGGCGCTTGGGCCAAGCAGGCGGCGGCTCAGGAGCGGGTGGCGTTCATTGATTTCAATCACCTGCTGGCCGATCGTTTCGATACCCTTGGCCAGGAGAAAGCTGCCGGATTATTTGCCGCGGCAGATCACACGCATACCAGTCCGGCCGGGGCGGCGTTTAACGCGGATGTGATGGCGGAAGCGATCCGGGGTTTGGTGGGTTGCGACTTGGCCAAGAGATTGTTTCCCGTCGATCTGTGGCTGCCCTCGATTTTCTCGGACCATCTCGTGCTGCAACGCGGCTTGCCGATCCCGGTCTGGGGCACGGCCACTCCCGGAACCGAAGTGATGGCTCGCATTGGGGGAAAATCCGCTGTGGTGCGTGCGGGTGCTGATGGCGCTTGGAAAGCCGAGTTGCCAGCGATGGATGCGGGCGGCCCATTTCAATTGGTGGTGACGGCTGGGGCGGCGCGGCGGAGTTATGCGGACGTTCTAATCGGTGAGGTGTGGCTGTGCTCGGGTCAGTCTAACATGGATTTCACGCTGGCCAAGACGGCGAAGCGGTCATTCGCGGGGGCGGAGAATTGGGAGAGTGAGGTGGCGGCGGCCGATCATCCAGAGTTGCGCATGTTCACAGCGGAGTGGGAGATGAATGAATTTGCGCAACGCGACGTACCGGGAAAATGGGCGGTTTGCTCGCCCCGTACGGCAGGCGATTTTTCCGCCGTGGCGTATTATTTCGGCCGGGCTATCCAGCAAAATCTAAAAGTTCCGGTCGGCTTGGTGACCTGCGCTTATGGTGCCAGCACGATTGAGTCGTGGCTTGGGGAGCCTGTTTTGTTAGCCCACCCGCAGGCTAAGGATTTGCTTCAAGCATTCTCGAAAAAGGTGCTGGCTTTCCGTGATGACCCGAAGTCGTTTCGCGATTACGGGATGGCGCTGGCGAACCCCCATGGCGGTAAAGCTCCCAAAAACCCGGATCCCTTTCAAGACCAGCACAATCCGTTTGTGCTTCACAATGGGATGATCGCACCGATCATGGCATACCCGATCCGCGGGGCCATCTGGTATCAAGGGGAATCCAATTTGCCTACCCGAACGTTGTATGCAGATCTCCAACAGATGCTCATCGAAGAGTGGCGCTCACAGTGGGGAAATCCTCAGCTCCCATTCTATTTCGTTCAACTCGCACCTAACAAAGCTCCGGCTGCAAACCCTGCTAGCAGCCAACTCGCCGAGATCCGCGAGGCGCAGGCCAAGGCGCTGGCACTCCCTCACACAGGCATGGTCGTGACCCTCGACATCGGCGATGAAAAAAATGTCCACCCCCGCAATAAATTAGACGTCGGCAAACGCTTGGCCCGTCTCGCATTGGTCGGAACCTATGGCAGGGCAGGGGAGGCGAGTGGTCCGGTGATGCGTGCTTGCTCGATTCAGAACGGACGCATCCGCATTCATTTCGACCATACCGGCACCGGATTGGTGGCAAAAAATGGTGGCCTGCACCAGTTCGCCATTGCCGGCGCCGATCATCGGTTTGTATGGGCGGACGCGGTGGTGGAAGCCGACGAGGTGATTGTTTCCAGCCCTGCGGTTGCGCAACCGGTATTCGTCCGCTACGCATGGGCCGACAACCCAGCAGGTGCCAATTTATATAACTCAGAAGGCCTGCCAGCCGCCCCATTCCGGACGGATCCCTGATGAGTTGCCTTCCACTCATTCACTTATCATAAGATCAGGATCATATATAACGATGCGCCGCACGAATCTGCTACTATCCTTCCTTGCCATCGTTTTTTTTGCGATTGGCAACGAACTGATCGCTAACATCCCCGGTGGCGGCACCGGCACCGGGGCCAATGTGACCATTACGGATAATGGCAGCACCGTCACCCTGGCCAACGGCATCGTCTCCATCATCATCACCAAGTCGAGCGGGTCCATCAATTCAATCAACTACACCTACAATAACAGCGGCTCCACCACCAACAACCCGTTGCTCGCAGGCGGCACCAACGGCGGCCAATTATACTGGCTGGAAAATTCAGGCTCCTTCCTCGCCGGGCCGTTCACCGAAACCGTGGTGGCGAATACGGGTGATTATGCCGAAATTAACTTGTCCTATGCCTCGCCATCCAGCGGAGTCATGGAAATCCATTATTCCATGTTGCGAGGTTCGCCGGGATTTTATGCGACACCGATATTGACGCATCGCGCCCAGGACGCCAATATCTACATTACGTTGCGTCCGAACATATATGCTGGCTCCCAGTTCAATTGGATGAGTGTGGATGCCGACCGCAACAAGCTCATGCAAGTGGGCGGTGGCACCACCGCAGGTTGCCCGACTTCTCCGGTGGAAAATTATCTCTGGACCAGTGGCATTTACCAAGGTCGCTACGAAGATAAATACAAATACTCGGCAAATCTCGCATCTCTATCGGCTTGTGGTTGGAGCAGCGTGGGTGTCGGCGGAAAAAACGTAGGCTTATGGAACATTACGGCCAGCCCGGAATACAATCCCGGCGGCCCGATGGAGCGCTCGTTGATGTGCCATATCGGCACCACGATCCTCAATGTTTTCACCGGCGGTTACTTCGGCTTGGGCACTGACGGGACACTCCTCAGCGGCGAGCTTTGGGGGAAGACGTATGGGCCTTATTTTTATTACTGCAATAACGTGTCGAGCAGTATCACAGATTCCGTGCAAGCCTCTCAGGCGCTTTACGCGGATGCTTTGGCCCAAGGCGCGGCGGAGAAATCAGCCTGGCCTTATGCCTGGTTTGCCAATGCCAATTATACGCCTGCTGCCGGTCGCGGCAGCGTTACGGGGAAAATGGTGATTGCCGATAGCGGCAACCCCAATGCATCCGCATCTGATTTATGGGGTGGGGGTCATCCAGCAACCGACAAATAATACTTCCGTCTATGATTTTCAGAGATGGACCAAACCCTATCAGTTCTGGGTCAAGACCGATGTCAGCGGCAACTTCAGCATTCCCAATGTTATCGCGGGATCCAATTATACGCTCTATGCCTTCGGTGCCGGAGCACCGGGAACATTTATGTCTCAAGCTCAGAAGGGCGGCAGCCCGCCGTTGATCCTGTCCATTCCAGCCACGCCCTTCGCCGTCACTGTAACGGGCGCTGCGACCACCGCCCTGGGTAACGTCACTTGGATTCCCACCCGTTATGCGCCCACCGTGTTTGAAATCGGCTACCCGGATCGCACGGCGCGCAAATTCCGCCACGGCGACGACTATTGGGTCGGTGATACCGGCCCAAGCCCGACGAGTCCGAGTCCTGTCTGGACGAAGTTCATGGAATATCCGTTCGATTTCCCTAACGGACCCAACTATATTGTCGGCACCAGCCGATGGACCACTGACTGGAATTTCATCCAGCCGGCAGTTTATAGCAGTACCGCTGCTTGGAATTCTTCGACTTCAACCATCACCTTCAACCTACCTGCGGGAACATCGCTTGCCGGCAATGCGTCATTCTACCTTGGCTTGGCTTCGGACTACTACTCCGCCATAGTCGTTACCGTGAACGGGAAAAATCTTGGCAGCGTGAGCGGACTGACGGCCACGCCCAACGCCAGTGTTCCGACCACCGGCTACTATGTCGGCTACGGCGACAGCGACACCAGCATCCGCGAGGGAATCAACGGTGCCTTTTCGGATGAACGTCTGACGTTTCCTGCCAGCAATTTGAAGACGGGCACCAACACGATCACCATTGGCATTCGCCAGATTGGCGGCAACTACTTTGCCAACCATGCCATGTACGATTACCTGCGGCTGGAGTTGGCCAACTATGTGCCACCTGCTCCTGCGAGCATCACCGCATCCCCCGGTAATCATTCCCTCCTTGTGAGATGGCCTGCGGTTCCCGGCGCGACGAGTTACAATATCCTGCGCTCTACTACCAGCGGCAGCGGCTATACCAGCATCGCCACTAACGTGACGGGTCCGGTCTGCGGAAGCGGCCCGGAGAATGCGACTTACCTGGACAATACCGCCGTCAACGGAACGCCATACTACTATGTGGTGCAATCGGTCAACACGGTCGGCATGAGTGGAAATTCCACCCAAAGCGCCGTGGCGACGCCCGCAGTCACGGCCCCGGGATTGGCGCCAGCGACTCCCGCCGGATTCACTGCGACGCCTGCTAGCGGCTCGGTGGCGCTGAGTTGGACAGCTCCCGGCACTGCCAGCTATTACACAGTCAAGCGCTCTACCCTTTGTTCCAACGGCGCTGGTACATACAATAATCTGGGCACCATTACCCTGAGCAACAACGTCACTGGCACGAGCTATACCGACACATCACCCACCAATGGCAGTATTTATTCTTACACCGTCACGGCCATCAATGCCGCCGGATCCAGTGCCGATTCCACGCCCATTATCTCAAATCCGGTAGCCGTCGCCCCAGCCTCCAGTCCGGCCAGTCTCACGGCCACGCCCGGAACGCAGCAAATTACGTTGAACTGGTCCGCAGTTGCAGGTGCCACGGGATATATTCTTCAAGTTGCCACGACCCCCGGCGGGCCTTACACATATCTTACCAGCATCTCGTCGCTGACTTACACGGATGGCGGTCAAGCCGATAACACAACTTATTACTACATCGTTGCCGCTACCAACTCCGGCGGCACCAGTGCCAATTCCAACGAGGCCAGCGCCACGACAGCACCCGCCGCGCCCACCGGTCTTGTTGCTACTCCAGGCATCACCCAGGTCACGCTCAGTTGGACGCCATCCACTGCGGCTACCAGCTACCAGATTCAGCGCGGTACAGCCACGGGTGGTCCATACACGACTGTTGGAATCAGTCCTGGCAGCACCTATACCGACAGCGGTCTCACCAAAGGCACGACTTATTACTATGTCGTGACGGCCACCAATACAGGCGGCACCAGTGCCTATTCCAATGAGGTAAACGCCATCCCTTTCGCCGCACCTCCCAGCCTAACATGGAACGGAAATCTCAACACGACGTGGGACACCACCACACCCAACTGGCTCAATGGCAGCATTTCATCGCTGTATGCCGACGGCAGTGATGTCACCTTCAATGACACGGCAACCACCACCACCGTCGCCATCAGCGGCGCTGTCAGTCCCAATTCGGTGATGGTCAGCACTGCAGGTAACTACATGCTTTCCGGGTCAGGCAGCATGAGCGGGGCCACCACGCTCGTGAAATCCGGCAGCGGCACTCTCACTCTCAGCGGAATTCATAGCGTGGCAGGTGACATCTCGATTTCGGGCGGAACCCTTTCCATCACTGATACCGGTAGTGGCTCGTCCGCCGTCGGCGCAGCCCTCGGAACAGGCACAGTCACCCTGAGCAATGCCGGAACCTTCCGCATGGGGTCCTCCAATGGCAAAAATTTTCCATCCAACGCACTCGCCGTGGCACCGGCCTCCACCGGCACCATCTCCTCGGCCGTTTTGAGCAACGGCTTTGGCGGTGCCATCAGGGGGGCGTCTGACAGCATGCTCACGTTCTCGGGCGGCGTCAGTATGAGTGTTTCCGGCAGTGCCCAGTGCAGCGGGTTTGGCGGTACGCTAGTCATCCCCTCCGGCAGTCAATTGCGGTTCTCATCGACGTCCGGCCCGAATGGCAACGGCGGTGCAAACACCACCTTCCAGGTCGATGGATCCATCATCACTCGCAATTCCGGCGGCACCAACGGGGTGATTCTCGGAGCGCTAACGGGTGGAGGGTCGCTGCAGGGACAGACTAACACCCCGGTCGGCAGCGTGGTCTATAACATCGGCTCCAAGAACCTCGATACCAGCTTTACGGGAATGATCGCAAATAGCACCAACGGTACCGTCGCCATTAACAAACTCGGCTCGGGCGTTCTCACTCTATCAGGAACTAACACCTACACAGGTGCCACCACCGTCACCGCTGGCCAGCTCTCAGTCACCGGCTCGCTGGCGGCCACCGCGACCACGGTGGGCACCACCGGCACGCTCGGCGGCAGTGGCCGCATTGTCGGCGCGGTGACTTGCAACGGAACCCTCGCGCCAGGCGCTCCGCTGGGCACCTTGACTCTGGGCGCGGGGCTCACCCTGGCCTCAACCAGCACGCTGAACTACGAGCTCGGCACGACCTCTGATCTTATCGCCGTCACTGGAAATCTGACGCTCGACGGCAGCGTCAACGTCACCGCATCTGCAGGGTTCGTCTCGGGCACTTACACGCTCATCACCTACACCGGCAACTTGATCAATAACACGCTCAATGTCGGCTCTTTGCCCACCGGTTGCACGGCCACAGTCAATACGGCCACCGCCGGCCAAGTGAAGTTGGTGGTGAACGTGCCGCGCAGTTATAGCTCGTGGGTGCTCGCCAACTTCACACCGGCCCAGATCACGGCGGGTGATTCCGCCATGGACGCCGATCCTGCTCATGCCGGTCTGACGAATCTCGCAAAATACGCACTGGGTGGCCGCCCCTATGGTTTCACCCCGCAGCCGACGGCGGTTGTCAGCGCCAATTCCTTGTCTATCACGTTCCAGCGTCCGGCCTCGCTCAACGACGTGACCTATCACGCCGAAGCCTGCAGTGAGTTGGCTAACTGGGCCGATCTCGCCCTTGAGGTGCTCAATCCGGGTGCCGATCCCGAAACCGTCCGAGCTACCTATCCATTCTCGACTTCTCAGCCCCGAAAGTATTTCATCCGCCTGCGCTTTGTGAAGTAGTCGCAGCGAGTAATCCGCGAGAAACCCTATTACCAACCATGAAATTTCCCTGTCTCCACTGCTCGAAAAGATTGGCGCTCTGCATCTTCGTCGCGGCAGGCTCAGCCCTGGGATATGCGAGTTTGAAGGATGATTTACCGCCTCCTCCTACCGCGCCGAAGCCGCCGCATGCGGCACCCACAGCAGGCGCGGAAGTTGCGTTAGTCTCGCCTGTTCCAGCAAATCCGTCAGCTCCGCCAGGCAATGAAGTGCTTGGCGGCCCAAACGTGACGGTCCGTCAAACCGACAAGGGTGTCATCCTTGCCAATGGTATCCTGACTGCCACTATTACCAAGCGTGCCAGCATATCGTCGCTTAAATTCAAGAACTTCGAGATGGCTTCCGATATCTATTACAGCATGGATGGCGGGTCGAACTACAGGCAGCCAGGCGGCGGCCAGTATTTCGTCAAATCCAACACACCTGATCTCATCGACATCGGCTTCAGAAACCCGCGCCCTCATGAACCGCAGGCGCTGGATTGTGAAATTCACTATGTCCTCAAGCGCGGCAGCTCAGGTCTCTATACCTACGCCATTCTCAGCCATCCGGCTAGCTACCCGCAAACAGGCGTCGGTGAATGGCGCATGGTCTGGAAATTATCGAATGACTTGCTAGAAAAAATCTATGTGGACGACCGGCGCCACTGGCAGATGCCAAGCGTCACCGATTACAAGACGGCGCGGCCCACAGGGATCAAGGAAATCCTCAAACTCACCAGTGGGGCCTGGGCGGGTAACTTCGATTGCAAATACGACTACAGCGCCAGCTATCACGATATTGGCTGCTGGGGACACGCGAGTGACAAACACCAGGTCGGCGGCTGGATCGTGCTCGGCGGCTACGATTTTTTCAATGACGGTCCGACCAAGCAGGACCTCAATGCCGCCTCAGGCATCAATCACATTCACTTTGGAATGAATCATTACGCAGGGTCCTCCACGAAGGTGGCAGCAGGTGAGGAGTGGCGCAAAATTTACGGGCCGTTCCTTCTGTATTGCAATCAAAACGCACGCGGCGGCGACGCCATGTGGGCTGATGCCAAACAGCAAGCTCAACATGAAAAAGCGGCCTGGCCGTATGCTTGGCTGACCGACACTCCCGCCTATCCGTCGGCCAAGGACCGCGGGTCGCTATCCGGTCATCTGGTGATCAAGGACGTTCTCAAGCCGAATTTGAGTGCAGCCAATGCCTGGGTCGGTCTGGCGCAGCCGCAGGCAGGGGGCAATTGGCAGTTCGAGTCCAATCATTATCAGTATTGGACGAAGGCGGATGCCACAGGCAATTTCACCATTCCCAACGTTCGTCCAGGTACTTATTCCTTTTACTCCTTCACCAACGGCGCGGTCGGGGAATATGCGCATGCAAACATCGAGGTCAAGGCGGGTTCTAACCGACTACCTGGAGACGTCGTGTGGAAAGTGCCGCACAAGGGTCGATCACTGGCATGGGAGATCGGCGTGCCTGACCGCAGCGCGAAGGACTTCCGGCACGGCACCGACTACTTCCACGGCTACGTGTGGACGCATTTTCACGAGGAATTCAAGAATCCGCTGGAATATACGGTTGGCAGCAGCGACTGGTCAAAGGACTGGAATTTCGCACATAGCTGGTATCAGGTCGGCGAGAAAAAAGTGCCGTGGCGCTGGCGCATTCACTTCAATCTCACGGTGGTACCACAGGGAGAGGCAGTCATGACATTTGCCATAGCTGGTGCCGACGGCCATGCGAAAATCAATGTATATGTGAACAATGAATCCAAAGTATTTAACACCGTAACACCAGCCATTCAGGGAGGCAACGCCTTGCTGCGCGAATCCATCCACGCCAAATATTGCGTGGAATATCTCAGCATTCCGACGTCTCTGCTGAAACCAGGTGCTAACACGATTACGCTGGAACAGGCTGGAACGAATACCCAGACGCACGTGATGTATGACTACTTATCTCTGGAACTCCCATGAAAACACTCCTGCTCCCACTTCAAGCAATACTTCGCAGGTCCGCGGTGTTAAGTTTCACAACGCGCGGACCCGTTTGCTCAAGCCCGATGCCAGACCGGCCGCTGTCTTGCTCGATGTCCAACATGTGACGCCACCCGACTTTGGCGCAGAACTGTCCAATTCTCACTAAGTAAGCACTCCGAAGCCCGTCCCTGTAATGATGACCCGATATATCTTTGCAACGTTGCTGCTGCTTGCCTACGCGACCACTCTTCACGCGCAGCAACCCATGTCGATCCGGTCAAAATACAACTTTAACTCCGGCTGGCTCGTGAAAGTTGGCGATGACCGAGGGGTTGAGGCGGTTGACTTTGCCGACACGGACTGGAAGAAGGTCACACTGCCGTACGCATGGAACGAGGACAGCGCATTCAAAGTCAGAATCCAGCAGTTGCCCACAGGTGTGGCATGGTACCGCAAACACTTCAAGCTGCCTCGCGATGCCGCTGGCAGGAAGGTCTTTCTTGAATTCGAGGGGATTCGGCAAGGCGGCGAGTTTTATCTCAATGGTGAATGGATCGGGCGCAGCGAAAACGGCGTGATGGCCTTTGGCTTCGACGTGACCGACAAGGTGAAACCCGCGCCGCAGGCTAACGTGCTTGCCGCAAGGATTGACAATGCGTGGAGTTATCGAGGCAAGGACGCCAAATCGCCCTTTCAATGGAACGATAAAAACTTTTATGCGAACTATGGCGGCATCAGTAAAAACGTTTTCCTGCATGTCACCGACAAGCTTTACCAGACGCTTCCGCTCTACTCGAATCTGGGTACGACCGGGGTGTATGTTTACGCGCAGGACATGAACATCCAGGCCAGGACCGCCAAGGTGACGGCGGAGGCCCAGGTGAAGAATGATGATGCCGAGCCAAGGACGTTTGGTTATGAGGTCAGCATCCAGGACATGGATGGCAAGCCGGTGCAAACGTTCGATGGCGGCCAGCAGACGATCGGCGCGGGGGAAACCCGTGTGGTGAGTGCCAGCGCGACACTCACAAACCTAAATTTCTGGAGTTGGGGTTATGGTTATCTCTACGATGTTTGCACCACGCTCAAGGTTGGCGGCCGACCGGTGGACACGGTTAAAACTCGCACCGGGTTCCGCAAGACGCAATTTGCCCATGGTTTTGTCAGCCTTAACGACCGCGCCATTCAGATGAAAGGCTATGCCCAGCGCTCCACCAATGAGTGGCCGGCCGTCGGCCTATCCGTGCCGCCGTGGATGAGTGACTTCAGCAACCACCTTTTGGTTCAGAGCAACGGCAATCTGGTGCGCTGGATGCATGTCACCCCGTGGAAGCAGGACGTCGAATCGTGTGACCGGGTGGGCTTGATGCAAGCGATGCCGGCCGGTGATTCGGAGGGTGATGTGCAAGGCAATCGCTGGGATCTGCGCGTTGAGTTGATGCGTGATGCCATCATATACAATCGCAACAATCCAAGCATCCTGTTTTACGAATGTGGTAACAAGGGTATCCGCGAGGAACACATGGCACAGATGAAAGCCGTGCGCGACCAATATGATCCACATGGCGGGCGAGCCATCGGTGCTCGCGAGATGATGGGCAGCCAGATCGCCGAGTATGGCGGTGAGATGCTTTATATCAACAAAAGTGGACACCTGCCGTTCTGGGCGTCGGAGTATTCGCGAGATGAAGCTGTACGCAAATTCTGGGATGATTGGTCGCCGCCCTACCACAAGGACGGCGACGGAGCCGAGGTCAAGCCAGGTGAAAGCGGAGCACCCTACAATCGCAACCAGGATTCGTTTGCAGTCGAGGAAGTCGCCCGATGGTATGACTACTGGCGTGAGCGTCCCGGCACGGGTGAGCGCGTGAATGGCGGCGGCGTTAAGATTCATTTTTCCGA
>Ga0073936_10004745_pt1 | contig 18660 bp, 13 predicted proteins | sample AliMusrvi5mmetaG_FD_87041 | JGI IMG/M metagenome (GOLD analysis project Ga0073936, IMG submission 87041) | Freshwater lake bacterial and archeal communities from Alinen Mustajarvi, Finland, to study Microbial Dark Matter (Phase II) - Alinen... | ecosystem: Environmental > Aquatic > Freshwater >... | reverse complement strand
CGATTAGGAAAAATTGAGGAGTACCTGCGTACTGTCTCAACCCCGGTTGTATTGATCGACCATCATCCGGATCCTCAAATTAATGCAGAATATCAGTTTTCGGATACGGATGTAAGCTCTACCGCTGAGCTGGTCTATGATTTTATCGAAGGTGTCGGTATGCTGGAGCATATTGGTCCTGCCGGAGCAAACGCATTGCTGGCTGGAATTATTGCAGATACCGGATCATTTAGCCATAATGCATTTCGCCAGTCAACCTATCGTATAGCTGGAGAGCTCATTAACCGAGGCGCTGAAAAAGAGCGGATTAATGAGTCCTTATTCAACAATTTCTCAGAAAAAAGGATGAGGCTTCTGGGTTATTGTTTGTCTGAAAAGATGGAGGTTTTTCCGCAATTCAGTACAGCTATGATATGGTTAACAACGAAGGAGTTAAAACAATACGATTTTCATCCCGGAGATACTGAAGGATTTGTCAATTATCCGCTTTCCATTAAAGGGGTCGCTTTCTCTGCTTTTTTCATCGAGAAAAATGGAGTGGTGAAGATTTCCTTTCGGTCAAAGGGGAATTTTCCGACAAATGAATTTTCAGGGAAACATTTTAATGGGGGAGGACATAGGAACGCCTCGGGGGGAGAAACTAAGCTTCCTATGGAGGAAGCCCTCGCGCTTTTCAGATCTTTACTTCCTCAGTACAAGACTCAATTGGGTGAGATCTAACTTTTATTCTAATCTTCAAAAAGTTAAATTTAAGTTTGTCTAATTAATTTTATTTTAAAATCAGCACTATGGGAATTAAGATTATCAATCTATTATTCATTTCTATATTAATTACAATTTTATTGGCTTCGTGTCAAAAGAATGATACTTTGACAGCTATTCCCCAAACTACCGAGGCACAAGAGTTGACCTTGCTGGCTAAATATATAGCCAAATATCATCCTGGTTTGTTACCAAAGAACTCTGGTCTATTCGTTATCGAGACTAAGGCAGCCCCTTTAGGTGCTGATTCGATTCGGAATGGCGATGTGGTTCACGTATTTTATTCCGGATATTTGATTTCAGATGATGCGGCAACAGGAGTAAAGGATGGCTACAATTTTGATAATTCCGGCACCGTTACACCATTTACTTTTACTGTTGGCGCAGGGTCAGTAATTCAGGGCTGGGATCTGGGTGCAACCTATATGACGAGCGGCAGCGAAGTGAAACTGATAATTCCTTCAAGACTTGCCTATTATAATCAATCCGGAAATGGAATTCCAGCCTATTCCACAATGATATTTTATATGAAAATTGCAAAAGTAACCAGTGCAAAATAGAATCTAATTGCAGCTGAGATTTGTATGGATTTATACCGACCTATAAAGGCCCTGAAATTTTGATTTCTCATTAACTCCCAAAAATTGAAACAAGCAGAACTTTTTAAGAAATTATTACCTGGATTTATTCCTCTGTTCGTTTTTATTATTGCCGACGAATATTGGGGTATGAAAGTTGGGATTGCGGTAGCCTTACTTATTGGGTTAGGCGAGATGGGTTATACCTGGATTTCTGAAAAACGTCTTGACCGGTTTGTCTTTCTTGACACAGCCTTGCTTGCGGCATTATCGGGAATCTCAATTCTTTTGGAGAATGAGATTTTTTTCAAATTAAAGCCTGCACTTATTGAGTCTATCCTGGCAGTGATCCTTGCAGTCTCTGTCTTTTCGCCAGTGGATATTATCGGAAACATGACCCGTAAATATATGAATGGGATTGAGATGAATCCGATTCAGGAGGCCGTTTTTAAACGAAATCTGCGCAATCTGTTTTACATCGTATTGGCTCATACGGTATTGGTGTATTATTCTGCCTTTTTTATGAGTAAGGAGGGATGGGCTTTCATCAGCGGAGGATTATTTTATATTCTTTTTGCCGTATATTTTGGATATGAATATTTCAAGAACCGTAAATCGATGCGGAATATTCAACCTGAAAATATTGTGAAGACCTTTGAAAATGAAGAGTGGCTCCCAGTTGTCGACGAAAGCGGAAGGATAATTGGGAAAGCTCCAAGATCCTTGTGCCATATGGGGGATAAAATCCTTCATCCTGTAGTTCACCTTCATGTGCTAAATTCAAACGGTCATATTTATTTACAGAAACGACCTATGGACAAGCTAGTTCAGCCGGGCAAATGGGACACAGCTGTGGGCGGACATATATCCTTTGGAGAAGATCTTGAAACAGCACTTCGCCGCGAGGCTTATGAAGAGATTGGCCTTGAAGGTTTTACGGCTAAAGCATTAGGCCATTACAGGTGGGATACTAAACTGGAATCAGAACTTGTTTATTATTTTATTTCTTATGATTATGCTAAAATACGCCTTCATAGTGAAGAGGTCGTAGAAGGTAAGTTCTGGAGCCCTTCCCAGATCGAAAAACAATTGGGACAGAATCTCTTTACCCCCAATTTTGAATATGAATATCAACTTCTGAAGAATAGAAGGGGATAATCATTTGTTTATTTTCCTGGCTCGATTACCATAATACATTTAAACAAACTGGCTGACACCTAATAATGTTAGGGCTAAGGTTCATATAGTTTCCCTCTAATTTAAGCTAATTGACTATCAAAATACCTAAATGTTGAATTGACAAATTGTTGAATTTGCTAAATACCTGCCTGAACTAGAAATATCGCAGGCCGTTTGTTTAGATCGGGAACCTCTTTTCTCCATTGGGAAACGGTTTGTGTTTTTATAAATTCGGTTTCCAAAGTAAGGTCGCAAGCCACGCAAAGTCGCGTCTGATCCCCCAACGTTTTAATTAAATCATTAATCAATGGCGAGTTACGGTATGGAGCTTCAATAAATATCTGTGTTTGATTATCCATCGCAGATTTTCGCTCAATATCTTTAATGGCTTTGGTTCTTTCGTCATGTTTCACAGGAATATAGCCAATAAATGCAAAATTCTGTCCATTCATTCCTGAAGCCATCAGTGAGAGCAAAATGGATGATGGACCAACTAAGGGGATCACCCGGATCTGTCGAATATGGGCATATTTTACCACTTCTGCCCCAGGGTCTGCTACACCAGGACAACCTGCCTCCGATATTATGCCGATATCAAAACCATCTTTTACAGGATTTAAATATCCATCCACAATATGGCTGTCGGTATGCTGGTTGAGTTCAAAAAAATGTAATTCGTCAATATTAAGCAGGGGGTCCAGTTTACGCAAATACCTGCGGGCAGTGCGAATATTTTCAACGATAAAATATTTAATATTTTTAACTATTTCCGAAACTTCCGTCGGGATTACATGAGCAGTTCCAGAGTCGCCCAGAGTCGTTGGTATGAGGTAAAGATTTCCCATTATTTAAATTTTGCCAAATGTAAGGATTTTGGTCGGAGAACTGTTTTGATTACCTTTTAATTTAGTCTCACAAAGACTGTGGGTATTTGACATTTCTTAATACTGCAAGTTTTTGTTCTGAATTGTATTTTATTTGAATGAAAAACCTTTGGCTGTAAATATTATTTAGTGTAAGTTTGGTCACAAACGAATAAAAGATAATGAGAATAACCCTTTTGGGAACAGGGACATCGCAAGGTGTTCCGGTTATTGCCTGTAAATGTGATGTTTGTAAGTCGACTGATTTGAAAGATAAGCGACTTAGAAGCGCAATAATGGTAGAGGAGGGATCAACCAGAATCGTGGTAGATGTTGGCCCTGATTTCAGACAACAGATGTTGCGCCATGAAGTTGATAATCTGGATGCCATCCTGCTGACACATGAGCACGCCGATCATATTTTTGGGTTGGATGATATCCGCAGTTTTAATTGGTTGCGAAAATCTCCGATGGATGTTTATTGCGAGCAGCGCGTTCAGAAAAATTTACGTTCTATTTTTAATTATGTTTTTGCAGCCAATAAATATCCGGGAACCCCTCAGATGGACCTGATTGACCTTGATAGTAAAGCATTCAAAATAGGCCCCATTCCAATAATTCCAATTCGTGTTTACCATTATAAATTACCGGTATATGGTTTTCGTTTTGGACGATTCGCCTATCTTACGGATTTTAATCTGATTGAGGATAGTGAACTTGAAAAGCTTCTCGGCATTGAAATTCTGGTGATTTGCGCCTTACGAAAAACATCCCATATTTCGCATCTGAACCTTGATGGCGCAAAGGAACTGATTGGGAAAATAGCGCCAGTGAAATCCTATCTGACCCACATGAGTCATGAAATGGGAAAACACAGTGTTCTTTTAAAAGAACTACCTTCAAACATTGAGCCTGGGTATGATGGCTTGGTTATCGATCTCTGAACGAGTTTGTTGCAATTCTTTACCTATAATGCCTGCCATCGTTCAAGTGCCCGATTAAACCTGACTTCCTGGTCAGGTAAAATTGTTGCCCTGTAAATACAAAAAAGTATTCTTAATCTTTTTTGTATACAATATTCTGGGTGTCAATGGCAATCATCAATTCTTCGTTCGTAGGTACTACAATTACTTTTACCCTTGAACCCGCTTTGCTGATCACACACTCTTCACCTTTTAACCCAATGTTGATTTTTTGATCAATCTCAATACCTAAAAATTCAAGTTCTTCGCATACTCCACTTCTTGTAACATCCGAATTTTCACCAATTCCACCCGTGAAAACAAGGACATCCAGGCCTCCCATCGCTGCAGCATAGCTTCCAATATATTTTTTAATGCGGTAGTCAAACATTTTAATTGCTAAAAGGCAACGTTCATCCCCTTTATCCGCAGCCGCACGAATTTCACGTGAATCGGAAGAAATTCCTGTAATTCCTAATAAACCACTGTGTTTGTTAAATAGGGTAGAGGCCGATTTAGTGCCGATTTTCTCCTTGTCCATAATATAGGCTACTGCACCCATATCAATATCACCTGACCGGGTGCCCATTATTAACCCTTCAACAGGGGTAAAACCCATTGAAGTGTCAATTGATTTGCCATTTTTAATTGCACATGCGGATGCTCCATTTCCAAGATGACAGGTGATAACTTTGGTTGCCAAAGGATCGACTCCGAGTAATTCACAAGCTCTGTCGGAAACATATTTATGACTTGTTCCGTGAAAGCCATACCTTCGTATACCGTATTTTTTGTAGAGTGCAAAGGGTATTGCATACATAAAAGCGTGCTGTGGAATTGTATGGTGGAAAGCCGTGTCGAAAACTGCAACTTGAGGAATATCAGGCACCAACGCCTTAAGAGCATATATTCCTTTGAGGTTTGGCGGATTGTGCAATGGAGCCAGTTCAATAAATTTTTCAAGCGTGGTAATTACCTCGTCGGTAATTAAAACACTTTCACTGAATTCCTCACCTCCATGGACCACCCGATGCCCCACAGCATTAATCTCCTCAAGTGAAGTGATACATCCATGTTTGGCGCTTGATAATACCCCGAGTATATATTCAATACCAATTTTATGGTCCAGAATCTCGCCTTCGAAAAGCACTTTCTGGCCGGACTCCTTTTCGTGTTTCAGAAAGGATCCTTTCATCCCTATTTTCTCAACAATTCCTTTTGCCAGAATGTGATTACCCTCGAGAGAATAGAACTGGTATTTTATCGAGGAACTTCCGCAGTTTAAAACCAATATTTTCATATATTTTCATATTATTTGAAGCCACTAAAAGAAAAAGTGACAGTGCTATATTTATCTGAATTATTCCCGCTCTGTTGCGATTGGACCGTTTCCAACCATTTTCCCGTTTTTATCGTACGTGTAAAATCCACAGCAGGTGTGTATCCCAAACCGTCTGGCGCGAACTAATTTTTTAATAACAGGCGAAGCCATATACCGGGGGTCACCAAATTCGGAATAGAGGTTTTCCATCCATCGATTAATCTTATCAATTCCCAAAATATCAGCAAGTTCAAATGGCCCAAAGCGCATACCAAATCCCACTTTCCAGACAGTATCAATGTCCACCATCGCGCCTACCCCTTCGAGAAGCACCTCGCAAGCCTCATTTAGCAAGGCAGTATAGAGACGGATTGAGATTAGTCCCGCCGATTCTTCAACAGGAATGGCCTGGCGGTTAACCATTTTTACGAATTTTAATACCTTGTTATATACCTCATCGGTCGTATACAATCCTTTTACAACTTCACAAACCCGGGCCTCCGGGGACTGAACGAAGAAATGGAGACTCACGCACCGATCCCGGTATTTGAGTTCAGATGAAAGTTCGGTAATAATAATCGTGGTTGAATTCGTTGCAATGATACAATCTGGAGAGACTACCTGTTCAACCTTCTTGAATACCTCCGAACGTTCAGTAATCTTCCGCTCACTCGATTCGGCACGAATGGCCTCAATAACAAAGTCACAGTCTTTCAGATCTTTATAATCCAAACTGCCTTTGATCCGCGAGAGGATTAGTTTTTTCTCCCCCTGAGTCATCCCCCAATTGTCGATGCGACGATCTAATACGATTCCTAATCTGGTGTAGGCATTTTGAATCCTCTCCTCCGAAAGTTCTATAAAGACAACTTCGATCCCATTGGCACTTGCTATCCGCGCAATATTCTGTCCATCCTTACCACATCCAACGATTCCAATTTTTGAGAAAAGTGTCCGCTGTTGCTCCTTCTTACTTAACCCAAAATCTTCAATGGGTTCAATGATTAGCTCTTCCATCTCTGAAAATTCTTATTTGTAAATCAATGTCGTCTTAACAACAATTTAATATTCGTTTATTGGGGTGAAAGTATTGATAAAGGAAAATTTGGTTTTGAAAAATGGTTGTCAATTAACTGAATTTTTAACTTTCCTATTTTTGCCCTTCCATTCGACTCGCCCAAGCGCCTCTTCGCAACTTCTTCCCATCTTCCCTTATCCCGCTTGTGTTGCTGTGATTGCAACCATATTTACAATATCACTCACCGAGCATCCTCGTGATAGATCATTAATTGGCGCTGCCATACCCTGTAGAACCGGGCCGATGGCTTCTGCTCCTGCGAGTCGTTGAACTAATTTGTAACCAATATTAGCCGCTTCCAACCCTGGGAATACCAAAATATTGGCTTGGCCGGCAACGAGGCTTCCCGGGGCTTTTAACTGACCCACCTCACTGCTGAGAGCGGCATCGAGTTGTAATTCCCCATCAATCATCAAATCCGGAGCCAATTCCCTTGCTATTCTTGTTGCATTAACAATCTTATTTACAAGTAGATGTGTTGCACTTCCCTTGGTTGAAAAAGACAACATGGCAACACGTGGTTCAATATTTGCGATTGAGCGGGCTGTTTTTGCGGTAGTTACTGCAATTTCTGCTAATTGCCGCTCGTCAGGATCTGGCATAACGGCACAATCAGCAAACACGAGAACGCCATTTTCACCAATTGATTTATCCTTAAGGAGCATGAAGAAGACCCCTGAAACTACACTCACTCCAGGTAGCGTCTTAACATATTGAAGTGCTGGGCGCAATACATCTCCGGTTGAATTGATCGCTCCGGCAATCTCACCATCCGCATCACCTGCCTTTATCATAAGAGGGCCGAAGACAAGCGGATCATTCAACGATTCAAGCGCTTGATCAAGGGTTAACCCCTTGCTTTTTCGGATTTCGACCATCATCAGCGCATATTGCTCCCTTTTTGAATCGGTGGTGGGATCTATGATTACAGCTTCTGATATATTGATTCCTTCGCGTACTGCAATGCCATTAATCAGTTGAGGATCACCGAGTAGTATTATTTTTGCCAGTTTGTCGCGGAGTAATATTTCTGTGGCTTTAAGAGTCCTTAGCTCGGTTCCTTCAGGTAAAACGATTGTTTTTTGGAGTTGAAACGCCTTAGCTCTGATTTGTTCAATTAAATTCATCTTCTCAGTTTTCAAACTTTTGAACTTCTTTATTAAAAGTTATGCAAAATTACAGATAATTGCAACAAAAGGGATCAAAAACCAAATTATTTCGATTATTCTCATTAAACTATAAAATAATCTAAATTTAATCTCCTCAATCCGGAAAAACTGCTACTTTTTTGTGATATTTGTCTTAGTAACAATTGAACCTCTAATCATTATTATATGTATAAGATTCAAACACTTAACAAGATCGATTCGGAAGGTCTTCAGGTTTTTCCTGCAGCCAATTACGAAATTGCCAGTGAATTGTCAGAACCAGATGCCATTGTTCTGCGTAGTTTTAGTATGCATGATATGGAGATTCCTCAATCTGTCAGAGCCATTGCAAGGGCAGGAGCCGGAGTGAACAATATCCCTATTGCAAAATGTACAGAGAAAGGTATTGTTGTTTTTAATACTCCCGGAGCCAATGCCAATGGAGTAAAGGAATTGGTAATTGCCGGACTTTTACTGGCATCGCGTGATCTAATTGGCGGTGTTCAATGGGCTAAAACACTTTCCGGCGAGGGCGACAAAGTTCCCGCACTGATTGAGAAAGGTAAAGCAAATTTTGGAGGTAGCGAAATCAAAGGGAAAACACTTGCTGTTGTAGGCCTTGGTGCGATTGGTGTTCTTGTTGCCAATGCGGCACAGTCTTTAGGGATGAACGTAATTGGTTATGATCCTTATATTTCAATTGATCATGCATGGAATTTGCATCATGATGTTGTACGGGCATTCGGTATTGAACCAATGCTGGCAAAGGCCGATTTTATTACCTTACAGATTCCGCTGATGGCAGAAACGACAGGGTTTATCAATTTGGATAAAATAAAACTGATGAAAAGCGGTGTTAAAATCTTGAATTTTGCACGCGGAGAATTAGTTGTTGATGCTGATATTATCGCAGGAATTGCATCAGGAAAAGTGGGAGCCTACTTTACAGACTTCCCGAATGCTCAACTTGTTAATGCTGATAAAGTGGTAGCTATCCCTCATTTAGGGGCTTCAACAAATGAATCGGAGGTTAATTGTGCTATCATGGCTGCTGAGCAGATCCGTAATTTCTTCGAAAACGGAAATATCCGGAATTCAGTTAACTTTCCTGCTGCAGAGCTTGAACGCAATGGTGGCGCCCGTCTTTTGGTAACCAATAAAAATATTCCGAATATCATTAGCCAGATTACTACAATCCTGGCTCAGGCCGGGATCAACATTGACAATATGCTAAATAAGAACAAGGGAGATATCGCCTATAATATTATTGACACAAGTGATATTTCGCTATCGGATGACGTTGTTAATAAGATTAAATCGATTGAGGGGGTATTTATGGTAAGATGTTTGCCAGGAAAATGATTTTAGAATTGGTTAATAATGATATTTGTTTTAATAATTATAGAATAAAATTGCAATGAGTGAAACTGTAACAAACAGAGCAGCAGATAATATCCGCATTCTTTCTGCAGCAATGGTCGAGAAAGCTAATTCCGGCCATCCGGGAGGTGCGATGGGGGGAGCAGACTTTGTGAACATTCTGTTTACAGAGTTTTTAAATTATGATCCGAGTGAGATGACCTGGCCATTCCGTGACAGGTTCTTCCTCGATCCGGGGCATATGTCTCCAATGCTCTATTCAGTTTTGGCGCTTGGTGGTAACTATTCGCTCGAGGATTTGAAGAACTTCAGGCAGTGGGGCTCTGTTACTCCAGGCCATCCCGAAGTTGATCCTGAACGGGGTGTCGAAAACACTTCAGGGCCACTGGGCCAGGGGCATACGATGGCAGTAGGAGCTGCAATTGCCGAGCGTTTTCTTGTTGCACGTTTTGGCGAATGGATGGCTCATAAGACCTACACCTTCATTTCTGATGGTGGTATTCAGGAAGAGATTTCTCAGGGAGCGGGTCGGTTAGCTGGTCACCTTGGACTAAACAATCTAATCATGTTTTATGATTCAAATGATATTCAACTCTCTACCGAAACCGATTCAGTTACCTCAGAAGATACTGCAATGAAGTATTCGGCCTGGGGTTGGAATGTTCTGACCATTGCAGGAAATGATGGAAATGCAATTCGTGGCGCCATTAAATCTGCACTCAATGAGAAGTCAAGACCTACTATTATCATTGGTAAAACAACAATGGGAAAGGGGGCAGTAAAGGAAGATGGTTCCAATTTTGAACGTCAGTGTTCAACTCACGGACAGCCTTTGACCCATGCAGGTGCCTCATTCAAAAAAACGATTGCCAACCTGGGCGGTGATCCCGAGAATCCGTTTGAGATTTTTCCCGATGTGGCTGAACTTTATGCCAAACGGATCGAAACATTAAAAGAGTGGGCGAATACAAAAAATGGGGAGGAGGATGTTTGGGCAGCTGCTAATCCGGAACTTGCTGCAAAACTCGATAAATTCCTTTCAGGAGATGTTCCTGAATTTGATTATTCTAAAATTGTTCAAAAAGCCGGTGCAGCAACACGTAATGCATCAGCCACAGTTTTGGGCGCTTTTGCCAAAGGAATTGAAAACATGATCGTTTCATCGGCCGACCTCTCTAATTCGGATAAGACCGATGGATTTTTAAATAATACGAAAGCCTTTAAGAATGGTGATTTCTCAGGGGCATTTCTTCAGGCAGGAGTTTGTGAACTCACGATGGCTTCTATTATGAATGGTATTGCACTTCATGGAGGTATTATTGCAGCCTGCGGAACCTTCTTTGTGTTCTCCGACTATATGAAACCTGCTTTACGTATGGCGGCTTTGATGGAATTACCTGTTAAATATATCTGGACACACGATGCGTTCAGGGTAGGAGAGGACGGGCCGACTCATCAGCCAGTTGAACATGAAGCACAACTTCGCCTAATGGAACATCTTAAGAATCACCATGGTGAGAATTCAACACTGGTATTGCGGCCGGCTGATGCTCAGGAGACTACAGTGGCCTGGCAGCTTGCAATAGAGAATACCTCTACTCCGACTGCCTTGATTCTTTCAAGACAAAATATTAAGGATCTGCCTGCTAAAACAAATCGTTATGAAGAGGCCAAGCAGGCGTCTAAAGGGGCATATACTATTGAAGAATGTGAAAACCCGGCAGTAATTCTTGTAGCCTCAGGATCTGAGGTGGCCTCTTTGGTGGAAGGTGCCGTTTTGTTACGGGAACGCGATGGACTTGGGGTACGTATTGTTTCCGCACCTTCCGAAGGACTTTTCCGTGAACAGGATAAGACCTATCAGGAGAGCGTACTTCCAGTTAACGTTCCTAAATTCGGGCTTACAGCAGGTCTTCCTGTTACCTTGCGCGGATTGGTTGGAGATTCCGGAGCCATCTGGGGATTGAGCTCTTTTGGTTTTTCAGCTCCTTATGATGTTTTAGATCAGCAACTTGGATTTACATCTGAAAATATTTATGCCCAGGTTAAAGCACTTCTGGCTTAAAATATTCCTCTTATATTAAATAAAAAAATGGGCGTCGTTCGGCGCCCATTTTTTTTAAAACCTTTTTTAACCTTAGGGTATTGAAATTAATTTAAGAATACTTCATCAACAAAAATCCAGGCAGCTTTTCCTTTGCGATCTCCTTTCCAAACCGGCATTTTCTTTACATTTGAGACACTAAACTTATAAAATTTATAGGCTGTCCCTTTAGGAAAATCGCATGTAAAGGTTTTGGCTCCTGAAGGGTCATTTTTCTGCGCTAACGGAAATTTAGTATCCGCAATCCTTTTAAATAGTTTTCCATCATTGCTTCCTTGTGCTGCGATGGAAGCAATCGGGAAAATTTCTGCTCCAGTTTCAATATAGGCATTAAAATATACTGAATTTAAAGGCTTTATCTGATTAAAACCAATAACCAGGTCCATATTTGAATTCTGATACCCCAACCATTTGTCAGTATACCTGTTGTTTTCTCCAAGGTCATAATCAATTAGTGTTTTTGACCCGTTTCCCCGGTGTTTGGGATCAGGTTGTGAAAGAAGAAAAATAGAATCCGGATGAATTTCAGATTTATAATAGGTTCTTTGAACGATATCACTGCTCTTCCATCCTGTCCGGTAGGCTTTGATCTTCAGTACTGTATTTTGTGACAACCTGAAATTCTCCTTGTATTCCGGACTTTTAATACTGTCAGGATCACTACCGTCTGTAGTATATCTTATTACAACACCTTTCAACAGATGCTTCAATTTGATATCGACATGATTGGGTATTATCAGAGAGTCCTGTTCAATGGTTGGGTTACTTATTTTCATAACCTGATCTTCAAGATTATCCCCAACAACTATCCTGATGGCCGGGTATTTAATTATAAGTTTTTCGAGTTGTTTTTGAGTACCATTCCTGGTCCAGACATTTAATTCGGTAAATTTAGCCTTATCTAGAAACTTGTTAAGTGCTACTTCATCAAACTCAATGCCACAAATGGAAAGCGTTTTGAGGTTCGGTAATGACTTTAAAACCTCCAGTGCGGTGATGTCAAGTTTTGTGCCATTTAAATTTAAGTTTTGAATGTTTTTAAATTGGACAATAACATCAAGATCCTCTTTTTTTAATGGCATCCCCTGCATGTTAAGATTTATAATGCCATTCTTAATCTTTTCAAGTTTCTTCAGATTCTCAGGATTATAAAAAGCTCCCTGGAAGAAGTTGACTTCTACTTCATCCGATCCGCTAAACAAATAATTTGTGGTGCAATAATTTGAATTAAATTCCTTTAAATCAGGGAGATTATTCTTCGCAATAAAATTTTGTTTTGGAGCTGTCTCTGATTTATTTGTCAAAAGGTAAAGGGTGTCTTCCTTCTGCAGCTCATTCAGTTTGAGATTGAAATTTCCTCCTGCTTTTAACCAACCACTTATTATTGTCATTTCTTCTGAAGTAAGTTGCATTTTTCCATCAGGTGGCATATGCTTTTCATCATTCAGTGGCATATGAATTCGTTCAGAAAATAGTGAGGCCCCGTTGGGTTCACCTTTTAGAATATTCCCATCTTTACCACCTTTGCGGATATTCTGAGGATTATTTAGTTGTAAACCTCCTTTAATTTTATCCGCACCATGACAACTTACACATTTGGATGCCAGGATAGGAGCGACCGCTGATTCATAAAGTGTTAAATGACTTGTAGTTGTATTCTTGTTTTCTGCTTCTGCCGGTTCCGGAAAGCTCAAGGCATTTACACCATGGGTGAGCTGCGCACCCTTATGGGCGGAGCCAGTTACAATCAGTAAAAAGATTACAGCCAGATATTTTTTATGAGTGATCTTAAAGTTTAATGAGTACAACAAACCCCAGCTAATCAGTGAAATTGCAATACCTCCCCATTTATGAAAACTAATAAGATCACCGTCGTATGCATTCTGTTTTGATAATAACAGGCCGCATATTGCAACGCCACTTGCTAATACCGCATTAATTGCTAATAGCAAATTCTCTGTATTCAATGGAAATCTTCGATTTTGAAAAAACAGGAAGTAAACCGAGATCAGTATTCCAAAGACGATGGGGAAGTGCAATACTAATGGGTGAAATTTTCCAATCCATTGGAGAAACAGTCCCGGTTGAATAGCCTGATTATAAATTGCCAATATAATGAGCAAGGGATTCAAGACCCAGAGACATAATTCCAGGATATTATAAATTTTCTTCTCACTCATAATTAACTAATTAGATCATGGACAACATTACCTGCGACATCCGTTAGCTTGTAACGCCTCCCCTGATGTTTAAATGTAAACCGTTCATGGTCAATCCCCATCAGGTGTAAGATGGTCGCATGAAAATCGTGAACGTGTACCGGTAGTTTTGTAATGTTATATCCGAAATCATCTGTTTCACCAAATACTCCGGGTTTTACACCACCACCTGCCATCCAGATTGTAAAGCAACGAGGGTGGTGATCGCGACCGTAATTATCTTTGGTTAAGGCCCCCTGGCAATAGTTTGTTCTCCCAAATTCCCCACCCCAGATCACAAGCGTTTCATCCAGTAATCCTCTTTGCTTTAAGTCTTTAATCAGGGCAGCAGAGGATTGGTCAACATCCTTGCATTGCCCTTCGATCTCTTTAGGAAGGTTTCCATGGGTATCCCATCCCTGATGGTATAACTGAACAAAACGCACTCCATTTTCGGATAATTTTCTAGCTAAAAGGCAGTTGGCGGCATATGTTCCAGGAACAAGACATTCCGGGCCATACATTTTTATTATAGATTCTGGCTCATTTTGTAAGGAGGTAAGTTCCGGTACAGCCATTTGCATCCGATAGGCTAATTCGTATTGCTGGATCTTAGTGACAATTTCGGGATCTCCAATATTTTTATAGGCTGCATCATTAAGAGCTGAAATCTCATCCAACATAGCTCTTTTATCTGCACGATTAATAAATTCAGGATCTGTCAGGTATTTTACTGGTTCTTCACCCGAGCTAAACTGAACCCCCTGGTGGATTGAATCTAAAAAGCCGTTATTCCATAATTTTGAATAGACTCCCTGTCCATTTCCTTTACCTTTACTCAGAAGGACACAAAATGCAGGAAGGTTTTTATTTTCACTTCCCAATCCATAACTGATCCAGGATCCCATACTTGGTCTGTTCCCAACCTGGGCGCCGGTCTGGAAGAATGTCAGAGCCGGATCATGATTGATTGCCTCAGTAAAAATCGAGCGGACAAAGCACATCTCGTCACTCATACTTGCAAGGTGGGGGAGTGTTTCACTAAACCAGGCACCGCTTCGTCCATGCTGAGAAAAATTAAATTTTGTCCCCGCCAGCGGAAATTTTGCCTGATTCGCTGTCATCCCGGTAAGCCGTTGTCCCATCCGGATACTGGCAGGTAAATCTTCGCCATGCATTTTTTGAAGCATTGGCTTATAATCAAATAAGTCTAGTTGAGATGGGGCGCCATTCTGGAAAAGATAAATAATCCGCTTTGCCTTTGGAGCAAAATGGGGGAGTACATTTGTAAAAAGGTCATCTTCATTTTTCCCGTCAAATATGCCGGGCACCATCAGTGAACCTAATGCAAGTCCTCCAATTCCAAGACTTAATTTAGATAAAAATTTTCGTCTGTTCTGGTTTAATCCATGTTCCAAGAATTCTTTCATACTAATATCTTAAGATTTTGTGATTGCTTCTTCTAAATTATACATGACCAGGATTGTTTTCATTAAAGCGCCGGCTTCAACACTGTTTATACTTTCTTTTGGATGTTTGAATTCACCCGTCTTCAACGTAAGCTTTAATAAATCAGGGTGTTCCTTGAAATATCCCTGTTGTTTATTGCAGTAGTCCATTAATTTATTTTTCTCGAATTTTGAAGGTTTTCTTACAAGAATTGATTCGAATGCCTGGTCGATTTTTTCTTCCAGTGGTTTTGAAACCAATGAGATATTTTCAGCTAAGACACGGCAGGCTTCCAATACGGTTGGATCGTTAAGCATCGTTAATGCCTGTAAAGGAGTATTGGTGCTGGAGCGTCGCGCTTCACACTGGTCTCTGCTGCTGGCATCAAAAATCATCAAACTTGGTGGCGGGGCAGTCAATTTAAAAATGGTATATAAACCCCGACGGTAAATAGCTCCACCATGATCTTGTTTGTAGGTTGCCAACACCCCTCGTCCTGAAGAGGTGCTTTCCCAAACCCCTTTGGGCTGATACGGTTTAACACTGGGGCCTCCGATTTGAGAATTTAATAATCCACTGCTACATAATACCCAATCCCGGATTATCTCAGCTTTAAATCTTATGCGAGGTGATCTTGAATAATAAACATTTTCAGGGTCTTGCTCAAGTTGCTTTTTACTTACCTCGCCCGATTGACAATAGGTATTTGTTGTGAGAATTTTCTTGATTAAATATTTGATGTCCCAGTTATGGTCCATAAAATCAACAGCCAACCAGTCGAGTAATTCAGGATGTGAGGGAAGCTCTCCCTGCAAACCATAATCACTTGATGTTTTTACAATCCCTTTACCGAAAATCTCCTGCCAGATAAAATTCACAAAGACCCGGGCTGTCAGTGGGTTTTTTTTGTTGATTGTCCATTGTGCCAGACCCAGTCTGTTTCTTGGATAGGCTGCTGTATCAAAAGGCATTATAGATTCAAGGCCGGTTGGTTTTACTTCAGCGGTAGTCGGCGCATCGTACCTTCCCCGGCTCAGGATGTAAGTGGGTTTTGGTACTGAATCGTCTGCCATAACCGATACCTGGACAGTGTTTGTATCAACAGCATTAATATAAGGCATGAATTTTTTTATCTCTTCGCTGGTTATAAAAAGCTTCGGTGCTTTTGCGGGGGTCGAAGTGCTTACATCTCCTTCAAAACCTTTCTCTTTGCTTACATTGAAGAAGGCGTATAGCTGATAGTAATCTTTATTCGAAAAAGGATCATATTTGTGATCATGACATTGCGCACATTCGATTGTAACTCCCAGGATTGCTTTACCAAAGGTTCTGGTTTTGTCGATATTATACGAAACGCGGTATTCCTCCTCAATAATTCCACCTTCCTCTGTGTATTTGTGATTACGAAAAAATGCAGTGGCCAGAATGTTTTCTTTCGACGCATTTGGCAATAAGTCACCGGCAATCTGATCGGTAAGGAATTTGTCGTATGGAATATTTTTATTAAAAGCATTGATGACCCAATCTCTCCACGGCCATTGTGATCGGATATTGTCATCCTGAAAACCAAATGAATCCGCATAACGTGCTAAATCACACCATAATATTGCCATTTTTTCACCATACGAAGGTTTCTGTAATAGCGTATCCAACAGTTGATTATACCAATCTTTGGAGGCTTCATTATTCCATTCCTTAACCTCCTGGTAAGATGGAGGCAAACCGGTTATATCAGCGAAGGCTCGTTTAATTAAAATCTCCCGTGATGCTGCCTCATTAGGTTTATATCCTTTCTGATCCATTTTATGAAGAATGAAATTGTCAATCTCATTCTTTGTCCAATCCTTATCGCTAACCTCAGGTAGGGCTGCTTTTACCGGAGGGACAAATGCCCAATGTTTTTCATATTTAGCACCTTCATTGATCCATTTCCGGAACAGATCTATTTCGTCATGATTTAATTTGGTGAGATGACTCTCCGGCAGAGGCATCAGAATAGATGGATCGTTAGTCTCAATTCTGTGTATTAATTCACTTTTATCAGGATTTCCTGGAACAATAGCAAAATGTCCCTTGTTTTTCTTCAATTCGGCGTATGCTCCGGACTGCTGATCCAATCTTAATCCCGCCTTTCGTTTATTGGCATCCGGACCATGACAGGCAAAACACTTATCAGATAGGATAGGACGGATATCGCGATTATAGGATATTCCATTTTCCTGATTTTTGCTATGATGATTTATAAAATAGATAATACCAAAAGTTACTCCGGCTATAATTAATCCTGTAATAAAGAAGAAGTTATATTTTTTTTGCATGGAATCATCAATTAAGCTTTTGTAAACTTATAGGGATAAACTTTGTCCGATGCCCATTGAGCAACATATATACTTCCTTCATCATCGATGCAAACATCATGGGGATGTATAAATATTTTATCTGTTTGGGATAGCGGTGTTAATTTACCGTTTTCGTAAATTGGCTCAGATCCACCTAAGTTAGAAACTACTTTATTCTCTTTATTCAGGATCGTAACAAAACCGGATTTTGCATTGTCTAAACTTGGAGATCGTAAAACTGCAGCGTATAAATAATCGCCTTTAATGACCGGTCTGCAGACGCAGGCCCCCGGTAAGTGAATGACTTCTATTAATTTACCATCCAATGAGAACCGCTTAAAGGCATTGCGGGTTCTGTCTGTGATAATCAGGGTTGGAGTGGAACTTCGGTAATCGACGCAGATTCCATGGGCATTATCAAAATGCTCATCACCCTCACCTCGTCCTCCGAAAGAATTTTTCAAATGACCTTCGGCATCGTAGTGGAGTATATGTTGTGCCCCATAACCATCTGCAATATAAAATTCACCGTTTTCCAATACGGCGGTTTCAGTCGGCACAAAAGCCTCCCTCTTTTGATAGGCTGCAATATCCGCAGGAGCATCTATCGTAAATAATATTTTTCCGTCAATGGTAGTCTTATATACCTGATGTTTAACTGTATCTGTAATAAACAACAAATCTTCCTTTCCATTATGTTGAACGGTCAATCCGTGTGCTCCGGGAAATTCCTTTCCCCAGGTATCAATTAGCTTCCCACTTTTATTGTAGATAATGATATTATTTTTGGTTTCATTAGTTAACAAGAGTATCCTTCCCTTAACGTCCTGAATCATTTCATGACAATCATTTACCGGTGTTTTCTGAGGATTTAGGGCTCCCCATTGAGTATTTAACCTGTATTTCATCTCATTATGACCATAAATTATCCCTTGAGGTTTACTGAATATATCTTTGGCGATGATGAAACCTGCAGCTGAAAGCGCTGATTTTTTTAAAAAGGATCTTCTTTCCATTTTTACAGTTTATGAATGCAACCTTTTGGCAAACGTTGCGGTGATTAATTGGTAATAAAATTATTATTTGTAAGTTAGCTTTAAGAGCCCTTAGAAAACTCGTTAAAACATTATATTTTAAGCCAATAGTTAGAATCAGGGAATTTTTAAAACAAAACAATTCAAAATTTATATAGACCCTGGTTTACTATGACGTCATTTATCCTGTTATAATAAAATAACAATAAATCAGAATAAAAAGTTTAAAATATTTTTCAGACCATGATTTGAAAACGGGGGGGGG
>Ga0073936_10004742_pt1 | contig 18671 bp, 16 predicted proteins | sample AliMusrvi5mmetaG_FD_87041 | JGI IMG/M metagenome (GOLD analysis project Ga0073936, IMG submission 87041) | Freshwater lake bacterial and archeal communities from Alinen Mustajarvi, Finland, to study Microbial Dark Matter (Phase II) - Alinen... | ecosystem: Environmental > Aquatic > Freshwater >... | reverse complement strand
TGTTTCCACCCTATGGGTGGGCAGCCAAGTGTGGCAGGGACATCTGCGCGGATATTTTGGGCCGGAAAAACGGCGAAAAAGCCCGAAATCTGTCCGGGAAGTCGGACTCATGAATAATCCGGGTTAGGCAGTTTCACGCAAAGACGCAAAGGCGCAAAGGAGAAAGCCGTTGACCCACCAGACGGTGTTTACGATAATCGGTCATAACGTATTGAACGAAAGCGGGGGAAGGCGATGCGCGTGTTGTTGACGGGAGCGGCGGGATACGCTGGGCGCGGGATTGCACAGATGTTGCACGAGGATCACTACGTGCGCGGGTTGGATATCGTAGCGGCGAGTGAAGGGGTCGATGAGGTGATCCTCGGTGATTTGACCGATTTAGAGGTGTGCCGGCAAGCGGTTGCTGGGATGGACGCGTTGGTGCTCTGCCACATGGCGCGCAACCCGGATGGCTATCAGACGCCGCCGCCGGCGATCGATATCAATGTCAAAGGGACGGTCAATCTGTACCACGCGGCGGTGGAAAGCGGCATCACCCGCTGCATACTCATCTCTACCATCGATGTCATCGACAAGGCACGCTGCGGCTCCCCCTATCCCGGCGATGGCCCGTATAACTATAAAAGCGAATTGTATGGCCTGACTAAAATCATGCAGGAATGCGTCGCGCGCCATTATTACGACAAGCACGGCATTTCCACCGTCGTGCTCCGTCCCGGCTGGATCGTCTACGACGAATCCCTCATCACCAAATACGGCTTTAAGATGGATCACTATGAAGCCCATCTCATCGATCCCCGCGACATCGGCAGTGCGGTCGTGTCGGCGCTGGCTTTGCCGGATCCCACCCTGGAAGCCTACCAACTTGGCCAGGACGATTCCGACCTCGAACTCGAACCGATCCACCGCCGGCTGGGATGGTCACAGTGCCATCGGTTTGATCGGTTGCGGGAACTATAAATCACAGATATAAATGATTAAGAAGATTAAGTATAGTTATATTTTGCGTGTTAAACGGTGATCTAACTGATCGCAATGCCGCATACCTGGGCTATGCAATCACCCGCTGGACGACTATACTGGATGACAAACACAACCACTGGAGGAAGGCTTCTATGCATAGTTCGCGCGGGTTCTGCTTGATTTTGGCGCTCATGTTGGGTTGGGGCATTGCGCAGGCGGTTGTCTTGCCACCGGAGCAGGTGCAGCCGACCGCCGATGATTGGAAGGCGCTGATACAAAAAAACGACAATACGAAACAACAATATTCGAATTTTCTCAATTGGGCGATATTGACTCCGTTGCATAACATGCCGCACCATTATGGAAGTGAGAAAATCAGCGATCAGGAACAGGCGATGCGGACGCAACTAGAACAGGCAAGAGATCAGTGCAATGCACGGATTGCCGAAGTGGAAAAACTCGACCAGATTTTGCGCACACTGCCTGACTTGGAACGAACGAGGGAACGCTTTCTGCAACTTCGCCAACAAGCCAAGAACCTGCTTCATGAATTAACGGTCGAAAAAGAGAGGCAACAATTACTCCGATCAATCGGCCCGGGGTCTGTGACGATCTCCAACCTCCCGGGGTCTGTGACTATCTCCACCATGAAGGATCCAGCAGGAGGTTTTTCCGTCGCACCGCGACCACAAGGGTTGCAACTGAATTGGCAGGATTTTCCCAATATCGATGGTTCGACCACCGCGCAGCCGCTCGCGGCGCTGATGGCTTGCCGTTTCCTTGGCTTGGCCGCAGAATGGGAATTTCGACCGGTTAAGCGTTACTTGCACGCCGAAAGCTCCCGCGAGCGCATTTTACGTCCCAATTGTTGCCAGCCGGTGAAGCTAATCAGCACAATCAATGGCCCGCTAGAGGTTGTCGCGAGTGCTACTCCGGTAGTCCAAAACGCCAATTCAGTTTCAACCATCCCACGCCGCCGCCCCATACCTAGTGAGATAGATCCCGGTCTGCGTATCGAGATGGAGATGACGGGCACCGATACCGCCTATCAGAACCTGATCGATGGCCGGTGCGATCTCATCCTTGTCGCACGTCCGCCCTCGGCGGACGAACTCGCCGATGCAAAAGACAGCAAGGTGGAACTGGAATCCGCGACCATCGGCTACGATGCCTTCATTTTTATATTGAACGCCAAAAATCCCATTGATTCGTTGACCGTTAAACAGATTCAGGCTATCTATCATGACGATCTGCTGCGCTGGAGCGAACTGGGCGGCGACGATACTAATATCATCGCTTTTCAACGTGAGCGCAACTCGGGTAGCCAGGAAACAATGGAATCTTTGGTGATGAAGGGCACGCAGATCGCACCGGCCGATGAAATGTTGATCGGCATGGGTATGGGGGGGCCGTACAATCAGTTATTCAGCGTTAAAAACGGCATCGGCTATACCTTTTACTACTACCAGATGTACCAGTCACCTGATCACGAGAGCATTCGCGCCGCACTTTCTACGCGGGAGTCATCACCGGGAAAATCGCATGAGCCGATCCCATCGTGGATCAAAGTGTGCGCCGTCAACGGCATCAAGCCGACCGCAGCCACGATTGCTGACCGCAGCTATCCCTTCATCACCGACGTTTATGCCGTCATCCGCAAAAACACCCCGCCGGCCAGTTCCGCCGTGCGGCTGCGTGATTGGCTGTTGACTCCTGAGGGACAAGCGTTAGTAAAAGAAAGCGGATATGTGCCGTTGCGGTGAATTCGCTCGCATCCGTGCTCGCGAGGACGCTCGCGCGCCAGCAGAGGATTACCTATGTCGTGCCAACACACCCCACCGTCCGTCTGGATCGGTTACTCGGAGTTATGCACCAATCTCTCCGGCGGACGGGCGGTGAATATCGCGACTTGTCGCGCATATATTGTGCATCCGGACGGCAGTGGACGGTGGGAAGTCGCCCCGCAGTTGGCCACGGACCCGTATCGCTGGACGCAATTTGCCGGTTGGTCACCCGCTGGGACGCACGCCATCGTCGGCTGTGGGTGGGAAAGCAGCGAGAATGCCGCCTGGGAAGAGGAGCAGCAAACCTTTCGCCATGACACCGGTGGCTGGCTGATCGATATCGCGTTGGTGGATATGGCCACCGGGCGCACCACCATCCCCACTGCCGTCGAGCGGGTGAGCGATTATAACGGCGGTCTGTTCTTCTGGCCGCACGATCCCACCCGTCTGGGCTTCACCGCGCTGATCGCGGGTGAATCACGTCCCTTCAGTATGAAACTGGACGGCTCCGACAAACAGGACCTATCACGGCTGGCCGGCTTTGCTTATGGCTTCAGCGCCTCCCCCGATGGAGCGCGCATCGCCTACCATCAGGATTATCAGGTGTATCTCGCCGATGCCGACGGCGGCAACCTGACAAAGGTTAAAACCGGTCAGCCATTTAACTTCTGTCCCACCTGGTCACCGGACGGTCGATGGGTGGAGTTCCTTAGCGGTGAGCACTACGATTGCCATCCGCATTTGGTGGCGCGTGATGGGAGCCATTTGCGCAAGTTGGCGGATCGTGGCGGTTATCGCGGGGTGACGAGTTTTCTGGATGTGCCCGATTTTCACGGCGGCAGCAGCGACACTCCGTGCTGGTCGGCGGATAGCCGGTGGGTGTATTACACCGCGAAGGTCGGCGAGAGCGTAGAATTACTCCGCGTCGCGCTGGATGGACAGACCGAACAACTCACCCACAGTGTCCCCGGTGTAGGCCATTACCACCCGCAAGTCTCCCCGGACGGCGCCCAACTCCTCTTCGGTGCTACCCAGGACGGTGTTCGGCAACTCTATGTCGCGCAGGCAGACGGCACCGCGATACAAGCCATCACCACTTTATCGCCCGGTCACGCCGCCATGTGGGCGCACTGGCAGGCGAGGGAACGGTTGGGGAGTTGGTGAGTGTGGGAGTATCGGAGTATCGGAGTATGGGAGTGTAGGAGTATGGGAGTGTGCCTGCCGGAGATGACGGTTGATTAGTCAATTACTGGAAGCTCTCCGCTTTATCGCCTAAAATAGTTTACCATTTTTTCGCAATATCCCTCATTTCCCTTGACGAAACGCGGAAAATTGGGTATTTATTGCTTAGAGTAATGAATACGCGCGGCTCGATATTGGGAAGGAAGGATATAACCATGGCAACAGCGGTCTATCTCGATCACGCGGCGACGACGCCGGTAGCGGAAGAAGTACTGGAGGCAATGCTGCCTTATTTCCGGGAGTTCTGGGGGAATCCTTCGAGCATCCATCGCTTTGGGCGGGAGTCCAATCGCGGAGTGTCGCAGGGGCGCGAGAGCCTGGCCGCTTTGCTGCAGTGCAAACCGGAAGAGATTTACTTCACCGCCGGCGGCACCGAAGCGGACAACCTGGCGATTACCGGCGCGGCGATGGCGCGCGAGGACAAAGGCAAGCATCTCATCACCACCACCATCGAGCATCACGCCGTCTCGCATACCTGTGAAGCGTTGGAGAAGCGCGGGTGGGAAATCACCTACCTGCCGGTGGACGGCGACGGGCTGGTGAGTCCGGAGGCGGTGCGCGCGGCGATTCGCCCGGATACCGTGCTGGTCACCATCATGCACGCGAATAACGAGGTGGGGGTGATGCAGCCGCTTGCCGAGATCGGCGCCATCTGTCGCGAGGCGAAGGTGTGGTTTCATACCGACGCGGTGCAGTCGGTCGGCCATGTCCCGACCGCGGTGGACGCGTTGAACGTGGATATGCTTTCGCTCTCCGGCCATAAACTCTATGGACCGAAAGGCATCGGCGCGCTGTATATCCGGCGCGGCGTACGGGTGCGCCCGCTGATTTATGGCGGTGGGCACGAGCGCGGCATGCGTTCCGGCACGGAGAATGTTCCCGGCATCGTCGGGTTGGGACGCGCGGCCGAGTTGGCGCTGGCGGAGATGGGCAGCGAGTCGGTGCGCCAGGCCGCATTGCGCGATAAACTGCTGGACGGGCTGGTCGCGCGCATCCCGGACAGCTTCATCACCGGCAGCCGCACGCATCGCCTGCCGAACAACGCCAGCATCATCGTGAAATATATCGAAGGCGAGGCGCAATTGTTGCGACTGGATGCGGCGGGCATCGCGGCGTCCAGCGGCTCGGCGTGCACCTCCGGTTCGCTCGATCCTTCCCATGTGTTGTTGGCGATGGGCGTTCCGGTGGAATTTGCTCACGGCTCGCTGCGTTTTTCGCTGGGACGCGGCACCACGGAAGCGGAGATCGATTATGTGCTGGAACAACTCCCGCCCATCGTCGAAACTCTCCGCGCCATGTCTCCCTTCCGTCCCGGCGCTACCTTCGAGATGCCGGCGCACGGGCATTGATTTGAAATGGACGTTTCAGGAACCGCAGATTACGCAGATTGCGCAGATTAATAATAGAAAGGGCGTAGCCTGAACGGCTACGAAAGGCCTTTCAGTGTATCTACAGCAGATACGGTGAATCAACTGGTCGATCGAAGCTATTGGCTCATTAATGTTGATCTGCGTAATCTGTGAAATCTGCGGTTCCCGTCTTACGGCCTGATGAACGCAATCGGCGCGTGCCGGTGCGGCAATGGCGCGGTGGGCGGTATGGCCGTTTGCGCGGCAACTCCGTAATAGCTTTTCACCAGGGTGGGTGATTTTTCGGCGGCAATGAGCAACGGAATTATTCGTCGTGAGAGCAGGGAACGGCCTTTGCTCGATGTATGCAATGGATCGGTGAACAGCGAATTGTCGCATGGGTTGAAGAGGCGATCGCTGAACGTGCAATAGGGTATTTGCGCCATGGCGGCCAGGTCCTGCAATTCCGCGCGACCGGCGGTATAGACGGCGCCCTGCGCGATGGCTTGCGGTACGGGGGGCTCGACCATGATCAACGGCACGCCATGCTGATCCGCCAACGTGAACATGGACGACAGCGATTGCGTTTCCAACGGCGTGAGATGCCCCGGTGATTGCCGTACTCCTTCCGGTTCCTGGATCTGTTGGAAACGCCGGCGGGGCATACCCGGCGTGAATTTATCCACATAGCCGCCATGATAGGTGCGCCGTTCGATCAGTTTTCGCGTGCAAAACGCCGTGAGCAGCACCTCGTTGCCTTCCGCCACCGAAAGCGCATACATGTCCGTTCCGCTCATGCCGGTTTGCTGCCACGTCTTCAGCAACTCCAGCTTTAACGCCGCCGGCGCATTGTAGAAGATGCGCGAGTCTTCTACCGATGGCTTGCGCATGGCGATATACGGATAGGCTTCCAGGATGATCAGGCCGATCGTCGGTTGGGAACGGTCGAGCAGATACTCGAGCAGCTTCACCGCCAGGTGCGGTTGCAGGCCGTCGTAGGCGAGCAGATACGCGGATTTCCCCGTCGCCCGCTCGATGGCGCGCATGTCATACCCCTGCCGCGTGCGGGAAGAGCCGATGAAAAGATAATCGACATGGCGCATCTGCAGCAGGCCGTTGATTCCTTGTGTTGTGGGACACCAACGAGCGGAATAGGCGAATTTGACCACCAACACCGCGCTGAACAGTCCCGCGCAGAGCAGCAGAAATCGTCCCGATTCTCGTAGCTGTTGTCCGCTCATTCCGCTCCCTTAGAACTGGAAATAGATAAAACTGTTCTGCGCAAAGCGTCCCATCGTCAGAATCAGCACCACGAAGGACGCCCAGGCCAATTGGCGCACATAATACGTGGACGGCGCCAGACGGAGCCGGGCGTACCAGGGGCGCCCCCAGAGTTCGGCCACTATAAACACGCCGAGTAACATCAGCGTGCACAAGGCGTGCGAAACGGCGGTGTTATCCCCGCTGAACGGCAGCAAGGCGGCGAGCAGATCATCGCGGGTGAAGCGGGTATTGACCACGATGGTACGAATAATCTGCCAGGCGTCGCCTAACGTTGCGGCACGGAAGAAGATCCAGGCGAAACAGACCAGGGTGAAGGTGATGGCCATGCGCACGCCGCGATCGACAACCGGCAGACGGGCGATGCCCAGCAGGTGCCGAAGCTGCTCACCGGCACGCTCGGTGAGCACGGTGAGAATCTGATAGATGCCATGCAGCGCACCCCAGATGATGAACGTCCAGTTTGCCCCATGCCAGATACCACTGACGAGAAAGACGATAAACAGGTTCAGATAATGCCGCGTAGTGCTGACGCGGTTGCCACCTAGCGGAAAATAGAGATAATCCTTGAACCAGGTGGAGAGCGAGATGTGCCAACGGCTCCAAAATTCTTTGATCGACAGCGCGATATACGGTACGTTAAAGTTGGTCATCAATTTGAAGCCCATCACCCGCGCCGCGCCGATGGCAATATCCGAATAGCCGGAAAAATCACAATAGATCTGCACGGCGAAGAGCACCGTGGCGGTGATCAAGGTCAGGCCATGTTGCCCGAGCGGCGCGTTGTAGACGCTATTGACATAATCGGCCACGCGATCGGCGATGACCAGCTTTTTGAAAAATCCCCATGCCATCAGCTTGAGGCCGCTCTTCAACAGCGCATAATCGAACTGTTTCGGTTGGTGAAATTGCGGCAGCAGGTTTTGCGGGCGCTCGATCGGTCCGGCGACCAGTTGCGGGTAAAACATCACGTACAGTGCGAAAAGACCGAAGTTGCGTTCGGCGTTGAATTTCCCCCGGTACACCTCGATGGTATAGCTCATGCTCTGAAAGGTGTGAAAGGATAACCCGATGGGCAGGATAATCGCCAGGTGCTTGATCGGATAATTCCAGTCGAGCGTCGCCGCCAACTGCGCGAGATTGCTGTTGGCAAAATTAAAATATTTGAAGAAAAACAGCATGCCCACATTGCAGAGAATACTCGCCAGCAGGATGCGCTTTTTGAGGATGGCTTGTTGTTGTTGTCTCCCATATCCTCCCAGGTAGTCGCTGACGGTATGGAAGGCGTCCAACGGTTCGATCCGGTCACAGCGGTCCAGGTAGATTCCGGCCACATAATCGACCGTGATGGTGACCACGAGAATCAGCAGGTAGATTGGGATGAAGCACATGTAGAAATAGCAGCTTGCCGTCAGCAGCAGCAGCCACCGCCACCGATGTGGCAGTAAAAAATAGAGTGTGGTTACCACGGGAAAAAAAATTAAAAATTGTAGCGAGTTGAAAAGCACGCGTTTCCCCTGCACCGATACAGCCACGGATATCCCGCCGTGTTGCCGAATATCAGCCTCATTCTACCCATCGCTCGATCACGACGCTGCTGAGAAAGCTCTCAACAATCCCCCGTTTGTTCCGGCTATCTCACAACTCGGTATCATTTCCGTGCTTGGTTGAAGGAATTAGGCATTGGTGGTACGCTGTAAATAATGGTTGCATGGCTATTCCGTGGTTTTGCACGCGCTGTGCAGGGAAAATAGCGATTGAGAGGTGGCGACGATGCGCAGGCGAATAATCATCGGCTGGCTAGCGCTGTTGCTCATCGGCGTCTTGGCGCGCGCGGAGGCTGGGCGCATTGAGATCGTCGGCAACACCGTGCTGAACGTGAACCTGGTGGATGCGGAACGCGTGGACGCGTTGACGGCGTTGTTTGCGACCACGAATAACCGGTGCGTGCTGGCGCTGCATGGCGGCGTCGGTGGTCGCATTCCCCAATTGCAAATGCTCCAGGTGACCTTCGACCAGGCACTCACGGCGATCCTCACGCCGGATTACACGGTGAGCAGTGAGCGCAGGGAAGACCGGTGGCTGTATCGCGTGAGCAGTCTCCGCCAACCGGCCATCCCGGCTATCCTGCCGGTCGCGCCACCTGCCGGCCCTTCCGGTCCATCCCTCCCGGCCAGCGCTGCCGCGGCGTTCGGTGGAACCGTTGATTTATACCAGAGCATCCACATTAACACTCGTACGGACCTGGCGAGTTTGGGTGCCGGTGGGGGAAGTGTCAGTCTGCCATCCGTGAACATGACGCCGCGCAAGCGGGGGGCATTTATCTCGGTGACGGATTCCATACCGATTATTTTGATGAGCACCACGCAAGATGTTTTTGGCCGCAGCTTACGCAACCCAGAGATTTACTGGGAAACCTTCACGAACGGTATCAGCGTGAACAGCGCGCAGATTTACCCGCCCAATACCGTCGGACTCAACATTACTCCGTTCGTCCAGGCACCCGCCACCCCCCTGGGCGTTCCCGGCGCGAGTGGGCAAGACACCAGTGTCTCGACGGTCAGTGTCGCAGGGAATTGAGCCGGGCCGGTGCGCCGGCGTTCCTGCCCAAGGCGTGCACCGCGTTCACGTTCCAGATGGCGGAATGCATTCGTGAAAAAACCAGAGGGTCGACGCGCTTCAGGTCAAGCGCGAACTCCAGGCCATTGTAATCGGTTCGTAGGCGTTTGCCCCACCTGCCGATGAATCATCATGTTCGACGACACTTAACTGAGTAGATTTTAAGAGAATAGCAGAATCTAATACGTGAAATCACTTGATTGATATCACGGCATAGCGGAGTGATAGCGGTGTTAGAGTATTATTATATACTAACAGGCATAATATCAATAATATCAATAATAGTATTTTATTATGGTTTAAGGGTAGCTCTAACATATGAGACAAAAAGACGTCGTATAGAGATTAGGCTGTCGATTATATGGCCTATATTGGATATAGATTATACTGATATATTAGATGTGTATACTGTAAGAATTAACGAGCTTCTAACTAATGGCAAATATAGATTTAAAACGTTCCCGATACTTAATCGTTATAGCCAGGAGGTAGTCATCATAGACTGCAAAAAATATCAGATATTCAAATATCTAGCGATTACTCCTGATCATGCAGAGCGATTTATGTCAGCAGTTAAAATGAATATTGATAAATAATGTTATAGCTTCGGTCATGAGTGGTTTATCAAAATCGCGCTCGGGTGAAAAAGCCGTTCGATGAGTTTCGTTGTCGCGTATATCTGGCGGAGTGCCTACTGCATTGCATGCTGTGTTTCACGAATTATTCGGAAACATTGGTTTTTGAGAACGGCAGATTTTAAGTGATTTCAGATCCATTCATCTTCCCAGCATAGAGCTTCTTGCCACCATTTCGACCGCTTAATCCCCAACCGCAACTTCCGTCGCGATCTCGACTCCGTGTTCCAGCGTCTGATGGATTTTACAGTTATTGACGATGCGGGTGATGGTGGCGCGCTGCTCGGGTGAGAGGGTGTCGGGAAGCGTGACGCGCATGTCGATGTGACCGATGCGGCGCTTGGTGTCCGGCGGATCGCTCCAGGTGAGTTCCAGGCGCACCTGCGACAGGTCGAGCTCCGGGTGGCGTTCGGCATAACAGGACAGGTCGATGCCGGTGCAGCCGGCGAGCGCGGCGACCAGCAACTCGGCGGGCGTCATGCCCGGACTGGTTTCGCCGGCAGCGGGAACGGCGCCGGCGATGACTTCCATCCCCCGTGCCGTCGCCCGCCACGCGCGTCCGTTCACCCACTCGACTTGTACCCGTTTCGCCATCGATTCCCTCGCCAAGTATTTTCCGGATCGGCTCTTATCCGGTCACTTCGATCGCATGAATCCACGCCTGGGAAATCAGCGCATGGCCGGCCTGGCTGGGATGCACGCCGTCAGGCGTCCAGAAGGCCGGATCGCGCTGGGTCGCGGCGGCGGAGAAGATGCCGTCGAGGGGGAGCAGGATCGCCTGGTAATCGCGCGCGATGCGACGGACGGCGTCGATGCGGGGGTCGAGGTTGGCGCGCCAGTTGACGCGGTCGGGTGGGGTGGGCAGCACGAACGGTTCCAGCAGAATCAAGCCGGCGCCACTCTCTTCCTTCACGCGATCGAGCAGGCGGCGATAGCACGCTTCGAATTCCGCGACCGGCGAGTCCGTTCCGCTGTCAAAGTACCGCCAGGTGTCGTTGATGCCGATGAGAATGGAGACCCAATCCGGCTCCAAATCGATACAATCTTCCGACCAGCGCTGTTCGAGATCGTAAATGCGGTTGCCGCTGATCCCGCGATTGAGAAAGGTCATATTACGTCCCGGATAACGCGCGGACAACCAGGCGGCGATCATGTTCGCGTAGCCGCCACCGAGTTGATCGTCATGTTCGCGACTGCGTCCGGCATCGGTGATGCTGTCACCCTGGAAGAGCACGCGCGCGCCATACTGCAACATTAAATGGCTCATGAAAAGACTCCTTCGCGACCGACTGGTAATGTATTTCGAGCGGTTGGTTGGATTTCCTGCAAATAGACGCGGGATAGTGCCGGAAGCTGCTAGTGTATGACCTGCGTAAATTTGCCACGCTGCTTGTATGGGAGGGCGAGACTCCGTTCGAGCCTAATTCATGCCGTTGCGTGATACTATTCGCAGGGCTCGAACGGAGTCTCGCCCTCCCGAGCCAGCAGTACCACATATTCATGCTGGTCATACACTACGAGGGTTTCCCTTTGAAGCGCCGATCGAGGTTCCGTACCACGGCGTCGACGGTGTCGATTACCTGCCGATATTGCATGCGCTTGGGGCCCAGTACGCCGATGCGGCCGGTGGCATGCTCGGTAATCTCGTAACTGGTGAAGATCAGCGCACAGTCTTCCAGGCCGGCGTGCGGATTTTCCGTGCCGATGCTGACTTTGATTTCACCGGGTTGCGTATTGGCAAAGAGGGCTTCGAAGAGGGATTCTTCGTGGAGAGCTTCCATGAGCGCGCGTAACTTCGGCATCTCGGCGAATTCCAACTGCTCGAAGATGTGCGTGGTGCCTTCCACATACATGCGCGCGCCGGCGCGATCGGTGGGCAAGCCGCGGCGGACCATCTCGGGCGCCAGGCGGAAGAAGTCGTCGTGCAGATGCGGCAACTTGTTGACCGCCATCGCCAGCGCTTCATCGCTCATCTCCGAGAGCAATCGGTCGCCGAATTCCATGTTGAGTAAATCGTTCAACTGGCGCAGTCGCGCGGGGTCGGGTCGCTGCTGTAAGGTGCTCAAGCTATGCAACACCTGGTGATCGTCGGTGACCAGCATAACCAGCAATTGGTCGTCGCCGACCGGCGCTAATTCGATGTGCCGCAGGCGATGTTGATGCCAGCCCGGCACCAGCGCCAACGCCGTGTAGCGGGTCAACTCGCCCAGCAGGCGGCAAGTGGCTTCCACGCCCGGCTCTATCTGCGGGATCACCTGCGCCGGCAATTGCTGCCGGCGGGTTTCCATCATCAACTGGTTGACGAAATATCGATAGCCGAGATCAGTGGGGACGCGTCCCGCCGAGGTATGCGGTTGATAGAGTAATCCCATCTCTTCCAGGCGCACCATCTCGTTCCGCACCGTCGCCGGCGACGCCTGGAGCGCCGGATGCTCCGCGATCGCCGCCGAACTGACCGGTTGCGCCGTGCGCACGTATTCTTCGACCAGCATGCGCAGAATCACTGATTGCCGCGCAGTCAGCACCATGGTCTGGCCGGATATATCCGCAAATGGTTCCATAATTTGTCTGTCACATTCCAGGGGGCTTGTCGCCGTGTTCCGCCTCATTATACCAGATACCGGGGGTAGGGGACGCGGAAAGTGCGGCGGGTGCGCGCACACTTTTCCAATCAGTCACCCATGCGCACTATAAATCCCACCCATGCAGCGCTTCGCTAACCGGATAACTAGTGAGGTCGAGATGCAGCGGGGTCACGGAAATCTTTCCCGCGCGCACGGCTTCGCCGTCGCTGCCCGCGCCGGCGATGTCCTCGATGATCTCGCCGCCCAGCCAGAAATAGGCGCGCCCACGCGGATCCAGCCGGCGTTCGACCCGTCCCTCATAGCGACGTTTCCCCTGGCGGGTGATGGCCACGCCGGTCAATTCTTCTTCCGGCAGATTGGGCACATTGACATTCAACAGCACATCCGGCGGTAAACCGCGTTGGAGTACCTGCCGGGCCAGCCGCGCGGTGAAGCGCGCCGCCGGGCGATAATCGAGGTATTCAAAATCAGCCACCGAAACGGCAATCGCGGGAATGCCGCAGATTGCCCCTTCCATCGCCGCGGAAACCGTGCCGGAATAGGTTAAATCTTCACCCAGATTCGGTCCCAGGTTGATGCCCGCTACGACCAGGTCGCAGTGCGACATGAGCGCGAAATTGGCCAGCACCACGCAATCGCTGGGCGTGCCGTTGGTCGCATACCCTTCACCGCCCCACGGAATACTGACCTTCTCTAACCGCAACGGTTTATGCAGGGTGATCGCGTGCCCGCTGGCACTGCGCGGGCGCTCGGGCGCCACCATGGTCACCTCGCCGATCTCCGCCAGCGCATCACGCAGCACACTCAATCCTTCGGCGAAGATGCCGTCGTCATTGGTGACTAATATTTGCGGCCGATTCTCATCCATTCTTGCATTCTTCCCTTCGCCTATTCATTTCCGGCTCCTCACCGATTTCCCCTGCTGCGGCTCCTCTTGTTCGTAGTCGCGTTGCAGCGAAGCGAGACGCGTCTGCGTGAACTATGGGGAGGAACGCGCCTTGCTGAGGCTGCGGCGCTACTACGAACGGGGGGTGCTGTTATTTACAGCAGGTTACTAGCTTAGCGGATGTCTCCTTCGGCAAAATAATTGCTCGATGCATGTTTGACATCTCTGCTCGGTGGGTAGAAAGTAATTGCGGGTGCCAAAGCACTGTTGACCGAAGATATAAGAGCAGGAGACTCAGCCCACCCGCGCTAAGATCACTTCAGACTTTACCCCAATTCCGACCAGGCAATGTGTTCCTCCCCACGCTGCGCGTCGATGAGGATAAGGACATATTGCGCATACCCATTTTTTCGTTGTTTCCCGTGCTGCTGTTGGTGCTGTCGATCACCGGTATCTTCGCCAGGCCGGTTGCGGTGGCACCGTTCCCGATGATCGATGCGCCCAATCCCAATTTTACCCCGGCACATCAGCGGAACATCGATACCGTGGTGATCCATTTCAGCAGCGCGGTGAATATCGATCCGTCGCATTGGGCCGATCCGGCGCTCGTGCAGCAAATCTTTCGCGACAACCATGTTTCCGCCCACTATCTGATCGATCGCGCCGGTGAGGTTTATCGGTTGGTGGCAGAGCGGGACATTGCCTGGCATGCCGGCGGCAGTCAGATGCCGGCGCCGGATAATCGCCGGAACGTCAACCGCTTCTCGCTGGGGATCGAACTGATCGCAACGCGCACCAGTGGTTTCACGGAAGCGCAATATACCGCGCTGGATCGCCTGCTTTCCGATATTGCCACCCGCCACACCATCCGTCACGTCGTCGGTCACGACGAAATTGCCGGTGAGCGGGCCGTCCGCCTGGGATTGCGCCATGATGTGAAACCCGATCCCGGTCCGTTGTTCGAGTGGGGACGGGTGATGGGGCGGTAATCGCTGCTACCAACATTAATCGGAACCCACTACCCCCCACCTTCATCCCAGAGCTATTTTGCCCGACTACTTTACTAGCCCTGTGACGTGCGGTATACTTACATGGAAGAATCACTTGATGGCAAGGGAACGGAAGTAACGGTATTCCCCATACTGATCTCCGGACAACCTGGAACGTAATGCGAAGGAGAGTTCGTATCATGTCGCTCAGTCTATCGGCTCACCGCCTGGTCCGTTTCGGATCGCTCTGCTTGCTGCTGATCGGCTTTGGCAGTCTCGCCTGGTCCGCCGAATCGCCGGCGACCGCGGCGACCGCCCCGTTGCCGGCGCTGCCGGCCACGAAAGCTCCCGCGCCAACGGTGAAAACCTACATCATCCCGGAAGTGGACCGTCCCTTCGTGCCGACAGGCGTGATCGGTTCGCTCCAACGGCTCAATATGGGGCAGGTGAATCCGTGGGATCTCACCACCATCGATATCACGGGCACCATTGGCGCGTTCGGCGCCGGCACCACCGGGAAATATGCCGGCATCGGCGAGATGTTGAGTTTTGCCGGACGCACCTTTATCCGCTCGACCGATCCGAAAACCGGCGTGAACGTGGTAGAGATGACGCAGCCGTTTAAGTCGCCGTTTGCCGTGTTGGTCGCCGCTCCGCCGGATGTCATGCAAAATACTCCTCCGAAAGTCGATGCCCCGTTTCTGCTGAAATCGATGCCCAAAGCCGTGAAGGACTCGAAAACGGTATTCCCGCGGGTGTATCGCATCTTTGCAGGTGTCGAGCCGCAACTCTTACATTCGGTGTTGGAGAAGCTGGCCAACGAAGTCTCCGGACCGGTCGCGGTGTTGGGCTGGGTCGAGATGCCGACCGTCGAAGGCATCGCGTTGAAGAAATCGCCGATCGATAGTGAGTCGTTGACCGGTAGCCAGAAGGATCAATATCTCGATACGATCAATACCAACGATCAGCATATGGTCTTTTTTGCCGTAGTCTCACCGATCATGCCGGTGGGCACCATCAACAACGCGCTCTTCGAGCAAGGGGCATTCGACTATAATCCCGATCAGGGGCAACCCGCCGCCGCGCTCATCCACGTACATGGCGCGCTGGTGCAGGAAGCGCCGCCGGAAGTCTTCCAGACCACCCCAACGCTGTTGGCTGCGCTGAAAACGGTCACGGTCAAAGATATCCTGCACGTCTATGGCACCAGTCTGGTGAAAGAAGGACAACTGCTGGTCTTTCGGTTGAAGTACGATAAAGCGAATTGAACCGACCTGGGAGGCGGAAGTCCAGGAGACCTTTGAAGAAAATACGCGGGAGACGAGGACAGCGGAAACCCTTTCCGCTGTCCTTACTTTTTTACACCGCCAACACGGGCAGCGGGCTTTCGCGTGCGAAACGCTCAGCATCGTCCACTTCGGCCTGGGTGTCGCGTTCGATCTGCGCGTAGGCAGCTTCCGAGAGTTCTTCGTGTGCGATCATCCAACGGACAAAGCAGGCAATCGGGTCGCGTGTCGCCCACTCCGCTTCCTCCTCACGCGTGCGGTAGACGCACAGATCGCCGCGTGAATGGCCGAGGGTGCGGTAGGTGGTCGCTTCGATCAGCGTTGGGCCCTTGCCAGTGCGAGCTTGCGTGACGGCTTCCGCCACGGTCTCGCGCACGATGAGCACATCGTTGCCATCGATGGTGAAGCCCGGTATGCCATAGCCCGCCGCGCGATCCGCGATCTGTGGCGTGGCAATCATGCGGGTAGCGGGACTGGACATGGCATAGCCGTTGTTTTCACACAAAAAGATCACCGGTAATTGCCAGATCGCCGCCATATTGAGCGTCTCATGGAACGTGCCTTGATTGCTGGCGCCATCGCCAAAGAACGCCAGCGCCACCTGCCCGGAACCGCGATACCGCGCGGAAAAGGCCGCGCCGGCGGCAATGGGGAGCATACCGCCGGTAATGCCGTTCATGCCGAGGAATCCCAGCGCGAACTCCGCCATATGCTGCGTGCCGCCGCGACCTTCGGAATACCCGTCCGCTTTGCCGAAGAGTTCGGCCATGATGCGGCGTGGTTCGCCGCCTTTGGCGAGGAAATGCCCATGCCCGCGGTGCGTGCTGCTCACGTAGTCCTCCGGGCGCAATGCGGCCACGGCGCCGATTGCCGTCGCTTCCTGTCCCACCGAGAGATGTGAGGTGCCTTTGAGTTCTCCGGCGGCGAACAGCGTATTGATACGTTCCTCGAAACGCCGGATCAGCACCATTCCGCGTAATAAATCCAGATGTGTCGCCAATGGGCGAGGGTGTGCAGACATGATGCCTGTTTTGACACCCGCATGGGGAAATGGTTGCCGGGCGCGCGAATATCCTCGCGAGCATATCGATTACTTTCGGATGCTCGTGCGCCAGCGCTGTCTACAGCTGGGATCAGATTGATGGAAAATGATAATGGGTCGGCGGTTGCCCGCTGTGTTTCCGTGGTAGCGGAAGAGTGGGAACCAGCACGCTGCGGAAGTAGAGGAAGATGGCCTCGAGCAGATATGCCAGCCACAGACTCTCCATCACCATCAGCAGCGTGAAGGAGAACCAGGTTAACGGCGACCAGAGGAGGGCATCCGAATGTACCGGTTTCAGTGCCAGGATCAGCGTCAATCCCCCGATCATGAGCAGGTAAAATAGCGCATCGCGGACACGACGCGGCCATTCCTGGCCCCACAGATACACCGCACCGGCCCAACAGGCAATACTGACCAGCGAAAAGAGCGAGAGATAGCAGGTGACCCAGAGGTATAGCGAATGCGTTAACGAATCGAAGGTGACTGACATACCTGCTCCTTTATTGGTCCGCTTTCCCCATCAACCGCTGCGCGCAGCGAGCAGGGGGTAAACCACCTGGGGGCAGGGGGTCGAGCACCCGTTATCGGTAACTGTGCTTTCTCATTTATTCCATAGTTGCCGCGGGATATCACATCGGCACGTAATACTGATCGAGCTTGAGACCATGCTGGCGCGCGCGCGTCCTCGCGAGCATGACGGTGGTTTCGATACGGCCCTCCGTGGCCTACTCAACCACCGTCATGCTCGCGAGGACGCTCGCGCGCCAATAATTGACCGTGACGTGAGTGTCCTGCCAGCAGATTGGCCGGCGGCAATCGCACGTGGTAAAATGAGTTGCGAGTGATGGACGAGGTAGGAGCTGGCGATGGAGTTGACCATCTTGCTGGTTGCGGCGATGTGTGCGGTGCTGGCGATGACGATACGCGAAGTGGTCGGCTACCTGCGTAAACGCGAGCCGTTTGCGTTGCGTCGATTGACGATTCGCCTGTCGATGGCGGGGATGCTGCTGTTTTTGCTGGGGAGCATTCTCGTTGGTGTGCGCGTCTTTGCCCTGGGGGACCCGCACGGCAACGCCACGCTCTGGATGGTGTTCTGGACCTGTATCATGTTGTTGATTGGCGCCATTCTGTGCCTGGTGATCGCCGATCTCCGCCTGTTGGCTGAGGAAAACCGTCTCGCCTTGCAGCACTGGCGCGAAATTGCCCGGGATATTGAGGGATTACGAAGCGGAAATCCGGAAAATGAGGACTGAGCCGTAGCGAAGGTTAAGCGACGCGTCGCATATAGTTATCATGTCTGACACCGTGACCACTAGCGAGATTACCTATCTTCGCCGCACCATCACCCTGGCGCGGCGCGCGCTTGGTCGCACCTCGCCGAACCCGATGGTGGGGGCGATCGTGGTGCGGGACGGGGTGGTGGTGGGGGAAGGCTTCCACCCGCGGGCCGGGGAGCCGCACGCGGAGATCTTTGCCTTACGCGCGGCGGGGGCGGCGGCGCGCGGCGCGACGTTGTATGTCTCGCTGGAACCCTGCGCGCATTACGGCAAAACCCCGCCGTGTGTCGAGGCGATTATCCAGGCAGGCGTGGCGCGGGTGGTCGCGGGGTCGCTCGATCCCAACCCCCGGGTCGCCGGGCGCGGCATGGCACGGCTGCGCGAGGCCGGTATCGCCGTCGAGATCGGTGCGCTGGCCGCGGAGGAAGCACGGCTGAACGAAGCCTGGCGCCATTGGATGGCCACCGGGCAACCCTTTGTGACGCTCAAATTGGCCGCCAGTCTGGATGGTAAGCTTGCCACGCGCACGGGAGAATCGCGCTGGATCAGCGGAGAAGCCTCGCGACGCGACGTGCATCGCCTGCGCGCCATACAGGATGCCATCCTGACCACCGCCGCCACGGTGGTGGCGGATGACCCGGCACTGACCGCGCGCATCGCCGGCGGGCGCGATCCACGGCGGATTATTATCGATACTCACGCGCGCACGCAGCCCACGGCGCAGGTGTATGCC
>Ga0073936_10004740_pt1 | contig 18675 bp, 8 predicted proteins | sample AliMusrvi5mmetaG_FD_87041 | JGI IMG/M metagenome (GOLD analysis project Ga0073936, IMG submission 87041) | Freshwater lake bacterial and archeal communities from Alinen Mustajarvi, Finland, to study Microbial Dark Matter (Phase II) - Alinen... | ecosystem: Environmental > Aquatic > Freshwater >... | reverse complement strand
TCCTGAAACACATAGGCAATCCCATCACAACCGCGTATGGCGCGAATCTCGGCCGCATCCGCGGTCAACAAGTTGCGGCCGCGAAAACGGACGCACCCGGTGCGCTCGGCGCGGTCGGTTGGCGCCAGCGCCGTGAGCGCCAGACAGGTCATGCTCTTGCCGCAGCCACTCTCCCCGACCAGGGCCAGGCGTTCGCCGGCGGCCAGATCCAGCGACACGCCGCGCACGGGCGTTGTCACGACCCCGTCGCGGCGAAAACGCACACCGAGTTCTTCCACGTGCAGCAGCGGCTCCATAGGTGAACGCAGAATGACAAACCCGGCGCAGCGTGTCAATGACATGGCGTCTTCACGCGCGTGGATGGAACTTCCGATGCACTGCCACGAGGCGGTCCTGGTCCACGTGCGTGTAGATCTGCGTGGTGGCGATGCTGGCGTGGCCGAGCATCTCCTGAATGGCACGCAGTTGCGCGCCGTTGGCCAGCAAATGACTCGCGAAGCAGTGCCGCAGCGTATGCGGCGAAACCCGCCCCCCGAGTCCGGCCTCGCGGGCGTAGTGTACGATCAGTTTGTAAAGCCCCTGCCGCGTGAACCCCTTCCCCTGCTGCGACAGAAAGAGCCGGTCCACGTCCGGATGTTTCTGCGCCCAGCGCGGCCGGATCTTGTCCAGGTAGCGTTGGATGCTGGTCGCGGCACACTGCCCGAGCGGCACCACACGCTGCTTGTCGCCCTTGCCGGTGCAGCGCACGAACCCGCCCTCGAACTGCACGTCCGCCACCCGCAGCGTCGCCACTTCGGAGACGCGCAGTCCGCAGCCGTAAAAGAGTTCCAGGATTGCATGGTCGCGCACGGCCTGCGCCTTGTCGCCGGCGGCGGCATCCACCAGCCGCCCCACCTCCGTGGGCGCGAGAATCTCCGGCAGCGTCCGCCACAGCTTCGGCGAGTTCATCGCCTCGGTGACATTGCGGTCCAGCAGCCCCTCGCGCTGCAGGTAGCCGAAGAGCACCTTCACTGCCACGAGCCGGCGCGCAATCGTGGCCACGGCCATCCCCTGCCGGCGCTGGTCGGTTAGAAACTCCACGATGTGCTTGCGCGTGACCTGGTTGAAGAGGTGCACGCCGTGCGCCGCCAGCGACGTGGCAAACAGCTCCAAGTCGGCCGCATAGGCCGCGCGGGTGTTGACCGCCAGCCCGCGCTCGTAGGCGATGTGGTCCAGAAACTGGGCGATGATTTCTTTCATGCCTAATCCCGCTGTAACCCCGGCTGCACGCCGATGGGCGTGGGGTATTTCATAACCACCAGATACGAGGAAACCAGCATGGAGAGCACCGTGGCGAGTTTGACCAGCGACGCCATTTCCAGCGACAGATGGTTGCCCTGCGTGGCGACAACCGCGATGATCAGCGCGAACTCGCTGGCCTGGCCGAGCCGGAACCCCGTTTCGCGCGCAAAGTCGTGCGCTTCGCCCATCTTCCGGAAGAGCCACGCCAGCAGGAACGGGCGCAAGCCGGCAATCACCACGGTCGCCAGCAGCGCCGGGAGCCAGATGCGGCGCAACTGGGAGATTTCGAATCCGGCGCCGAGCACGAAGAAGAAGAACATCAGGAAGAAATCGCGCAGTGGCTTGAGTTGCTCCGAGAAGACCAGCGCGATTTTGCCGCGCGCGATCGAGACCCCCGCCACGAAGGCGCCGATCTCGTACGGCACGCCGAGTTTCTGCGCCAGCAACGCAACGCCGGCGCACCAGCCGAGGCAGAGCATCACCAGCACTTCGTTGTAGGTGTCCGCGCGGCGCATCATCCGGCGCAGCACGAACTGCTCGCCCGCAAACGCCACTGCCGCCAGCAGGATCAGCCGCAGGGGCAGCCAGAGAATCAGGTCGCTGATCCCGGCCTGCGGTGAAGACCCCACGAACAGGAGCGCAATCACGGCCAGCAGGTCCTCGGCGATCAGCACGGCGATGCAGATCGACCCCATGTGCTTCTGGTGCAGGGTGGTCGTCGGCAGCAGCTTCACCACCAGAATCGTGCTGGAAAACATCAGCGCCAGGGAGGCAATCAGGCTGTCGCGCAGCCCGAACCGCCACGCGCACAAAAACGCGAACATCACGCCCCACATCAGCACGCATTTGGCGAGCGTTACGATAATGGCCGTACGGAAGAAAATCCGCAGACGGTCCACATGCAGGACAAGTCCGGCCAGAAAGAGCAGGAGCATCACCCCCAGACGCGAGATCTCGCTCAAGGTGGCCACCGCAGGCGCTACGTCCGGGGCGCCCACGGCGGAAAAATATTTCATGCCGACCGGACCGAGCGCCAGCCCGCAGAGAAAATATCCGAGCATCACGGGCTGCCGCCCCTGGCACGCCAGCCAGGCCAGCACCGAGCTGCCCAAGACCACTGCGCTGATCGCTATGAGAAGATTATCCATGTGGGATTTTTTACCGCAGAGGACGCGGAGGTTCGCAGAGGTTATTGCTGATTTGCCGGGAAGAGTCCGAGCTTGTTCACAAAGCGACGAATACCGTTCTTGAGGTGTAATGCGTGAAAATTGATCAGCAGCCCAATCGGTTTTCCGCTCAATCGCAGATACGAAATGATTTGAGCTTCATGAATCGGCGCCAGCGCGGCAACGGTTTTTAACTCCACAATGACGATATCTTCAACCAGCAGATCGATGCGATATCCAAGTTCGACCGTCTGCCCATCGTAAACAACCGGCAATGCAACCTGTGCCTCGCACCTGAGTCCACGCTTGCGAAGTTCGTGGCATAGGCAGGCTTCGTAAGCCGATTCCAGCAACCCCGGTCCAAGGGCTGAATGCACCTTCATCGCCGCATCCACAATAATGCCGCTGATTTCGTTCGGTTCCATAACCAACCCCCGCCAGCAAGACAACCTCTGCGAACCTCTGCGTCCTCCGTGGTAAAAAATCGCGCGCGCCCTACTTCCCACGCAAATCCAAACACACCATCCGCTTGCTGTCCCGGAGCAGCAGGCGGCCGTCCACAAACGCCATGGGGCCCCAGGCGTCGCGACCGGTGCCGTTGAAGATGTCGGCGCGGGCGAGAAGGCGGCATCCATTCCCATCCACGGCCATCAGGCTGAGTTTTGCCGTGTCGTCGAGAAGGAGGAAGCGGTTGCCGACCGCGAGATACGGACCAAGCCCGAAGCGATTGTCGCTGCCGCCGGTCCAGAGCACCCGGCCATCGAGGTTCATGCAGGCGAACTCCTGCCGGTGATCGCCGGCATCGTTGGGCAGCACGGTGTAGAGCAGCCCGTCGCGGAAGACCGGCGTCTGCTGCTCGCAGCCGAATACGCGACGGTCGGTCCGGAACAGCACCGTCGCCTGCCACTGGTCGTTGGAACGCGACACGCGGAACATCGCGCCGCCGAAGCCGTAACCGGCCGTCATGAAGAACCGCCCGTCCGGCAGCGGCACGGGCGACGGCGCCACCACGCTGGGCGCGAAGGCCTTGGTGTGCCAGAGCAACTGGCCGCGCTGCGGGCCGTCCGCCGCCACACCGGCGATGCCGCCCATGGCCGCATAAACGAACTGACGCACGCCGTCGGCGGTCAGGATCATCACGGACGAGTGGGACATCTCCCACTTCTCCGGGTTGGGCGTCTCCCAGTTGACTTTGCCGGTGGCGGTGTCCACGCCGATCAGCAGCGAGCGGCCGGCGGGCGCGAGCACGGCCTCGCCGGCATCGAGCAGCGGGCATTGCCCAGCCCACCAGAGCGGCACCTTGGCGCCGTAGAGATTGACGAGGTTCATCCCCCACCGAAACGCGCCGTTGGTGGCGGTGACGCAAAGCACATGGCATTGGGGGCCCAGCGAAACCACACAGGTATCGTCCACAGCCGGGATCGTGCGCGAAATGCCGTGGTTGCGCTTGGTCTTGACCTGATAGAAGCGCTGCCAGAGTTCGCGCCCCGAATCGAGAGAGAAGCAGCGCAGTACGTCGCCCTCGCGCGCCTCGTCGTAGTCGAGCAGATAGACGCGGCCGTCGCGCACCGCCGGCGCCGCGTGCCCCTCGCCCAGTTGCAGTTGCCAGAGCACGGGCGGACCGTTGGTGGGCCACGTTTCGAGCAGCGGTCCGTCCATGCCGGCGAGATTCTCGCGCCGCGGTCCGCGGAACCCCGACCAGGCGGAGGAAGGCGACACGGGCACGCCGGGAAATTCGCGGAATTTTCCGGCCAGATTCACGACCGCGTTGCTCCGAACCGCGCGCGCCTCGGCGAGCGAACCCTCGTTCGTCGGCACGCGCGCCTCCGGCGACGGCGGCACGCACAGCAACCAGGCGCGCAGCGCCAAAAGTGCCGTCATGGCCGCGATGCACGTCACAATCCATGGAATCCATCGTCGCATGACTCTAGCACTTTACACAATATTAGATAATCACTTGATAAATAGACCGTTTAGATACTTTACCACACCCCCCGATTGCCTGCCAGCCCCCATAAATCAGCACGTTTTATCACCCCTAGCAAGTGCCAGAATTGCCGGAGAATCGAGTTCCACGCAGTCGAATCTCTGTTCTGGATCAATACGGAGCCTCTTGACCTTGCCAGCATCGACACCGGACAGGAACCGTACTTCTGCCATCTTCTGGGCCTCGTTATACCTCTCCACGCTGACAACACTGATTCGGTTGTCCAAACCAGACTAAATGGTTGACCAGTGAGCTTTGGGCGGCGTAAATTCAGATCGTTGCGGTCGGGGAGTCAACAAACACCACCGGCGACCACAATCCTTTATGCGGAGGCGCACACAATGATGGCACGCAGCAAAGCCGGATTCACGCGTACAGAATTGATTGTTGTGTGCGTCGTATTGGCAGTTCTAGTCTTTGCATTGTATGGTTTCGTGCAATATATAGAGGCTGCAACAGCAGGCGCAAAAGGATCTGCCATGAAGAATCGAGGCCGTGGCATCTGGTGCGAAGTCATGTCAGCAAATGCAGAACGAGAGCCGCTAGGTCTGCCGCCCGTCTGGCCCAAAGAACAAGGCTTTGATGCATCTCGCACGTCAACGGAGTACTTTCGCTTGTTGATGTCCGACTATCCAATACGTTTGACAAATGGAAAAAGTCGGCAGATATGTGAAGATATGAACGTTTAATTGTTACATTGCGGCCAAGATGCGCCGTGCGCCGAATCGCGTGAGACCTTCACCTGCAAGAACAACGCATGGCAGGTCGTTTGCGTAAGTACGCAGACGCCATCGGCAGCGCCGTTTCTGGTCTCACGAAATGTCGATATAGGAAGGCACGTCAACGCGTTAACGACTCTCAAACTCAATAGTACTCTCCGTAATATGTACCGGCGCGGTTATTTCGTCACTTGTGGTGGTGCATGTCTCGACTGTAGGGAGAACTATCTGAATCAGGAGATGTTCCGGGATTATTCATCTACAAATCCTGCCGATCATCTGCATGGCTTATTCTACGAAATAGGCACAAACACAACTTGCGATGTCATGCTTCCGTAGATGCCGGTGGACAGCAAGTCGCTGCGGCTCTGCCTTATAGTTGGGCCAAAGAAAACAAAATTGAGTGACTCGTGAAAGGGCTGGTGATGGCATGGCAAAGCGATATGGCACAGGTGGACCAGATTTTGTCATCAAGATGATTAGACTGGTCGGGGCCATCCTTGTGTTCGTGGTCGTATTTTTCGTCTTCAAATGGTACGCCTCTCGTGTAATAGCGACTTCATTGCCAGCGGCGCAATCCCAACCGGCGAAATGATGGCCCTAGCTTCTTACAATTCGGTGGAGAAAACATGAAACAGGTCGACATTGACAACATTAAGGACTTACTAACAAGCGTTATAGCGCAAGTTAAGGCTAGCAATCTGAGCCAAGAGGATAAAGACAAAAGGATTGAAGGACTAACACAACACCTATCCAAAATTAAAACCGTTGAAGTTGAAAACAAAGCGGACTTAGATCAACGTCGCTTCTTTCTTTCTTTTACGCCTGAATGGTTTAAGTGGCTTGGATGGATAATTATTATTGGGGGGTTGTTGTGGTTGCGAGAAAAAAGTGGTAGTTGGCTTATCTTGATAATTATCGGCGCATCTTATGCTAACATAGGTGCATATTTTGAAGCCTATTTTTTCACCCTTCTTGACAAACACTATAGCCATCCACTAATAACCACCACTCAAAGAAGATCACATTTGCTATCGGTTCTGCTCGGGTTCCTTGCGCTAGTTATTTTAGTATCCTTAACATTATATATATCAGTGTTGTTCGGTCACTTTAAGCTGTCCTAACTGTGTTCTGGATGGAGGTGGCGAATATGGGAACAATACGCCAGCATAAATGGTAGCGCCAAAGATAGAGCCTCTTCTTCGTGTCCGTACTCCGGCCGCGGCAATCGCCTTGCCAAAGCGGCGGCTCATGCGTATCTTCGTCTCTGTCTGCTCACTCTAATTAGAAGGAAAAATCCCCATGAACCCCGTCTTCTCGACCACCGGCTGCAAGCGCTACCGATTCCCCACCCACACGAATGAATTGGTCTACGACCGCTCCGAGGCCAAGTGCTCCGAGGCCTTTGTCGTCGTGCTGGAGCCGGGCGAGGCGCCGCCGCTGCATGTCCATGACGACACCGAGCAGGTTTTCTACGTCATGGAAGGAACCGGCACCCTCACGCTCGGCAAGGACAAGGCGCAACGGCAGTTCCGCGTCCAGCCCGGCAACGTGGTGCTCATCCCGCCCTGCACGCCGCATTCGATCCAGGCGGACAAGGACACCTGGCTGCGCTACCTCTCCGTGGATTGCTTCGGCGCGGCCCGCCGCAAGGAAGCAACCTGGGACGAGCACGTCCAAGCTGTCTGCCAGGAGCGAGGGTGGAGCTACGACCAGGTGGCCAATCCGGCGCGCGGAAAATCGGGGAAATGAACCCCGCAGCGGCGAGACGCCGCTGCCACTATCAATCGCACCAGGTCCGCGCAGTGGCAGAGGCGTCCCCGCCTCTGCATTGAAAACCGTTTGGTTCCTGCTTTCCTGAGTTCCAAATTCTCTCCGCCTCACGCCCGCGGATGGGCGTGACGGTAGATTTCCTTCAGCCGTTCGACCGTCACCTGCGTGTAAATCTGCGTGGTGGTGAGGCTGGCGTGGCCCAGGAGTTCCTGCACGCTGCGCAGGTCCGCGCCGGCGTCGAGCAGGTGCGTGGCGAAGGAGTGGCGCAGTTTGTGCGGCGTGATTTCCGCCGGCAGCCCGGCAGCCGCGAGCCATACTTTCATGGTCCGCTCCATCGAGCGCGGCGTGAGCCGGCCGCCATGCAAATTCAGAAAAATCGGGCTGGCATCCTTCGCGGATTCCGGCCAGAGGAGCTCCGCCACCGCGAAAGCCTTCTCCAGCGCATGCAGCGCCGGACGCCCCAGCGCGCAGAGCCGCTCCTTCTTCCCCTTGCCGCGCACGCGCGCCACGCCGGAAATCAGGTCCACCTGACGCCGCGTCAGACCGGCCGCCTCGCTGATGCGCGCGCCGGTGCTGTAGAGCAGCTCGAAGATGGCCGCATCGCGCAGCGCGGCATAGACGGCATGCGGTTCGACCGTAGCGCCGCCCTGTTCACGGTCTGCCAGCGACTTGATTGGCGCTTCCAGCAACGCCTGCACCTGCGTCACCGAGAGAATCTGCGGCAGGTGTTTGGACAGCCGTGGACCGCGCAAGCCGCCGAAGGGGTTGCGTTCGATGACTTCCTCGCGTTCGAGAAACTTGTAGAACGCGCGCAGCGACGAGAGTTTGCGTCGGGTGGTGGCCGGCGCTGCGCCGTCCTTCGAGAACTTCACCAGGAAGCCGCGCGCCGTAAACCGGTCCGGCCGCCGCCAGTCGTACGGCGGACGCGATTGCGGTCCCGGCCACGCCAAAGCCACAAACTGCGCCAGGTCCTGCAGATACCCGGCCACGGTGTGCTCGGAGGCATTGCGCTCCGAGGTCAGATGACGCACAAACTGCTCCACCCACGGATCGGATTGCAAAGCCGGGCGCGCTTCCGCCGCACCGCCGATTTGCACCGGAGGCGGCAGGACAACGCGATGGGTATGCGTGCGTTTTGAGGGCCGTTTCATGAAGCAAAAGGTATCACCAAGGCGTCAGCCGCCATGTGGCCGGCAGCGCGTCCAGCGGCATAGGAACGCCCTCGACAACCAGGATGTCAACGAACGGCGTCGTGGCCGTGATCGTGCCGTCTGTGTACTGAATCGTCAACAGTTTCACGCCTTCCTTCAGGCGGTCGCCCAGGACTGCCGCCACCGCATTGGGAATGCCGTCCTGATCGGAGTCGACGCCGTAGCAATCCAGTGTGATGATGAACGGCGCTTCACCCGCAGGCGTCAGCACCGTCGGCGCCACCTGCACTTTGCCGCCGGCAATGCCCACCGTGGCCAATTCTCCGTTTGCTGGCGCCTGCGGCGGCGGCGTGAGATCCAGGACGCGCACCACCAGCGCGCCGCCGCCGATCCCGGCCACGAACGTCGCTGTCTTCGGCGTGGCGATCGTCGGAAGTGTCTTGGTGCCGATGCCGACGGCTGCCAGCGTGTTGGTGCTCCCGGTTGTCATGCCGGTCACGGTCGCAGTCAATATGACCCGGTTGGTTCCCGCCGCCATCGGCGTGAAGGTGGCGAAGAGGTTGGTCGAACCGCCGGCTGCCGCCGAAAAAGGCACCTTGTACCCAACCACCTTGAACGCCGTGCTGCCCGTACCGGAGAACGCCAAGGCGGTCACGCTCAGCGGCGAGTTGCCAGTATTGGCAATGGCGAACGGCAGGCTGTTCGTGGTGTGCAGCAGGGCTGTGCCAAAGTTCAGGTCACCCGCGAGCAGGACCACGCGCGTGGCGGCAATGCCCGTGCCGGTTACCGCGACTTTACCCGTGCCACGCGCCGCGTCCGAGATCAGAGCCACCGTACCGGTCTTCGCACCGGTGGTCGTCGGCTTGAAGACGATGGCCACGTTCGTCACGGTATTCGGCGCCAGCGTGAAGGCCGCGGGAGTGGCCGTATAGCCGGTCGGCACGGTCACAGAGGTGAATTTCACCGCATTCGGGCCGAGATTCGTGATGGCCACGGTCTGTGTGGCCGTCAGACCGATTGGCACCGAACCAAATGACAGTGTGTTCGTGCTGAGCGCGATTTCGCCCGTGAGCATCGCGAACTGTCCCGTGTAGGTCGCGCCTCCCAGCAGGACCGTGACCTTGCGGCTGGTGTTGGTCGATCCCGTGTCCGCCCATGACAGGAACTTCCAGTTCGCATTGGCCTTGGCCGTCAGGGTGGCGTTGGTATTGTTGTCGCTCCATTTCACGAAGCGCCAGGTGTTGCTCGGTGTGGCGGTCAGGGTTGCGGTGGACTGCGTTTCATAATAGCCGCCGCCGGTCGCGCCGCCGCCCTTGGCGGGCGAGGCCTGCACCGTCAGCAGCACGGTGCGCACGAACGTTGCCGTATTGGTGACGTTGGCGGTCACGGCGATCTGGCGGGACGCGTTGCTGGAGGCATCCTCCCAATGCTTGAAGCGGTAGGAGGTGGCGGCCTTGGCCACCAGGGTCGTGACGGCGCCGTCGTCATAGGTCCCGCCGCCGGTGACCGTGCCGCCAACCACGGGATCGGCCTTCGCGGTCACAGTGAACCGTTGGATGAAATCGGCCACGAAATTGGTGTCGCCGCTCAGATTCTTCAGCGTCGCATGCGTGGCGGCCGTCGAGCCATCCGACCATCCGGCGAAGCGCCACCCGGCGTTGATTCTGGCCACCAGCGTGACGGCATTGCTGCCTGCCACAAAGGTGCCGCCGCCCGTCACCGTACCGCCGGCCGGAGGTGCGGCCGTCGCGGTCACCACGATCGCCGGCAGGAAGTTGGCCGTGATGGCGCGTGCGGATGTCATGGGCGCCGTGAGGATGTTGCTCTTGATCGTGCAGCCGCCCGTCTGGCCGCTCCAGGCAATGAAGACAGCGTGATCGCCGGCTGTGGCGATGATCTGCGCGTTGGAGCCCGTGGGATACCAACCACCGGCGACGCTCACGCCACCGTTGCCGTTGGTGGCGGTGTGCAGCCAGTAGTTCGTGCTCCAGAGCCAGGTCAGGGTGGCGTTGTTGGTCAAGGTCAGGGTCACGTTGGTGGGGCTGACCAGCATGAAGGTGTTGCCCTTCACGGTGGCGCCGGTGCAGACGTACTGCGTGGCGCCGTTGACAACCGGGGAGTTGGTGACCCAGGCGTTGAGCGGCATGCCGCTGTAGGCAACCGTCGTGCCCGGCAGCGCCCCGCCATGCGGCGAGATCACCGTCAGCGCTCTGTTCGTGTTGGCGGCAAATGCGGCCGTAATTGCCCGCGCCTGCGTCATCGGCGCGATGAGCGCGGCGCCCGCCATCAGACATCCGTTGGTGTCGCCCAGCCAACTCACAAGGTGCGCATTCGTGCCCGCGGTTGCAGTCAGAACCGCGTTGCTGCCGGAGGGATACCACCCACCCCCCGTCACGCTGCCAGTGCCGTTCGTGGCGGTCGTCAGCAGATATTGCGTCTGCCAGTTCCACGTCAGCGTGGCATCGTTCGTCAGCGTCAGCGTGACATTCGTCGCGCTCAGCGCCATGAAGTCGTTGCCCGCAACAGCCCCTGCCAGGCAGACGAACCGCGTCGCACCCACGGTCAGCGGCGAGTTGTTGACGAACTGGTCGCAGGTGGCATAGCCATTGGTCGTCACCGTACCCGGACAGGCGCCGCTGTGCGCCGAGATGACCGTCAAGGTCTTTGGATTATAGGCCGGATTGTCCGCGATCGTAACGCTTGCAGAGCAGGGGGAACCGGCAAAATAGGTGCTGCCATCCCCCGCCACGCCGAGCACGACGCTCTTGTCTCCCTGGGCAAGGTCATCGGGAATCGGAGTGACGGTGATGTTTGTGCCTGCGCAGCCGGCGGGGAGCAGGATCGTGCTGGCGATCGTGCAGTAATCAACACCGTTCGTGGCGGTGCCGGCAATCTGGAGCGCGACGTCGATTGACGCGTTGAGGTCGCCCGTGCGGGTGAGGCTGAACACGGCATTGGCGGGACCGATCTTGGAACCGACCGGCACGGGAGCGCCGAGCGTAACGATGGGCATCGCGTTGCCGGTGCGCGGCGTCGGCGTGTGCATGAAACAAATGCTGGCGCCGCCGTCGGGGTAGCGGCCCTGGCTGATGTCGGCGGATTGCGCGCCATAGTTGACGTAATCCAAGGGCGTCCCATCGGCGGCGTACAATCCGATGCTTTCACCGCTCTTGCTCAACTTGAAATTCACGTGCAAGTCCGGGGTGTTCGTGGTGCTCTTGCTGTCCGCCCAGACCAGCAGGAATCCGTGCGGCGGTATGGCATAGCCGTCGGGAATGCGGAATTTGAACGGGGTGTTCAGCGAATCGGTCAGGTAACAGCCAGCGAGCTTCGCGGTGTTGCTGCCATAGTTGTAGAGTTCGAACCAATCGCTGTACTTTCCACCGACGGGATTGGTGATGGTGTGGGTATTACCAGCCATCCATTCGTTGATCATCACGGTCGGCGGCGCGGCGGTGCACCGGTTGGTGGCGCCGGGAGTGACGTAGAAGAACTCCTGTCGCACGAAGCTTTGGCCGTCGGGATACGAGCCGTAGGAATGGTTCGCGCCAAGACCGGAATAATTGACATAGTCGAGTACCTCATTCTGCCCATCGACGAACCGGCTCAGCGCGAGCGAGCCGGTTGAACGCGGAAGGACGAAGCCGGCGTGCCACTCGGTGGATGTCGAAAGGTTGGTCAGGCCATCGGCAAAGATCACCTGGAATTGACCGGGCTGGATGGCGGCATCGTCCGGGAATGCCCACTGGGCGAGGTTGGTGTAGTTGTTCGCGAGGTAAAGTCCGTCGAGAGAGACCGTGTTGGTTCCGGGGTTGTAGAGTTCGAGCCAGGCGGTGCGTTGACCGGCGCCATTGGTGGGGCCGGTCAGATTGACGGCCTGCAGTTCGTTGATCCACAGTGTCGGAAACGCCGGCCGGTTCGTCAGGGTGGCGTTGGCGGCGCCGGGAGTACACGGGGCGCAACGGGATGGCGCAGCCGGCGTGCCGTTGGTCGGGCTGGCAACCGCCCAGTTGCCCACGCGCCAGTTGTCGCGGGAAGGATCGACCAGTTGTAACGAGCTGCCGGCGCTGCCGTCCGTCGCGGGCCAGGGCGCCACGTCCTCATAGCTCAGTTCCGTGACAGTCGCGTAGTTCGTCGATCCCAGGATGGGCGCCATGAGCGCCAGATGCTGGGGAGCCGACAAGGTGCCGGGGAAAGTATCGAAAATGGGAACAGTCGCGCCATACGTGGCGGCGAAGACCGACGCATTGGCAGCCAGGACGAGGAACGCGTTGGGCGCGAGCGACGTGCCGGCCGGGAAGGTGTACGACAGTCCGCCGATCTGCCAGCCGGACAGGTCGAAGGTGGTCGTGGTCGAGTCATTGAACAGTTCCACATACTCGGCGCCGGCGACAGCCGGGTGGCACATGATTTCGTTGATCACGATCGGCGACGGGATTGTGTCATCGAAACAGGCAATCACGGTGTTGCTCGCGCCGACCACGGGCTGGCCCTGGATGTCCACCCCCGTCACCTGCAACGTGTTGCTGCTGGCGGCGAGCGGGATCGAAGCGGTCCAGTCGGTGAGGCTGGTCCAGGTGACCGGCCAGGGAACGCCGTTGAACAGAACCGTCTTCACACAGACCGGGGCGCTGCCGGTGATGGTGGCGATCCGGTTGGTGATGGGCACGGCGGGGTTGACGGTGAAACTGGCGCTGGCGCTCATGGCGGTCAACTGGGCGGCGATGCTGTCATGGGCCTGCGTCATCCAGCTCTTGAGATTGCCCGGATCGGCGACATTTTGACCGTTGGCGACGAACGCCTGGTACTTGGCATCCAGCAACGGCCCGCTGTTGGCCACATCGAGGGGGCCGTCAACGAGTTCCTGCAGCGCACGGCAATACATCCGCAGAAACACCGGCTCCCGATACATGGCGCCGGTCAGCGCATCACTGCCGCTGAACAGGTTTTCGCCCGGCCCCCACGAACCGTTGCCCAGCACGATGTTAAAGTCCCACATCAGCAGCGAGTACCGGGTGCCGAGCGCACCGATGTACCCGTAGAGGTTCTGCCCGTTCGCCGTGCCGAAACTGTCCCAGTTGCCCGCGGCGTGGTTGGCGGCGAACACGCGCATCCAGTTCTCCACGTCGGCAATATTCTGCAGGTTGGCGGCGTAGCCGGATGTGCCGATCGTGTTGGCGGCGTCCACCAGCGTGTAGACGGGGTTAAAATTGCTCATCGAATCCGGCGTGCGGCGCATCTCGTAGTTGTACCGGTAGCAGGCGGGCTTTTTCACGCCGCCCGTGGTCGTGAACTGCTGGAGAGTGCACCAGCCATTGTTCGCAAACGGAATTGAATTGCCCGAGGGGGCCGGGGCAAATTCGAACCACGGCTGCATCTTGTAGAGCCAGCCGTCGGCATCGTCCGGCCAGTGCTCCTTGACCACGTCGCCGTCGGGGCATTGCGCGTCTTCCATCAACGAACCGCGGCGGTTGCCGTTGACGTACACGGCGACGTAGCGGCGGTTGAGCCACGGCACACCGAGCGCGCGGAGGAACAGGTTCGCGGTCTGCTCGCGCTGGATGGAGTCGTCGTCTCCCGCGCCGTTGCCAGGCTGATGAATCTTGTTGAACGAAGTGGCGCCGAGGAATTGATCGTCATCGGGGAAGGTCCACTTGTAGTGGCAGAGATTGCCGGCCGGCGAATCGAAGTCCTGGTGGTAGGGGCTGCCGGCGAACCGGCCCTGCATGTTGTAGATGACCCGGTTGCCGTTGACCATCGTGCCGTCGCAGGATTCGTTGCTCAGGTCCGACAGGCTGGCCCACCGGTTCACGTTGGTCTGCGTCAGCCACAGATGATACACGCCGAAACTGCCGCCGGGGTTGCCATCCCCGAACATCACCACGCATTCGGGCACCGGTGCGTTGTCGTTTCGCAACGCCGGAAACCGCGTCGCCGCCCCCAGGTTGTCCGTTGCAGCCAGATAGAACGCGGCGATCGCATTGGCCGGCTGCCCCGGAATCGTGCCGCTAAATACTCCGTCGCCAGCGACCACATCGCCGTTGGTTCCACCGTCCGTCATCGTCACGACGGTGTAATTCGTAGCGGGGTCGATGCGATAATACAGGGCAAGTTTCTTCAAGCCACCCGGCTCGTGGGCGCGCGCCGTCACGACCACCGGCTGGTTTTCGCCAGGCACGGCCGGAACGTGCGTGACTTCGTAGATGGCCGGGCCGGCATGGACGACAAGCCGGCTGTTCGGCAGACCGGGCGTGCCGAGATTGGCGGGAACCGGCATCCGGCCGGTGGCCTCGATCCAGTTGCCATTGAGGCGCAGCAATACTTCCGGCCAGCCGTGCAGCCAGCGCGCTTTGAATCGCAGCGTGGCCATCTGGCCGGAGGCGAGGGTGTTGGACGCCAGCGCCATTTCGCAGGAGTTGACGCCCGTCCACAGCCGGTCGCTGCACCGGATGTGGAGCGAATGGCCCCCGGCGTACCCCGTGTTCTCCCGGCTGGAACGCGCCATGCATCCCTGGAAGGTCCAGTTGCTGGCATTGGTGTCAAACGTCGGGTTTCTGACCAGATTCGCCCCATTGGTTCCGGAACGGATCTCGATGCTGTCCACGAGGCATTCGCCGACGTCGAGCAGGCCGATCTGGGCGTAATCGATGAACGAATCGTAGTTCGCGCCGTTGTCGAGGACCGCGGTGGTCTCGATGTTGGTCCAGACGGATTTCGCCGTGTCATCGCTGTCGGCCCAGTTGGCCGCAAGCCGGTTGTTGCTGTTGGGGTCGATCAACTCCATGCTGCTGCCGCCACCGCCGGCCCACTGCGGCCAGCGGCCGCCGGTACCGTAGGTGACTTCGTTGACCGTAACGGCCATCGTGAGATTCGTCACGCCATTGGCCGCAATGTCGTACGCCGGCATCGTGAGCGCGACACGTTCGCCGTTATGGCTCAGCTTGCCGCTGAAGTCGCCGAGGCAGTTGGTCGCGTTCAAGTTCGCATAGTGCGACCGCAATTGCGCCGCGTTGCGGGCCACGACCATGTACCCATTCGATGCCAGCAGGGTCGAAGCCGGAAACGTGAAACGGATGCCGTCGCTCAGCGTCCAGCCGCCGAGGTCCACCGTGTTGGTGCCGCGGTTGTAAAGTTCGACGAACTGGTCGTCGTCGTCGCCGCTGATGGGCTTGTACATCAGCTCGTTGATCACCACGTTGCTCAGGCGGATGGCCGTGTTCGACGCACCCGGCGTCTTCGCGCCCAGCCGGTAGAACTGGCTCGCGCCATCCGGCCAGCGACCCATGGACACGCCGTTCTCCTGGGCGTCGAAATGCACCGCATCCAGGACCCGGGACTGGTCAGGGTTCTTGAAGTAGACAGTATCCCCGGCCTTGTTGAGGTTGAAGTTCAGGTTGGTCGAGCCGAAGCACAGAAAGCCGCGCGGCGGGATGACGGTGCCCGGAGGAATGAGAAACCGGTTCGTCGCCGGATCGTCGGTCAGGATGCAGCGTGAAACGTCCACCGATTGCGTGCCGTGATTGTACAACTCGATGTACGCGCGATCCGGCAGCTCGGCGTTGGCGAGGAACTCGTTGATGACGACGTTGCGCAGCGGACTGGGCCGGTAGGCTTCCGGCAAGCCCGGCGAACCGCCCACGGCATCGCTGATGTCCCATGCGCGCGGGTCCCCCTCGCCGTAGGTGGGATAGGCCAGCACGATGGAATGGCCGGCGCCGTCCGCGCCTTGCGGCCACGGGCCGACGTTGGAATACGGGACCGAAAGCAGCACGGCGTTCCGTTCGTCGAGCAACTGGAGCGTGCCGGATTCCTTCAGGCTGCCGGTGTACGGACCGGCGACGTTGCCGATGCCGTACACGTTTTGCACGCCGGCCGGTGATGCGGCAATCACGAGGAACGCGCCGCCGGCGATCCTGGTGCCGGCCGGGAACGTGTACGTGAGACTGTCGGCGACGAGCCGGTAGTTGCCGATGTCTTGGTACCATGGGTTGGTGTTGTAGAGTTCAATGAACTCGACGTTGTTGCCGTCGAGGCGCGGCGCCGGCTTGTACATGATCTCGGAGATCACGATGGGGGTCTTGCGGCTGCACGGGCCAAGCGTGTCGTGCGGATTGACGATGGCGCCGAGGGTGACGGCGCCGAAGTTGTCGGTGACGTCGCGGAACTGGGCCGTGGTAGCCTGGCTCGCGTTGTGGCTGGTCACGGCGAGGCCGACGTACATCTGGCCGGCCATCGCGATCGTGGCGGAACCGAGCTGGGCCCACGTCTGGCCATCGTAGCTGGCGTAGCCCGCGAAGACGTCGCCGACGCGTTTCAGACGGAGCCATGCGTTGGGGAAGTTCGCCGGAAAGTTGCCACTGGTCGTGCTCGCGGTCGAAGCGGGATCACGATACTCGAAAAAATCGCCATTCATCGAAGGCGTCGCGAACACCGCGGCAAAGCGGCTGCCGGCATCGAGCGTTTCCCGGCCCATCAAACCGGCCTTGGCCCAGGCATCCGAGTTGCCCAGTCCCGCGAGGCGGACACTCACGTCAAAATCGCCGGTGCGCGTCTGGTAGCCGAAGCCGCATTGGTCGTCACCAGTGCCGCCGACACCGGTGCCAGCGGCGACGATATTAATGCCGTTGGTGATCGCAGCGAGGGTGGTTGGGGTGGCTGGACTGCCAATATCCTGCTCGATGTACGCCAGCGCGACAAAGCTGACCAGCGTGTTGGGCGTGATTGTGTTCGGCGTGGAGGCCTGGTCGCGAATATTGTTCAGGAGCAGCGAGTAACACGCGCCGTAGGTCAGTGGGGCGCTGGCGAGCATGACGCTGGCGTTGTCCGATCCGAGCGTGGCGCCGGTGATGGCGAGGCCATTGGTGCAAAGGTAGTTGGCGGCGTTCGTGGCGCCGGCAGGTTCGATCATCTTGGAAAAAAGCACTTGCACGTTCGTCAGGCCAACATTGAAAATACGAATCACGGTCGGCGCGACCGTGTCCTGCAGCACGCTGACCACAACAGGCGTGCTGGTGACCGCGCCGGCGGCATTGGAAAGCACGCAACTGAACACCTGGCCGCTGAGCGAGAGCGAGGCGTTGGAAAACGTGTACGCCGATTTGAGCGCATTCGCGTCGAGCAATTTGTCGCCGTTCTGGAACCATTGATAGGCGACCGGCGACTGATTGGTGACGAGCACCGACAAGGTCAACGGGCTGCCTTCGACGACGGTGGCATTTGTCGTCTGCCGGTAGATGCCTGGCGGCGCGTCCACGCCGGTGCATGGAATCAGCAGGGTGCCGGGCGCGCCGGCAGAGGCCAGCGGTTCCTCGATGGCACCGCCCGGCAACTGCCAGCGCACGGCGAGATTGTCGCCGCCCTCGCCTTGTTGCATGAGGGCTTCGAGGTAGTAGCGTCGCCCGGCTTCCAGGTAGACCGCCGCGGATTGCTGGTTGGTCTCCCGCGTCCATTCACGGGAATTCGTCCACGTGTTGACACGGGCGATCGGCGTGCTGTTGGCAGGACTCTCCGTGCTGCTCAGGGAGAGGAGTGACGTGTCGTCGCTGGCGATCCAGAACGTGTAGTTGCCGCTGGCCGGCGGGACAACAAAGGCGCGCAGGCGCTGGCCGTAGTAGGAGATGCCGGTGTTGACTTCGGTTTCGAAGCTCGCGAACGTCCGGGTGTAGTTGGTGGTGGGGTTATTCGGCCAATTGGGATTGTACGCGGTGTTGGTGAGCGCGGCCAGCGTGTTGCCGAACGTCTCGCTGAGGGAGGTCCACAACTCGCGATACACGCCGAACGGCTGCAGCGGACTGGCCGTTGCGAGCGTCGCAGTGACGGCAAGCAGGACGCTCACGCATGAAGCAGACTTCAACAAGATCATGGATCCACCTGCTAAGGAATCGTTTTTCGTCCGGCACCAGCCTACCTAGGCCGAGAGCATACCGAAACCGAGTTGAAACAGCGACATCACCGTGGATAACTTGCCAAAAACCGTGGGAAAAGTCCAGATCGCCACCGGGGTTCGGGGGCGAAGAAAACATCCGGAGTTCGGGTTGGGGATCTGTCGCGCGCAGAGGCGCAGAGGGGAAGGGCGTGGCCGCCGGACGCGCCGTAGCTGCAGGCAGTCCCTTGCCTGCGGCATGACGCAACCCAGCGTTGGTCCAAACCCCTCGCGCCACGGGGTGGCGCTCCCACAGAAGCGGCAATCGCAAACAAAGACCTTCACGATCCGTCGCGACCTCCGCGGTGGAAATTACGCCTGCGGCGCAGGCGTTTCGGCGGGGGGTGTTTCGTCCCCAGTCTTGTCCTTGGCCTTGCGCAGCCCCAGGCGCTGCACGGTCTCCTCGAAGTCCGGAATCTGCTCCTTGTAGCGAAAGAGCATCTTGCCGAGCGCAAAGCGCTGGCGCGGCGAGAGACCGCCGCGCTGCTTGAACTGGCGGGAAAGACTCTCGAAAAATTCCTTGTCGTCGAACGTCTTCTTGCCGCGTTTGACCGCTTCGCGCCAGGTGGCGATCTTGCCCATCACTTCCAGCAGCGGCCCGCTCTCCGTGTCCGGCTCCAGGCTGGCGGCCTCGGCGACGATGCCCAACTGCTGCTTTTCCTGCTCGAAATTCGGG
>Ga0073936_10004733_pt1 | contig 18686 bp, 14 predicted proteins | sample AliMusrvi5mmetaG_FD_87041 | JGI IMG/M metagenome (GOLD analysis project Ga0073936, IMG submission 87041) | Freshwater lake bacterial and archeal communities from Alinen Mustajarvi, Finland, to study Microbial Dark Matter (Phase II) - Alinen... | ecosystem: Environmental > Aquatic > Freshwater >... | reverse complement strand
GTGAAGCAGCCCGTGCGGTTCGAGCCATTGGCCTATTTCCATAATTGGCGTATCTTGCGAGAATATAGCACGGGCGAATGAGCCAATAACTCCCCGATGCAAACGGCTACAGAATAAAGTTACATGCTCTAGCACAGCAAGGGGCTTTTCAATTGTTCCCAACCATGAAGACCAGATTCCCCTCGCCCAGCCAACAAATGTTTTGAGTCGATGCTGCATCTGCGTGACATCATCTGCGGCAGCAGGCAAAACCGGCAGTCCATGAAAGCGCCTGCAAAATCGAAGTTTACGGCATAGTAGACCTGATTCGCTTTCAGTGGTTAAAACCTCTCACCCTGATTTTTCAGAATAGCAAATAACCCAAGCCTTTATTATATTGCGCGCTATTTATTTGACATTTAAAATTTTAAATGTATAATTAAAAGGAAGATTTTCACTATCATTTTCCATGTTTTAAAAACAATAAATAGCGCTTCAAATATGAAACAAAATACTAATTTAGCTTTTTTAATTATATTTTTTGTATGCTTGGCTGGGTCAGCCTGCGGAAAAAAGAAAGATTCCGCAACAGGGCAGGAGACTGCTCAGAATGTAGGAATTGCCACCGTTGCCTCCGAGCCGATAGAGCGCCGTATTGATATAACCGGCACGCTTGCCGCCTGGGAGGAGGCCACGGTTTCCATCGAGGTTGACGGCAGGCTTACTGAAATGCGGGTTGATCTTGGCGACCAGGTGAAAAAGGGCGATGTGCTGTGCCGCATAACGCCCGTTGAATATGAATGGAAAAAGACGCAGGCTGAGGCCGATCTTATGAAGGCCGAGGAGGATTTCAAGCGGGCACAGAAGCTGCATACCGACAATGTGATGGCAAAAGAGCAGATGGATGAAAATCTGCGCAAGCTGAATGTGGCCCGCGCTACGGCGGACCTTGCCCGCAAAAAACTTGACGACACGGTGTTGCGCGCCCCTTTTGACGGCGCCGTGGGCAAGCGGCTGGTAAATCCCGGTGAATACGTGCGCGCGGGCTCGGCGGCCTTTTACCTTGTGCGCCTGCAGCCCATAAAATTCAAAGGCGATGTGCCGGAGCGGTACGCGGGCGATGTGCACAAGGATGATCATGTGCTTGCCTACACCGATGCCGGCCGCGACTACCCCTTTCCCGGCGCCATCGAGCGTGTGGGCCCGAGCGTTGCAAGCGACTCGCGCTCATTTCCGATTGAGGCGTCCATCGATAACAGCGAAGGAAAAATCAAGCCCGGCTCATTTGCCCGCGTTTCCATTCTGACGCAAAAGGTGGATTCCATGCTCACCGTGCCCGAGACCGCGGTAACCGCCTTTGCCGGCACGTCGAGGGTTTTTGTTGCAAAAGACGGCAAGGCCGTCGAGCGCCCCATAGAAATAGCCGGAAAAATACACGACCGCGTCATGGTGGCAAAGGGGGTGAAGCAGGGCGATCAGGTGGTCACAACCGGCATAGAGTTGCTTACCGACGGCAAGGCCATTACAATTCGCGAAAACAAATAAATTGAGGGATTGCAAGGCAACATTCTCGAACATCGCGGTTGAAGTCAATTCAAAAATTCCCAAACCCCTAAATCCCATACTTTATAGTAACAACTATGAATAATCTGACCATTTTCATCCGCCGTCCCGTGCTGGCAACCATGCTCTCGCTTTTGCTGGTGGTGCTCGGCATGTTTTCCTACCGCACCCTGGGCGTGGACACCATGCCCAATATCGAAATCCCGATCGTGACCGTTACGACGATCCTGCGCGGCGCCTCCCCCGAGGAGGTGGAGTCGCAGGTCACCAAGCCCATCGAGGAAGTGGTCAATACCATCGAGGGCGTGGACGAGCTCAGGGCCGTCAACACCGAGGGCATGTCGCGCATCATCATAAAGTTTCATCTCGAGCGCAAGATCGCCGAGGCAGCCCAGGACGTGCGAGACAAGGTGGCAACGGTCATCCGCCGCCTGCCCATTGACACGGAAGCTCCGGTCATCACCAAGATGGATTTTGACGCTGTCCCGATCCTGACCCTTGCCGTTACGGGCCCGCGCGACATGAAGGAAATATCCGAGATCGCCCGCCTGCAGGTGAAAGAAGCAATAGAAAACATTCGCGGCGTTGGGGCCGTTATCCCCATGGGCAACTGGACTCGCGCCATCAATGTCTTTCTTGATCTTGACCGGCTTCAGTCCTTCGGCATTCCTATCGCAAAAGTGAAAGTGGCCCTGGCCACACAGAATGTTGAAATACCCTCGGGCCGCATCGACCGCGGCGACTCCGAGCAGGTGCTCCGGACGCTTGCGCGCATCGAGCGGGTTGAAGATTTTAAAAATATCATCGTCGCGACGGTAAACGGCCGCCAGATCACCATCGGCGATATCGGCCGCGTTGAGGACTCGATCGAGGAGCCCCGCTCCCTTGCCCGGCTCTGGAAAAAGGAAACCGGCGCCGCCGGCACCGCCGCCGTGTCGCTTGTCGTGCAGAAACAGTCGGGAACCAACACGGTCGACGTCATCCATGCCGTTAAAAAGCGCCTGCTCGAGATCGAGCCCCATCTGCCGCCGGGGATCAAAGTATCGGTTATCGCCGACCAGTCGCGCTTTATTGAGAGCTCCATCGACGAGCTGCGGCTGCACCTGGTGCTGGGCGGCATTCTAACGGCCCTGTCCGTGCTGCTGTTCATGCGCAACCTGCGCTCTACCCTGATCGCCGCCATCGCGATCCCGACCTCGCTTATCGCGACATTTACTTTCATGAGCGCCCTGCACTTCACGCTCAATAACATGTCGCTGCTGGGGCTGACGCTTGCCGTGGGCATCGTCATCGATGATGCTATCGTGGTGCTGGAAAATATTTTCCGCCATATGGAGGAGCTCGGGAAGCCGCCCCTGCAGGCGGCCATCGACGGCCTGAAGGAAATAGGCCTCGCCGTCATGGCAACGACGACGTCGCTGGTCGTCATCTTTCTGCCCGTTGCCTTCATGCAGGGCATGGTAGGCCGCTTTTTTTACGAATTCGGCCTGACGGTGGCCTTTGCCATTGCCATTTCCCTTATTATTTCATTTACCCTCACCCCCATGCTCACGGCCCGCTTTTTGTCCAGCAAGCACGCGGGCGCTTCATCCAAGGAGACGAAATTCTGGCGCCTTCTGCAGGACAGCTATGATCTGACGCTCAAGTGGGCCCTGCGCAACCGGGGGCTTACGGTCGCCATCGCGGTGGGGTGCGTCGCCATGATATTTCCGCTTGTGGCCCTGCTCGGCAAGGATTTTCTGCCCGCGGACGACCGCAATGAATTTCAGGTGAGCATGATCATACCGGCGGGCTCAAGCCTGACAACGGCTGACGGCATTTTTAAGAGGCTCGAGGCCGAGATACAGAAGGTGGAAGGCGTCACCGCAACGCTTTCCCAGATCGGCAGCACCGAGGTCGGGGCCGAGGACATTACGCAGGGTACGATTTATGTCCGCACCATAGACATTTCCGAGCGCAACTATCCCCAAAAAAAGGTAATGCAGGACGTGCGCAGGATCCTTGCGAAATATCCCGAACTGCGCACCGGCGTCTATGATATGGAAGGCGTTGTTTCCTCAAACGCCCGCCAGAATTACAGCGTCTCCTATAATCTTATGGGGCCCGATCTGGCCGCGCTCATGAAATATTCCGATGACATAGCCGGCAAACTGCGCAAGCTCCCCGGTTTTGTCGATGTGGATACCTCGCTTGTGGCGCGGCAGCCCGAGGTGCGCGTGTCGCTCAACCGGCCCAAGGCCGCCGACCTGGGAGTCTCGGCCTCTGATGTGGCCATGGCCCTGCGGACCATGGTGGGAGGGGACCGGGTGACCAAGTTTCGGGAAGGTGTGGAGCAGTACGATGTCTGGCTGCGGCTTGACCGCAGGGACCGCCGTGACGCGGACCTCATTGCCCGGCTGCCGGTGGGGGTGGGCAAGAGCGGCATGGTAACGCTGAACCAGGTTGCCGAGCTTACCGAAGGCAAGAGCCCTGCTGAGATCGATCGGTTTAACCGCCAGCGACAGGTCACGATATACGCAAATCTTGACAAGCTTGACCTGGGAAAGGCGACCGAAAAAATCGACGCAATCGTGAAGGAAATGCAGCTGCCCGTGAGCTACCAGGGCGATTTTACAGGCCGGGCCAAACAAATGGGCGAGGGCATGACCGGTATGCTGCTCGCGTTCGTGCTGGCCTTTGTCTATATGTACATCGTGCTTGCCGCGCAGTTTGAAAGCTTCCTGCACCCGGTAACCATTCTGCTGGCCCTTCCCCTCACGCTGCCCTTTGCGTTTTTCTCCCTGCTGCTGCTCGGGGATACCCTTAATTTGTACAGCCTGCTCGGTATTTTCATGCTTTTCGGGATCGTCAAGAAAAACGGCATTCTGCAGATCGACTATACCAATACGCTGATAGCTGCGGGCAGGCCGCTCAGGGAGGCGATTCTTGAGGCCAACCGCACGCGCCTGCGTCCCATTCTCATGACCACCATCACCCTGATCGCCGGCATGATCCCCATTGCCCTCGGGTCGGGCCCCGGCGCAGCATCGCGCGCTTCCATGGCAAAGGTCATCATCGGCGGCCAGGCCCTGTCGCTTCTTATCACGCTGCTGATCGTGCCGGTCTGCTACTCGCTTTTTGAAGGTGCAAAAATGAGATTGCGCCGGTCGGAGCAGCCTGCGGCTCGGCTGGTTTAATCAAAGAACGAAATTTTTCTCTCGCTCCCCGCGGCAGGCTCACCCCGACGGTTTTTTTACCTTTTTACGGCTTCATTAAAATACGTTCGTCAAGTTCTTTTTTTGCTTGTTTTTTTTTGCAGGGAGTGCGATTGCTTCTTTGAAGATACTTTCTGCAGAGAGAGCCCATGGCAACAATACTCGTAATAGATGATGATGCGCAGTGTTCGCAGCTGCTGAGAGCGGTTTTTGAGCAGGCAGGCCATACGGTCGCCACTGCCGCCGACGGTAAGGCCGGCTTGCAAATGTCCCGCGCCAGGCATTTCGATCTGGTCATAACCGATGTGCTGATGCCGGAAAAAGACGGGCTCGAGCTGATAAAGGAGCTGCGCCGGGACAACCCCGATGTTCAGATTATCGCTATATCCGGCGGCGGCCTGCTGTATGCCGAAGACTGTCTTAAAATGGCAAGGCTTTTCGGCGCGCAGCATATTTTAAAAAAGCCGCTCGATATTAAAGAGCTTTTACAGATCGCCTCCACGTTGAATCCCGCCGTTTGATTTCCGCGGCAAAGCAGCTGCCCTGCCTGCTGCCGCGGGCCTTCATTTCTGCTTCGATCATTTTCAGGGTTTTGTTTTTGTGCCGGGTCCACTGCGGTGCGATAAGCTCGCGCGGATCAGGGTCGCCGGTGAGGCGCTGAATGACCGTTCCGGCTGGTAGGATCTCAAGCACGTCGCAGGCCTGCCCCACAAATTCCTGCTGCGATACCGGATCGAAGCCGCCATCGCGGTAAAGCTTCTCCAGCGCCGTGCCCCTTGTAATATATAAAGAGTGAATTTTTATCCCCTCGGGTTTGAGCCGCGCTATTTCGCTGGCTGTGGCAAGCACCTCGGGCCTTGCCTCTCCGGGCAGACCGATAATCATATGCAGACAGATGTTGAGCGGATACGTGCGGGCAAGCTCGTAACCTTTTAAAAATTCCGCATACGTGTGTCCGCGGTTGATGCGCTCAAGCGTTGCATCGTGCCTGCTTTGCAGTCCCAGCTCAAGCCAGACCATGAGGCGGCCGGCATAGCCCGCCAGAAGCTCAAGAACGTCAGGGCTCAGGCAGTCGGGCCGCGTGGCAACCGACAGGCCCACCACGCCCGGCAGGCTGGCAACTTCATCGTACATTTTTTTCAGTTTGTCGATGGCCGCGTAGGTGTTGCAAAACGACTGGAAGTAGACGATAAATTTTGCCGCCTTATAGCGCAGCGAAAGCCGCTCCATGCCGGCTCGCGCCTGCGCGGCAAGATCCGGGACTACCGCATGAGCTCCCGAGCCCGAGCCTTTGGCATCGCAGTAGATGCAGCCATTAAAACCTTTGGCGCCGTCGCGGTTAGGGCAGGTAAGGCCCGCATCGAGCGTTACTTTCTGCACGCGCTCGCCAAAGCGCTCTTTAAGATAGGTGTTAAAAGAATAGTACAGCATGATCGCACACGTAGGGGCAGACCTGCGTGTCTGCCCGTAACAAGGGCGCACACACAGGTGCGCCCCTACCGGACCCCGGTTTTCCCCTGCAGCCGGCGACTGATTGTATAAAAAAGCGCTCCCGGCAGGGAAGCGCTTTTTTTATGATTTCCGCCGCGAGATGGTTCAGGCTATCTGCCGCTTCATCTCGGTAATTGTTTGTGCATAATCAGGTGTTTTAAAAATGCCTGACCCGGACACAAACATATCCGCCCCGGCCGCGCACACTTCCTTTATATTATCGACGACAATGCCGCCGTCGACTTCGATGGCGATATCATACTCAAGCGAGTCCAGCATATTCCGCAGCCGCCTAATCTTGGGCAGCATGGCAGGTATAAACTGCTGGCCGCCGAAACCGGGGTTGACGGTCATGATGAGAATCATATCGATATCATCGAGCACGTTTTCAATCACGCTGAGGGGCGTTGCTGGATTAAGGGCCACGGCGGGCCGCATGCCTGCGTCGCGTATGGCCCGCAGCGTGCGCTGCAGGTGATAGCCCGTTTCCGCATGCACGGTCAGTATGCGGCTGCCTGCTTTGGCGAAGGCCTCGATATAGGCATCGGCATTTTCAATCATCAAATGCACGTCAAGGGGCAGCTCCGTTGCCCGCCGGGTAGCCTCCACAATGAGCGGCCCCACGGTGATATTCGGGACAAAGTGGCCGTCCATCACGTCTATGTGGATATAATCGGCTCCGGCCGCGGCTACCTTGCTGATGTCTTCGCCCAGACGTGAAAAATCAGCAGAGAGTATCGATGGGGAAATCGCCTTCTTCATTTCCTTGCTCCTTGTGCGGTGCGTTTTTTCTTAGATCGACACAGGCATGCACATAGGGCTTGCTCTTGAGCGGCAGCACCCCTTCGCTCACCATGATCGTAAAGGTTAAGAGCTCCGACGGGCCTTCAACGGCCTGCAGATTAAGCTTCAGGCTGTAGTGCCCGGGCCAGGGCGGCCGAAATTCGAGCAGTATGGCATCGCAGAGGCAGCGGGCTTCATTGCGCCGCTTCGGGCTCTGATACCAGCAGGAGCCGAAAAATTCGGTTATGGAGCGCTCTTCAGCGTACAGCTCCTGCCCGTCTGCGGTTTCAATGCTCAGCCGGTAGCAGTGCAGCTTTTCGTCGCACTTACCCATGGGCTCCTTCCACTTGAAAATGCAGCGCACGCGGCACCATGTTTTATTCCCGGTGAGGCTGAATGAGCGGTTAACGGTTATGCGCGGGCCCGGCCGCGCAACAGCAGCCTCAAGCACGGTCTTGCCGCCTGTTTTTTGCTTTTTGATGCGTATATAACTGTAGACCGCTCCTGCAGGGAACACAAGACAGAGAAAAAATAAAATCGCAAGTTCCATTGAAGCATTCCTTGTTTAAAGCTCCGCCCACGCTGAGCTGGTTCTAACCTGCAGTATGCCATGGCTGAATGCGCGACGGAACTCTGGCCGCAAAAGTTTTTCGCGTTTATTCGCCGCCGGCTGCCGTTGTTTTCTCGGGCTTCTTGCCGGACTTGATCAGTATTTCATCAATGCGTTTTTTATCAAATCGCCATGAATTGCCCACGCGAAAACCGGGGATGGTTCCCTGCTTGGCATGTTTGTAAACGGTGAGAATCGACATTTTCAAATATTGAGCTACCTCTTTGGGTTTCATGATTTCAGACATGTGAACTCCTCGGGTAAAGCAGTGGTGGAATGGAGGATACTGGCGCGATGCATTCAGCCAAAATTTACAGAACAATGTATCGCCGTACCGGTTCAATTATCGTCAAGATCAGGCTGTGGCCCGGAGTGCCATTTTTAGAATCCATGATCTCCGGCGCTCAAATTTCTGAAAACAATACCGTAAAAATAGTACAAAATACGGTGGGATTTGTCAATCCGGAAGGCTCTATTCCGAAAAAACAATGGCCGGGGCAGGGCACGCGGCTTTGCTTACTCCTCGGGTTGTGCGCCGTCTTCTTCTTCGGAGGGGGATTGATCGCTGCGGAATTCCTGAAGTTTGCGTTCCATATCGGTAAATTTTTCCTGAAGGTCCTGAAACTGGTTGTCAAAAGTCTTGAAAAGACCTTCCAGTTCATCTTCTTCATCCGTTGAGACGGTTTTTTTTTCATAGGCGCTTGCCATGGCTTTTTCCTCTGGATCAGTTTGCTTTGCTATACTGTTTTTCGTGGCACTGGCGCAGCTTGTGCACAAATGTTTCAAGGTGCCCGAGATAGGGATCAAGGGGCAGCAGGTCCCCGGCAAAGGCATATGCCTGAACCACGCGCATGAGATTTGTCCAGTCCTCGGAATACCCCTGCCTGCACACCGAAAAAATAGGGCAGATATGGCACTGCTTTTCATATTCAACGCATAGAAAAAGCGGTACAACGGCGGCCCGTAAAATATCCTGAAAATGCGTCAGCTGAAACACCGTGCGGCTGTCGGTGAGGATTCGGTCCCATTTTTCAAGAGCAAGATTAAGGGAGTCCTCGCCCTTTTCATAGCGGTCCCGCATTTCCTCAAAGGTCATCAGTCCCATTGCCGGCTTACCCCCTGTTCGAATAATTCGAGTAGACTATACCAGAAAAAATGCTCTGGCGCAGTTATTATATATTGTGAAATGAAAAAGCGGTGATGTCAAGAGCGGGTATCGGTGCGCGGTGTGCGCCCTGCCGTTTTATATGCCGATCTATTTTATGCAGGCAAGAATACTCCGTTGCCTGCATCGTCCCTGAATTTGCCTGCTGTAGCGGGAAATTTCAGCCACAAATCAAATTCAGCAGGGGGAAATAATTTATATAGCTGCTCGCGTCATGAGTCATTATGGCGTCAGTGTGCGCTAAAGCAAAACCGCCGATAAGAAAGTCGGCCAGTACCCGCTGGCGAAACGACAGCACACCACCGCAGCGGGGGCATATCGGCTGTATTGTTTTCTTGCAGGCCGGGCAGGTGAAGCTCTTTTTTGCAAAATACTTTTTTCTGGCTGCGATAATCGCCTGCGGATCAGATCGCTCCGGGTACTCAACATGAACAGCCAGCAGCTCAAGGGCGTTATCAAGCTGTTTAAGCTTCGGAAAAAAAACGCCGAGCTCAAGATTTGAAACTGCTATTAGGGGCATAAAGGGGAGCGTCTTTTACAGCCACCCTGCGCTAGGCCCAGCTGGAGCTCTACGTCAGAGAGGGGGGGGGCGTGGAGCTCATCTTCATATGTCATAGCAAACAAAAACTTTTTAAATTATATTCTTGAACCCTTTGCTCTCTTCAAAATAAAAAGGCAGAGCTGCGAAAGCTCTGCCTTTTGGGGGTGATCTGGCACAACTACTTCTTCTTAGCCGCTTTCTTGGGGGCTGCTTTCTTTGGCGCGGCCTTCTTTGCAGGTGCTTTTTTTGCTGTTGGCATCGTTTTTCCCTTTCCTGTATATTGGGTTTTGGTGGTACTCCTCCTTAGTGCGGGAGGAAAAATTTAACAGGTCACAAGTTTTTTCATTTTAATTTAGTAATCGGTTGTTTTTAGAGTAACTTTAAAAAAAAATGAAAGTCAGAGGAAGTTGGAATTAGAAAACGGGGAACCAACCGGGGACAGTCCAGTACTAGAGCAGGTAACTTTATTCTGTAGCCGTTTGTACCGGGGAGCTATTGGCTCATTCGCCCGTGCCATATTCTCGCAAGATACGCCAATGGTGAAAATAGGCCAATGGTTCGAACCGCACGGGCTGCTTCACCAAAAACTCCCCGGTGGCCATATGGCTACAGCATTTTGTTACATGCTCTAAATATTTTGAACCGGCCTTTCGTCAGGCCCGGCCACCTCTCGCGGCCAAGTCAGATCTGCACCGTTTTACTGCCCGTGCAGCCCGCCGATAGTTTTAGTTTTCAAAGACCGTGGAAAAGAGTATAAAAAAACAAATTCATATAAAATTTTTTTGGGATGTTGTATGGCGGAACTGTATATTCTTTTCGTGCTGTTTCTGTTCGGGGCCGTAATCGGCAGCTTTCTGAATGTCTGCATCGTGCGCATACCGGAAAAAATTTCCATTGTCATGCCAGCCTCGCATTGCCCGCAATGTAAAAAGCCGATTGCCGTTTATGACAATATACCGATGGTAAGCTATATCATCCTCGGGGGCCGGTGCCGGCACTGCAAACTGCCGATCCCCTTCAGGTATTTTCTGGTAGAAACCCTCACGGCAGTGCTGCTGCCGACCCTGTACTTCTGGTTTGATCTGACGCTTGCCCTGCCCGCGAGTTTTGCTTTCTGCGCAGCCCTTATTGTTATCACCTTCATAGATCTCAAGCTGCAGATAATACCCGATAGTATAAGCCTGCCGGGCATACCGCTGTGCTTTCTGTGCTCATTTATCGTTCCCTGGACAACCCCGCTTGAATCCGGCATCGGTATTCTGGTGGGCGGCGGGTTGCTGTACTGCGTGGCGGAAGGCTATTTTTATCTGACGAAAAAAGAAGGCATGGGCGGCGGCGATATCAAGCTGCTTGCCATGATCGGCGCGTTTCTCGGGTGGAAAGGGGCGCTCATAGCCCTGGTGGCGGGCTCGTTTGCCGGAAGCATTGTCGGCATAACCGTCATGCTGCTGAAGGGGAAAGATTTAAAATACGCCGTGCCATTCGGGCCGTTTCTATCGCTGGGGGCGGTGTGCTCGCTGCTGTACGGCCAGGAGTTGTTGCGCTGGTATCTGACCCTGGGCCGGGGATAAAACTGTTTGGATTTTGGATTACCGATTTTGGAATAGAAACCGGTAATGCGCCTTACGGGGCGATACAAGGTTTTCAGAAAAACAGGCGCCGGGCAGGGTTCGCAACCGTTTAAAATGCAGGGAGAAACTGGCATGCGGAAAAATCCAAAAACCCCAATCCAAAATCCAAAAATATAGCCATGCTGACCAGCCTGCGAACAACAATTTTATGGAATCTGTGCCTGCTGATGACACTGTCGGCTGCGCTCATAGGCTTTGTCGTCTACCGCGTGATGGAGAAAGAGGTTTTCAGGGAAGGCGCGCTTTCCGGCAAGGCGGTGTTTTCCGCTATAGCGGCCGGTGCCGCCCAACTTCTTGAGCAGGTCCCGGAAACAGCAGCCAGAGAGGCAGCGCTCAAGGTTCTTTTCAAGCGCCAGATTGATTCTGGCATCTGCACCGAGCTGGTACTGATAGATACGAACAGCAGGGTTATTGCTGAAGCACCGGGCCCGGGCAACCGGCAGCTGTTTGACAGCGACACCGTTCCCGCCCTGCAAACCGGCGAGTTAACTTCGCGCATAGAAAACCGTTTTGCCGGAAGCGGTCTGCGCATAATAGTAGCAGCCCCGCTGAGGATAGGCGGAACGGCGGTTGGCGTACTGCGGGCAACCATACCGCTGGAGGAGATGCACCGCAGCATGCGGTATGCCTACCGGTTTATTTTTTTGTACATTATTACCAGTGCTGCGATTTTGACTATTGTTGGGTTTTTGTTTTTTACCCGGTATCTGGTAAGCCCGATGCAGCGTCTGATCAGGCAGACCGAGGACATTGCCCTGGAAAATCTGAGCGGCATGCCGCTGTTTTTGTCGGGCGGCAATGAAATGCAAAAGCTCTCGTCGGCGCTGAAATCACTTGCTGAAAATCTGAAAATCGAGCGCGAGCGCATTCAGCAGCAGCTGCGGGCCCTTGAGGAAAAAAATGTGCAGCTGAGCAATGCGCAGCGGGAAAATATTCAGACAGAAAAACTGGCAAGCGTGGGCCGACTGGCCGCGGGCATTGCACATGAAGTCGGCAACCCGCTGGGGATAATTCTCGGCTATATTCATCTGCTGCGCGATCCCGATACAACCGTGGCCCAGCGCAGCGATTATCTACAGCGCCTTGAGCACGAAACCGAGCGGATAAAAAACACTATCGGCGATTTGCTGAATTTCGCCCAGCCCTCATCGCAGGATATAGCCGAGCTCGATTTTGAGGATATCGTGCGGGATATCTGCGCCATGGTTTCCTGCCACAAGGAATTCAGAAATATCGATATCGTGCAGGAGCTTGCTCCGGGGCTACCCCCCCTTCGCGGCAATGACCGTCTGGTGCGGCAGATGCTTTTAAACCTTGCGCTGAATGCCTGCGATGCCATGCGGGCTCGCGGCGGCCGGCTGACGATAACAACGGCCCTTGACGCAGGCCCTACGGCCGGTACGATCCGCCTGACCGTAGCAGACACGGGCCATGGCATAGCTCCGGAGCACCAGGAAAAAATTTTTGACCCCTTTTTTACCACCAGGGATTACGGTACCGGACTCGGTCTTGCAAATGTGCACCGCATTATTGAAGTGATGGAAGGAAGCATCAGCTTTGAAACCAAGTCGGGCGAAGGCACGGTTTTTACAATTCTGCTTCCGGCCGGGACAGCATAGGGGACAAGCATGGAACAGAAAAAACGCCTGCTCATAATTGATGATGAAGAAAACCTGCGGCATCTGCTGAAGTCTATTCTTGAAAAAGAGGGCTATGACATTATGCTTGCCGAGGACGGCGAGCAGGGGCTTGCTCGCCTGCAGGAGCACGATTTTGATTTGATTCTGTGCGATCTGCGCATGCCGCGCATGGACGGCATCGAGTTTTTAAAACAGACCGCACAGCAAAATATACCCGCCACCATTATTACCATGTCGGCCTATGGCACCATGGACCTGGCCATTGAAACCATGCAGCTTGGCGCCTATGACTATATTTCAAAGCCCTTCAAGCCCGCGGAAATTCTGCTGGCGCTGAAGAAAGCAGAAGAGCGGCTGCGGCTGCAGACGGAAAACCGGCTGCTGCGCACCCAGCTCCGGCAGCTCTCCGGCAGCGGTACGCTGATCGGCAAGAGCCCGCAGATGCGCACCATCTGCGAACTGATCGGTAAGGTAGCAGCCTACAAAAGCTCGGTGCTGATAACCGGAGAATCAGGCACCGGCAAAGAGCTGGTGGCCCGGGCCATCCACGAGACCAGCCCACGAAGCTCCAGCACCTTTCTTGCCATTAACTGCGGCGCTATTCCGGAAAACCTGCTGGAAAGCGAGCTGTTCGGCCATAAAAAGGGATCATTTACCGGCGCGACACAAGACCGCAAGGGCTTCTTTGAAGAGGCAGGCGGGGGCACCCTGTTTCTGGATGAAATAGGCGATATTCCCCTCAATCTGCAGGTGAAACTCATTCGCGCGCTGCAGGAAGGAGAAGTCAGGCGGGTAGGAGAGGAGCGCTCCATACCGGTTGATGTGCGCATCATCGCGGCAACAGCAAAAAACCTGCAGGACGAGGTCACAAAAGGCGCATTCCGGGAAGATCTTTTCTACCGCCTGAATGTGCTGCCGATCCATCTGCCGCCGCTGCGCGAGCGTCTGGACGACATACCGCTGCTGGTCGAGCATTTCATCGAAAAACACAATACGGCCCATGGCCTTGCCTGCACGGGGGCAACGCCTGCCGCCATGAAGCTTCTGCTGGCCTATCCCTGGCCGGGCAATATCCGGGAGCTTGAAAATATGGTGGAGCGGGCCATGATTCTTTCGGGCAAAGACCACATTGATGCTGACACCATACCCGAGCCGGTTACCCGGTTCCGGTCGCAGGAAGGCAGGCGCGCAACCGATGATATTTTTTCAATAAAAGTCATGAGCCGCATCATGGAGGAGCAGCTCATCCGTAAAGCCCTCAAGCAAACCCGCGGCAACAAAAGCCAGGCGGCAAAGCTCCTGGAGCTGAGCTATCCGGCGCTGCTGAGCAAGATTGCCGAGTACGGCATCGAGCGGCAAGAGTAGGCAAAATCCCAACACGCTATTTTGAAAATGCTCCGGTTGTTGCCGGCACCCTTCCGTAATCCCAAAATACCAGAAGAAATAAAATCACAGTGCCCATTGCGAGAAAGGAGCTGAGCGACAGACGCGGCAATTTTGTTGTATTGTAGGGGCGGGTTTGAAACCCGCCCCTACGCTTCGTTTGCAACGTCAGGCTTTCGAGCCCAACATCCCAACAAGCCCCGTAGAAGAGATTGTCTCGCATTCTGGAAAATCAAATGTCCCGATATCTCTACGGCTCCTCGTCCTCCGGTGGCGGAACATAGGGCTTGTAAAAACGGGCCTCATGCCCGGAGAGCTGGTTTTGCTCGATAAGATGTCTGATGGCGGGAAGGTTTGCCGCCCGCGCTTTGTTCTCTTCCTGTTCGCCTTTGCGTGCAACTGCTTCCGCGGGCTGCTGGGCCGTCCATTCGCGCTGCACCACGCGGCCGTTCTGCACAAGGACGATACAGCCTGCCAGCACGGCCAGGAAAAATGCGCAAACAAGGATGCGCGACCAGGCCGGGGAAACCTCAGGGGCCATAACCGCGGACTCCTTTGCGGCAAGAATGCAACGGTCGCAGTGCAGGCAGTCAAGGTCGCGGGTGTGGCGCACGCCAAGATCGCAAAGGGCCGGCTGCGGCGGCGGAATACAGCGGGAGAGAAGCCGGCCGCCGTTGACGAGGGACAGGAAAGCGCCGGCCGGGCAGAGATTGCGGCACCAGAAGCGACGGAAAAAGAAAGACAGGGCAAGCAGGCTTGCGATGAAAAGCGACGGGGTAACGAGGCAGTCGCGGCTGAAAACCGTGACGAGGGGATCAACAGAGGAGAAGCCGCGCTCCAGATTCGCACCGAACCAGAGAAGCACCGCCGCAAGCACAAGGTATTTCAGCGAGCGGGTATACCGCCAGGTGGCTTTGGGCGGATCGGTATGCCAGCGCCGAGGCCGAAGCTCAGCGATAAGCTCCTGAAGCGCGCCAAACGGACACAGATGGCCGCAGTAGATATTCCCGAGCAGCAGCACCAGCACGGGGATAAAGACGCACAGCAGGAACGGCAGCGTAAGGCCGAATGAGGGCAGCTTGAGCCCAAGCAGGGAAAAAACCTGATCCAGTGAAAACTGAATATTTAAAGAGAGTCCTGCGCCGCAGACCATCGCGGAGAGGCAGATGCGCCTGAGCCCGCGGCTCGGCGCGTAGTGCGAGATCAGACCGAGCAGCGTTAGAAGACCAAAAATCAGGACGCGCCAGTCAAATTTGGTTTTTTGCGGCGCCGGCGGGGCAGCGGGGCCGGAAGCTTTAAGGACAGTGGCAGCGAACTCGCGGCCGGCGGACTGGAGATTTTGCACCACGGCATCGGAGGTGATCGTCGCACCGGACACGCCGTCAATTTTCAGCCAGTTTTCGCGGCCAATATCGCGACCGGCGAGAGTCGTGAGCCATGGCCGGACACGGGCGAGATAGGCAGGTGTTTCCCTGGATTCGATCACGCGCAGGTCGACCACGGTCCCGCCGGGCGCCACACGCACGGCAAGCGCCATACGGCCGCCATAGCCCAGTATTGCCGGGCCATAGGATGCTGTGCTGAAGACCAGCGAATCCGTTTCGCCGTTGGGACGCTTCACAACATAGTACGGTGGCTCCTGCGCCGGCTGCTCTGCGGTTAGATCCGGGCGGAGCTGTGTATCGCGCAGCATGGACTGCGCTGCAGTCAGCAAAGGGGGCCCCTTTTTTTCAAAAGCCGTTGCATGAAAAATCAGAGACGCTGCGAGCCAGAACGCCACGACGGCAAACAGGGTGTACCCGGCAGGCCTGCTGAAACGATCAAAGAAGTCTAAGCCGGACGGGACAACAGGCGCGAAATCCTCCGGCGTGACAACGAGAAGATTCAAACTGAGCAGCAGGCCTAGCGCGAGCAGGGTCCAGGTTGTGCCGAGGGCCGGCACGAGCACCAGGGCGGCCAGGATGCCGCCCAGCGCGCCGCCTAGATTGTCGGCAATCAAAAAAATGATGCTGCCAGCGCGGTCGCTGAGGCCGCGTGCCAGACGAAGGTGCTTCGCGGCGATGGGCACATAGAGGCCGGTCAAGACACCTGCGGCAAGCAGGCCGCCGCAAAATGCGCTTCGCGGCGCATCGCCGGGCAGCTCAGCAAGCAGCGCGAGCAGGCAAAGCTGCAGGAGCACTCCCCGGCGCAGAACAGAGACGCCGGACTGAGGCCGGGAAAGAAGGATCTTTTCAACCATGCGGCTGCCAGCGAAGAGCCCCAGCATGAACAGCGCGGAAAGCAGGCCGATATGGGAAGCAAGGGAGCCGAACCGTACCTGGTAGAGAAACATCAGGACCACCGAGACGGCCATTCCGGCCAGACCGGTTGAGAAAACCAGAAACGACGGGGCAAACAGCGTCGCCCCGGCCGGCTGCTGCTGCCGGGCAAGGTACGCAGCGCGCAGGCACGCAAATAGCGCAATGCCTGCCAGCACAATCCAGATGCCGCTCATCGCGAAGGTCGTGATCCATGAGCTCCACTGGTGCCCGTGGCCGGCCTGTTTTACGGCCAGAAGCAGGCCGTTGAGCATGGCCCGTGGCCGGGCATCGCTGTTTGCAAGTATTTGTTCGGGCACTTTTTTAATGGTGCGCCGGTAGCGCGCCATCTGGAACTTACTACGGTCGGCCGGATACAGCAGAGCGATGCCTTCCAGGGGATACACCTTCTCTCGGCCCGCAGCTGAGGCAAACTGTTTGGCCAGCACGTCGGGTTGGTCGCTCAAGGGCGCGTCGTCGGAGGCGAACAGAAAGCTTTCATCGCCCGGCTTCAGCGCGAGCCTGCGAAAGTGCGCCTGAAGGCTGAGACAGGCAGATGCGCCGAGGTTGGCCAAATCACCGCCCAGATAGTTCTCGCCGCCAGAAATCCGCACGGACAGGACGCCCCGCGGCCTCAGGCTCTTTTTAACCAGAGCAAAGAATTCAGCGGTGAAATAGCGGTTCAGGGAGAGCGACGTGGCGTCAGGCAGGTTCACGAGAACCAGATCATAGGCGGCCGGCTGCTGCTCGAGGGCTGCGCGGATTTCAAGGGGAGGGGCTGCGAGGCGGCCTGTATTTTTACGCAGATGCGCGGGAAGAACCTGCAAAAGTTGCGCAGGATATTCCGGGTCCGTATGCAGCCAGGTTACCCGCTCGATCAGCGGCAGGTCCAGGAAGCGCTGGCATATGGCAAAGGAGCCGGGCCCGATGACCAGCACGGCGCGTGCGTCAGGCTTCTGCGCAAGATGCGCTGCGACAACTTCCGAGGCATGCTCCAGATCGGGCACGGTTTCGCAGGGCGCTTCGCCGAAGACGACATTGAACTGCTCCCGGTAGAAACCATAAAGATACGTGCCCTGCGGCGTTGTGAATGCACCGCTGAAGCTGCCGCCGGGCAGGAGCCGCTGCCAAATGACGGCCTCGCGAAGGCCGGCGAGCCCGCGGCCCAGAGCCAGAAAGAGACCAGCCGCCGCAAGGACAGCGATTGCCAGCGGCAGCACGGCAGCTTGCCACGAGCGCGTGGCCAGCTGATAGAACAGCGCGGAGGCGGCCAGAAACAACGCGGCCCAGCCAAAGGCTGTTTCCGGCCCCAGGCCACAGGTGAGCATAATCGTGACGCAAACGCCGCCGGCGAAGCCGCCAAGTGATTCCAGAGCATACACCCGGGCCAGCGGCAGGCCACGGCGCTGGCCGGTCCAGCAGCACGCCAGCGTGAACAGCAGGCCCGTCAGGAGGCTCAGCGGCGCGTTGGCCAGAAGTGAGAAAACCAGGACCTTGCCGAGAGGAAAAAACTCGTAGGCCTGTACCCCGGCAAGCTGCCGGGCATTCATGAGCAGGTAGTCCTGGATTGCGCAGGCCGGGATGTATAAGAGCACGAGAAGCGGAACATGGGGGAGAAGTCGGTCAACCCGGCTGCCGGCAAGCCGCACCAGGAGCGCACCGGCGCCCAGCCAGATCAGCCACGAGCCGAAGAAACAGCCGACGGCAAACTCGTGGCCCTCGAACTGGCTAAGAAAGCCGCGAAACAAAAGCGCCTGGGCAAACAGCGGGAAGAAGCCGATGCTGAAAAGAACCACCCCGCCGGCGAGTCCTGCAAGCGGGCTTTCCCGCTTCACAGGGCGCCCTCGTGGAAGACCTCGGCCTCAAAAACCTGAAAGCTCGCCCCGTCTTTCCACGCGTCCTGCTGCAGTCCCGCCTTGGCGGAAAGATTGGCCAGCGTGTCCGCGAGCGTCCAGTGCTGCTCCGGGGCCACCTGCGGAAGGAAGACCGCACTTGCAAAACCCTTGGTAAGCACGATACCGTGTTTGCCCAAAACGATATCCCGGTAGGAAGCCACCGGCCGGGGCGGCGTCAAGGCCGAAATCTCAATTGCGAGAGTTGTGACCTCCTGCGCCTTTACCGGAGAAAACCTCCGGTCATGCACCGCAGCATCAATCGCGTGTTCGATCACCGCTTGGTACACGGGCCGCCGGGGCTGGATTTCGCCGATGCAGCCGCGAAGTGCGCCGTTTTCGTGGAGCGTTACGAACGCGCCCATGATGTTCTGCATGCCCGGCGTGACAGTGATGCCGAGCTGGCCGGGCTGCGGCGTTTCCCCGTGCTCGAAGTAATAATTAAGTGTCGCGCGTGCCAGCCGCAGAAGTTCGCGGCGGTCTTCGGCGGACAGGGCCGGCTGCTGCTGTTTAACGG
>Ga0073936_10004732_pt1 | contig 18691 bp, 15 predicted proteins | sample AliMusrvi5mmetaG_FD_87041 | JGI IMG/M metagenome (GOLD analysis project Ga0073936, IMG submission 87041) | Freshwater lake bacterial and archeal communities from Alinen Mustajarvi, Finland, to study Microbial Dark Matter (Phase II) - Alinen... | ecosystem: Environmental > Aquatic > Freshwater >... | reverse complement strand
TATAATGAAGAATTTTTAGGGATATGATGTTTATGCTGCTCTTTCCGAGCGCAGGTGCATGCTTCCCTCCTTCGATTTCATCTCAAGGCGTTGCCATTGAGGTAGGGTATATCAGGCTTTCAGCCTTTAGGATGCAGATGTATGCTTCCTCCTAAGATATGAAGGCGTTGCCATTGAGCTAGCGTTTACCAGGCTTTCAGCCTTTAGGATGCAGATGTATGCTTCCTCCTAAGATATGAAGGCGTTGCCATTGAGGTAGCGTATACCAGGCTTTCATCCTTTAGGACGCAGATCTATGCTTCCTCCTTCGATTTATCTCAAGGCGTTGCCATTGAGGTAGGGTATATCAGGCTTTCAGCCTGTTGGTTTTCGGTCTATATTCCACGTCACGAAGTGATAGCATATGCTAACCCAATGGCATCGCCTTGGGACTTTCGCGACCACGGTACCGATCTGGGTCTGTCGCGACCAACACCCTGAATCTATCGTCCACGTCATGAAGTGACAGCATATGCGAACCCAACGGCAGGACCTTGGAGTCAATTCATATCCCCATAAATGAGTTAATTACCTTAATTGTATCTCAAATACCGGTTTTTCAGGGATTTTTTTTACCTTGCGTCCAAAATAATTGAGTCAGAATAAATAAAATTTTCGAGTGAAAAAAGTTTCTATTCAAGGGATAAAGGGTTCGTTTCATGAGGATGCAGCCCGGCACTATTTTACCGATGAGATTGAGATCATAGAGTGTAAATCGTTTCGCAGTGTTTGCGAACAGATTGATTCAGATAAGGTTGATTTTGCGGTGATGGCAATTGAAAATTCAATTGCAGGAAGTATTCTTCAGAATTACTCCCTGATACGCGATTATCATCTGCGTATTATTGGCGAGATATATATCCATATTCAGATGAACCTGATGGTCCTTCCCGGAGTGAGGAAAAAGGATATTAAGGAGATCTATTCACATCCTGTATCATTTCTTCAGTGCGCCGAATATCTGGAGAAGTATTTCCCCAATGTTGAAACCAGGGAACTTGGAGATAATGCTGCCGTTGCCAAACTGATCGCAAAAGAGAAGATCACTTATGCTGCGGCAATCAGTAATGTAAGATCGGCTGAACTTTATGGCCTTGAAATCCTTGAAAGGGGTATTGAAAGCAATAAGAAAAATTATACCCGGTTTCTGATTCTTGCAAAACATGCCGACTCAACAATAAGCGCCAATAAAGCTTCAATCTGTTTTGAAGTCGGTCACTTTCATGGTGCTTTGGCTAAAGTTTTGAATACATTTGCAGAACATGAAATTAACCTGACCAAAATACAATCTTTGCCTATCATTGGAAAACCAAACGAATACTCGTTTCATGTCGATGTGGAATGGGACTCGATTGAAAACTATGAAAAGGCAATACACATGGTACTAAAAAATGTCTCCAGTCTTGCAATATTAGGGGAATATGTGAGGGGAGAAGTTGCAATACATAACCAATAAATATATAGTTATGAGTAAGATGGCTATTTTTTTCGGACCCGAGAAGGGCTCTGTTCACCGGGTTGCCAAATTATTGGCATCAAAATTGGAGAATTTAAATCCGGATCTGATCCTTGTTAACGAGGCGACAGCTGAAGATCTGGAACGTTATGATACGATCATCTTTGGTATCTCAACAATCGGTCGTGATACCTGGGACCAGAAGTTCGGGAATGTGGATTGGGCAAAGTTTATGCCTACTGTTTCATCCTTTGATTTTACTGGTAAGAAGGTAGCGGTTTTCGGTCTTGGTGATCATATTACCTATGCCTATCATTTTGTTAATTCGATGGGTATTCTGGCAAAAACAATCATCAAAAACGGTGGGGAACTTGTCGGAAAAGTTAATCCTGAAGGATATACTTTTCAGGATTCTGAAGCCCTTGAAGGAGGTCTGTTCCTTGGCTTACCTGTTGACGAGGATTTTGAGCCCGAGTTGACCGATAGTCGTTTGGAAGCATGGGTGAAGCAATTAAATAAAGAATTTTGAGCCCTGTCATCCCAATGGGAACACCAATTAGCCGCGAAATTGTTGATCGTAAGATTGCAGAGCTTGAAGTTCCTGAAATAGGAAAAGCTTCGATCAGGGAGATTGTTCAGCTGGTCAGCAGCATTGAGGCTGCAACCGGTGAGCAATTTATCCGAATGGAGATGGGAGTTCCGGGACTACCTGCCTCGCATTTTGGTGTAGAAGCCGAGATTGAGGCTTTGCGTAACAATGTTGCTGCTGTCTATCCCCGTATCGATGGCATTCAGCCACTCAAGGACGAAACTGCCCGTTTCGTAAAACTTTTCATGAACATTGATGTCAAACCAGAGGGATGTATCCCGACAGTTGGTTCAATGGAGGGGAGTTATGCCGCATTCTTAGTCTCCGGAAGTTGCCATAAAGAGAGAGATACGGTACTGTTTATCGATCCCGGATTTCCTGTCCAGAAACAGCAATTGCTCGTAATGGGACAGAAATACGAAACATTTGATGTGTTTGATTTTCGCGGTGTCAAGCTTCGTGAAAAGATCGAATCCTATTTATCAAAAGGAAATATCAACTGTATTATCTATTCAAACCCCAATAATCCTTCCTGGATCTGTTTCGATGATGAGGAATTGAAAATTATTGGAGATCTTGCAAATCAATATGATGTAGTTGTTATCGAAGACCTTGCCTATTTTGGGATGGACTTCAGAAATGACTTGTCAAAACCGGGCTTTCCCCCTTTCCAGGTGACAGTAGCCCGTTATACAGGAAACTATATTTTAATGATTTCCAGTTCCAAAGTCTTTTCTTATGCCGGGCAACGGATTGGAATGATGGTGATTTCAGATCAGTTATACCACCGCCATTTCCCGTATCTCGAGGAGCGATTAAAAGTTCATGGTTTTGGAAATGCAATCGTGCACAGGGTGCTCTACTCTTTGACATCCGGCACCTCTCATTCGTCACAGTATGCACTGGCAGCCATGTTTAAGGCGGCTAATGATGGCTTGTTTGACTTTGTGGGCGAGGTGAAAGAGTATGGTGAAAAGGCGAAGATCATGAAGAAGCTTTTTACCGATAACGGATTTAAAATTGTTTATGATACCGATCTTGGGCAACCTGTCGGTAATGGATTTTACTTTACCATTGGTTATCCTGGTATGACCGGGGGAGAGTTACTGCACAAATTACTTTATTACGGAATCAGTGCGATTTCGTTAAGCAATACGGGCAGTACGAAAGAGGGATTGCGGGCGTGTGTTTCACATGTTAAAAGGGAACAGTTTAGTGATCTGGAAAAAAGGCTTAAGCAATTTCATTTGGATTATCCTCTATAATCATCATGAAATGGATTAATTCGGACCAGATATAAAAAAGTAAATCAATAAAAATATCAGATAGAGATGGCAAAAGTCAGGGGAGCAGTGGTGGTCGACACCGATGTGTGTAAGGGATGTAACCTTTGTGTGGTTGCCTGTCCGACACAAACTTTGGCGCTTAACCGAAATGTAAACAACAAGGGTTATCATTATTCCTATATGGAAAATCCTGATAACTGCACTGGTTGTACAAATTGTTCAGCAGTTTGTCCCGATAGTTGTATCACTGTTTACCGGGTAAAAGCCGTATCATAAGTAGTATTAAAAATCCTGATTATGGGTGAGTTAAGATTAATGAAGGGGAATGAGGTAATTGCTGAAGCGGCAATCCGTTGTGGTTGTGATGCCTATTTTGGTTATCCGATTACCCCGCAGTCTGAAGTCATGGAAACCTTAATGGCGCAGCGTCCCTGGGAAGAAAGCGGCATGGTTGTTTTACAGGCTGAAAGCGAAATTGCCTCCATTCATATGGTTTATGGAGCTGCAGGTGCAGGGAAACGGGTCATGACCTCCTCTTCAAGTCCGGGTATTAGCCTTATGTCGGAAGGGATATCCTATATGGCAGGGGCAGAACTTCCCTGTGTGATTGTAAATGTGCAACGTGGTGGTCCGGGTCTAGGAACGATACAGCCCTCCCAGGCTGATTATAACCAGGCTACCAAAGGTGGCGGCCATGGCGACTATTCGTTACTTGTTCTTGCTCCGGCCTCAGTGCAGGAGATGCACGATTTTGTAATTCTTGGCTTCGAGCTGGCCTTTAAGTATCGTAACCCGGTGATGATCCTGGCCGATGGCGTGGTCGGTCAGCTCATGGAGAAGGTGGAGCTGATTGACCAGCGTCCGCGCTGGACAAAAGAACAGATTCAGCAAATTTCGGGTGAGTGGGCTACTACCGGAAAATCTTCAGGTCGTAAAAAACATATAATTACTTCGCTGGAGCTGGATTCTTACAGGATGGAACAGAATAATATTACACTTCAGGAGAAATATCATCGAATGAGTGTCGATGAGGTTCGATATGAAGCAATTGAATGCGATGATGCAGAGTATATTCTGGTCGCTTTTGGATCGGCTGCCCGTATTTGTCAAAAAACGGTGCAGATTGCCAGAAAAAAAGGGGTGAAAATAGGTTTGATACGTCCAATCACCCTCTTTCCATTTCCTGAAAAAATCATCAAGGAATATGCTCCCAAAGTGAAGGGATTCCTTTCTGTTGAATTTAATGCTGGTCAGATGGTGAATGATATCCGTTTGGCAGTTAATGGAGTAACCAGGGTTGAATATTTTGGACGAATGGGAGGAATCGTTCCCACCCCTGACGAGGTCGAAGTTGCTTTTGAACAAAAATTTATAAAAGGATAATTATGTCAGTATTAGCTGGAAGAGTCAATGAGATCATTAAACCCGAGAACCTGGTTTATGCAAAATCTCCTCTGCTTAATGACGATGCAATGCATTATTGTCCCGGATGCAGTCATGGTGTGGTGCACCGACTTATTGCAGAAGTGATCGAAGAAATGGGAATTCAGGAGGAAACGATTGGGGTTTCACCTGTGGGATGTGCTGTCTTTGCTTATAATTATATCGATATAGACTGGCAGGAGGCGGCTCATGGTCGTGCCCCCGCTGTGGCAACGGGTATTAAAAGGGTTATGCCCGAAAAATATGTGTTCTCCTATCAGGGAGACGGTGATCTGGCGGCCATCGGGACTGCCGAGACTTTTCATGCCGTGAACCGTGGCGAAAATATCGTGATGATCTTTATCAATAATGCAATTTATGGGATGACAGGAGGTCAGATGGCTCCGACAACTTTGGTCGGGCAAATAACCTCAACCACCCCCTATGGCAGAAATGTCGATTTGAATGGTTATCCTTTAAAAATCACCGAATTATTGGCGCAATTGCCCGGAGCTGCCTATGTTACACGCCAGAGTGTCCAGAATCCTGCAGCAGTACGCAAAGCAAAAAAAGCGATTCGTAAAGCTTTTGAACTTCAGGCACAAAAAGTGGGGACTGCATTTGTTGAAATTGTATCGACCTGTAGCTCCGGATGGAAACTTAGTCCGGTCGCATCTAACAAATGGATGGAGGAAAATATGTTTCCTCAGTATCCTTTGGGTGATCTTAAGGATACAGGTCGCGCCGACGCAGGTTTGTACAGTGTCAAAGGTTAATTCTATTTCAAAAAAATCAAAACAATGACGGAAGAAATCATCATAGCAGGATTTGGCGGACAGGGTGTACTTTCAATGGGAAAAATTCTGGCTTACTCGGGTGTTATGCAGGATCAGGAAGTGGCCTGGTTCCCTTCATACGGACCTGAAATGAGAGGGGGCACAGCCAATGTGACGGTTATTCTCAGCGATGAACGGATCAGTTCCCCCATTCTCCACGAATTTGATACCGCCATAATTCTGAACCAGCAGTCAATGACCAAATTCGAATCGCGTGTAAAACCGGGTGGAACACTTATTTATGATCCTAACGGAATTGTTGTGCATCCTTCGAGAAAGGATATCAATATTTTAAGGGTTGAAGGTTCAAGACTTGCAGTTGAGATGGGCAATCCGCTGACTTTTAACATGATCGTCCTGGGCGCCTTTTTGAAGGCTAAACCGGTAATCAAACTGGAGAATGTAAAGAAAGGACTCGAAAAATCGTTACCGGAAAGACATCATAAACTTATTCCACTTAATCTTTCGGCTATCGAAATTGGACAGCAAAACCTGGAGGTGGTGCAGACGGCGGGGATTTAGGCTATTAGGGGTTTAGACTTCTAGGGGTTTAGGATGTTGGGAAACGAATGTCTTTATCATTGTCCATCAGCATTAATGGATTCTTCGCTACACTCAGAATGACGTTTGTTGAGATAAATAAATGATAATGAGGTTGTTACTCTTAGCATACCATCCCAATAAGCACACCATTATATTAGGACATTTGTAGAGACGCACGGCCGTGCGTCTCTACAAACCTGCGTCTTCTGCGGCCTTGCGTGTACAAACCTGCGTCCTCTTCGATTCTGGGCATATTCGACTTTTTATGCTTCTAACTGATTTGTATTTCATAATATTCAGTCCAATATTAAATATTGTCATTCTGAGGGTAGCGAAGAATCTTTGATTCTCCCCGGACAGCAGTGAATTGTATTTTATCAGTCTAACAGCCTATCAACCTACAGCCTAATAGTCTAATAGCCTATCAGCCTATCCGGCCTAAATAATTCCCATATCGATCTGCTGAACAATGTACTCAATCATACGGTCTTCATTTGCTGCATCATATTCCGATTTGAGGTTATGCCCAAAAAGCCGGGCAACTCCTTGCCAGAAAAATGCGCTGAATCCCCCTTTAAACTCTTTTATAATTTCGTAGGATGACTGTCCGGTTTCACGGTCTATCAGTTTAATAAGTATCCGCCCCTGCTGGATACTCATCGTGCGGATTTGTGTTTCAAATTCAGCAAACAAATCCTTTTCTATCTTTTTGACATAATCCTTGCGTTCGCGCTCGCTCTTAAAAGTCAAATAGATACTGTTGTATTCTTTGAGTCTTAGAGCTGCAACTTTGGCAATTGGATAAACTTTTAAGACCCTCATTTCCAGTATGGTATATTGATGCAGCATCCTGCGTGGCATATCTTTTGGTTGGGGATAGATCAATATTTCTGGCAATACAATATGAAGTATCGAATCAGAAACAGTGGTAAGGGCTTGCTCATTGTACTGATATGGAGGAAGGTCTTTTACCTGACCAATTCCAGTCATCGGCAGCAATAGCAAAACCAAAAATTTCAAAAATTTCAACATTTCCGCACAATATTATTCGGGGTCAAAATTAGTAAAGGATTAGTAAAGGTCGGATCTTTTTAAGGTTATTAAATTCAAAATTTTGCGAATTAAGGATTTATAAAAGGGTATATTTGTATGATTGATTGAACATACAATTAGTTAGCGTAATGGTAATGAATAAAATAAAAGTTGGGGTTTCATCAGAAATCGGATTATTGGAAGGTGTAATTCTTCATACACCTGGTCATGAAGTCGAGAATATGACGCCTGAGAATGCGGAGAGAGCACTTTATAGTGACATTTTGAACCTTTCGGTGGCTCAAAAAGAGTATGTTCATCTGAAGGGAGTTCTTGAAAAAGTATCAGACACATTTGAAGTTAGTGAGTTGTTAATAAAAACACTTGAAAATGAGGTGGTAAAAGAGGATCTTGTGAGGAGAATCTGCCGGCAGGAGGATGCAATTGCCGAGATTGGATTTTTGCTTGATACCCCAGTGTCCCAGCTTGCCCGTCAGCTGATTGAAGGTGTTGTGCTCAAACGGGATAATCTGACCAGGTTTCTAAGTAAGGAACGATATTCGATGCGCCCTTTGCATAATTTTCTCTTTACACGTGATGCTTCCATGACACTGTGGGATGAAGTGTTGATTGGTAAAATGGCCAGCAAAGTCAGGGAACGGGAGACGCTTATCATGGAGACCATCTTCAAAAACTATCCGGCATTTGGAGTGAACACAATCAATCCAGCTTTACCTGCCGGGAATTTTATCAACTTTCCCAATGCAACAATTGAGGGGGGAGATTTATTGATTGCCAACGAGGACGTTTTAGTGGTGGGAACCGGCTCAAGGACCTCTACCGAAGGAATAGATTTTCTGATCGAGGTTATCAAAAATAAAATGACAGGTCCGAAACATCTTATTATCCAGGAGCTCCCCGACAGTCCGGAATCTTTTATCCATCTCGATATGACATTTACCTTTCTTGATAAGGATACCTGCATGGTTTACGAGCCATTAATTCTCAGAAACAATAAATTTCATACGATTCATATCACCGTTGATAACGGTAAAGTTACGGAGATTAAGCAGCGAAAAAATTTGATAAAAGCACTAAAAAGTGTTGGCTTCAATCTTGAACCAGTATTTTGCGGCGGAAAGCACGATCCATGGATTATGGAGCGCGAACAGTGGCACAGCGGTGCAAACTTTTTTGCTTTTGATCCGGGTAAAGTCATTGGTTATGAACGCAATGACTATACGCTCGAGGAGATGAACAAACATGGATTTGAGATTGTAAAGGCCATCGATTTTATTGAAAATAAAGTTAAACTGAGTGATTATCCAAAGGCGGTCATCACAATTCCTGGTGCCGAACTGGCCCGCGGAGGTGGTGGCGCACGTTGTATGACCATGCCAATTTGCAGGCAAAACGTTGAATGGTAAGCAGATTTATATTTGGATGCAAGATGAGCTCAAACTTAAAGAATTCAATAATTTGGCAATTTGCTGCTGGCGTTTGGCGGACCTAGCATTTAACCTTTAATATTTACAGTAAAGATAGAAATAATGGATAGCCGGTTTAAAAGGAACAAGCCTGTTGCCAGTCGCCTGCAGCTATCGGTTTTGTTCCTTTTTTGCCACCAAAACACAAATGCACCAAATACAAAAAAATGGAATCTTTTTATATGCGTAAATTAGATAACGAAGAGCTTTCACGACTTTCGGTCGGGGATTTTAAGCAGGCAGGCAAGATGCCTATTGTAGTAGTGCTCGATCATGTAAGAAGTTGCAATAACGTGGGTTCAATCTTTCGCACTTCAGATGCCTTTCTGGTTAATAAAATCTGTCTTTGCGGGATAACTGCGACACCTCCCGATAAGGAGATCCATAAAACAGCATTGGGCGCGGAGAATTCTGTCGACTGGGAATATTACGCAGCAACAGAGGAGGCGGTTAATATCCTTAAAAAAGAGGGTTACACGCTGATTGCCATCGAACAGGTGGAGGGGAGCATTTCACTGAATGATTATCAACCTGAACCAAATGAAAAGCTGGCACTCATCTTCGGCAACGAGGTAAAAGGGGTGCAGCAGGAGGTGGTCAATCTTTGCGATAAAACCGTCGAAATTCCACAATTTGGGACCAAACACTCCTTTAATATTGCAGTAAGCGCAGGGATAGTACTATGGGATTTATATAATAAAATGAGATAATTTTCTTTTCCTTTAATTTCAGATTTCTCAAATCTTTTCTATTTTTTGAGATTTTCAATTGATTCGTATCGTGACAGTGTAAAATATCAATTTCTTCTTCATCTACAAAGATTCTTCGCTGCACTACTAATGACAGTATTCTAATGTCAATTTAAATAAGGAGATTCCTCACTTCGTTCGGAATGACACATTTCCCCCTAAAGTTGGTGTTGGAGACGGGGCGGCGCAGCCGCCCCGTCTCCAACACCATACACACATTACATGGTCATTCCGAATGCAGCAAAGCGGAAAGAGGAATCTCACTTCCAACCACCTCATCCTCTTACCTGGACAATACTGATTTACTTTAACAAAGGCAGCGATTTCTGAATTAAATTTTTGTATGCTGTTAAATATTTAAATATTTCCGTAATCCTATTTACAAAATTCCCGAAAAGCCGGCAATAAGCCTTGCCGAGGGGAGGAAAATAATCTGAGCCACCAAAGTTCCGATAATCCTGGCCAAAACCATATATACGATATATTTGCGGAAAAGGGATTCCTTACATTTTCCCAATACCACTTCATCGGTCATGATTGACAGATAGGGGTCAATAAAAACAAACATTAATATTGTAGCCAATCCATTAATAACAGACGACAAGGTGCTGGAAGTAGTTCTTAGGTCGGGGTTCAGGTAACCGGCATATAATGAAGAGAGAACGCCAACTGTTATGATCGCAACGGCAATCACGTTCATTGAAAATACCTTCCATGGAAAGTCGTGTTTAAAATCAATCTGCGTAATATTTCTTCGGTCAGGCACAACAAAGCTTTCTCTGACAGATGTTATGCCACCCTTGGTGAAACCATGAAATATAGTTTTGGGAACAGACTTATAGATACTAAACCGATTCACTGCCACTGACAATAGCCGCTGGAAAGTTGGAATTAATAATCCGCCGACAATCGTAGCGATAGTGCAGGAAAAGATAATTAGTTGAAATTCAAAAAGATTACTGCCTATGCCAGACTTAATGTTTTTCTCTATTGAACTGGCTAGCAGGGGTGCCTGAAATCCGTTTGCAGTTCTGGAGATCAGAATCAGGATATTAAAAAGCGCAAATGATATTGCAATTCGGCCAGTTCTGATGCCGACAATCCTGACTGAGTAGGAGAGTGTAGTGATCAGGTTGATTACAAAGGTAAGAACGATTACAAAGAATAGCTGGAGGCTCATTAGGTAATGTATGAATGAATCAATGCGAGTAGATCATCTTTTTTTATTGGTTTTGAAATATAATCGTTGCAACCTGCCTCCAATGACTTTTCCCTGTCGCTGACTAAACCAAATGCAGTTTGTGCAATGATAATTACATCCTTATTAAATTGACGAATATGACCAGTGGCTTCATATCCGTTCATTCCGGGTAATCTGATATCCATCAGGACCAGATCTATATCAGGATTATTCCGGCATATTTCGATTGCATTATTTCCTGTTGAAACATTTAAAATCTTAGTGCTTATTTTACTGATTACCTTTGTCAGGTATCTTTCGGAGGCCTCATCATCTTCAACAATCACAATTTGCGGTCCCGATTCTACTGGATTTGTCATATTCTCTTCCTGTACAATTAGTTCATTGATTTTAACTTCAGTTATTTTTTCAGATTTTGCTTGTGAACGAATGGTAAAATAAAATGTTGATCCTTTTCCCAATTCGCTTTCAACCCAGATCTTGCCTCCCATCATTTCGACATAAGCTTTGGCAATGGATAAACCTAACCCTGCACCCTGGCGGGCCTGAACATCTAAAATGTCAGCTTGAATAAATCGTTCAAATATGGCTCTCTGTCGGTTAATTGGAATTCCGATTCCCGTGTCTTTTACATAAAATGTCAGTAGAGACGGTGCATACACCGTCTCTACCGTATACCCAAATTCTACAGAACCGTTGTCGGTGTATTTTATGGCATTTTTAACCAGGTTGATAAGGATTGCATATAATTTTTCACGGTCTGTCTTAATCACGGTTTTTGGTTTCGGCGAACTGTTTTTAAATGCAAGTTTAATCCCTTTTGATTCAGCCTCCAGATAAAGGAGGTCATAAACATCTTCGATTTGCTCATCTATATTCGTTTCACTATTAGTTACTTCTATCAGCCCTGATTCTATTCGGGAAATATCTACAATTTCGTTAATGATATTGAGCATTCTGGCACCACTCTTCTCGATGATATCAATATACTCACGTTGTTCATCACCTGATAGTCCGGGATCTTCCAGCAGCCCTGCGAAACCAAGGATGCCATTCATGGGGGTACGGATTTCATGGCTCATATTGGCCAGAAATGCAGATTTCAAGCGATCAGACTCTTCAGCTTTTTCTTTGGCTTCAATCAGATCACTAATCATCTGCTTTTTATCAGTGATGTCTTCATTGATAATGATATAGTTACTTGTTAACCCGTCGGGTCCGATCAATGGTGATATGGTTACGTTTTCCCAGAATTCGGTAAGATCCTTTTTCCTGTTCCTGAATTCCGACTGCCAGACTAACCCTGCCTGCAAAGTCTCCCACATTTTATGATAGGATTCTTTGGTATGGTGTTTAGGGTTAAATATTCGTGGATATTTTCCTAAGATCTCATCTGTTGTGTATTGAAGAAATACCTTAAATTTGGTATTGATGTATTCGATTTTTCCAATTTTATTAGTAATTACGATCATTGATGGACTTTGTTCCAGGGCAGTACTGAGTGTTTTAATTTGTATTTCATCCTTTTTTCGTGAAGTAATATCTTCTTTGACTGCAATATAATGGGCAATTTGGCCATTCTCACTGAAAACAGGAGATATGGAGGCCGTTTCGTAATAGGACTCGCCGTTCTTTTTAATATTCAGAAACTCACCATGCCACTCATAGCCGGATGATATTGTTTCCCATAATTGTCTATAATCATCTTTAGTCTTGGTGTTTGATTTTAGAATTCTCGGATTTTTGTTGATTGCTTCATCCGAGCTATAACCCGTAATTTGAGAAAATTTAGGATTAACATATTCTATATTCCCATTTGTATCAGTTATTACAACTGATACCGGACTTTGTTCTACTGCACTTGAAAGCGTTCTGATCTTGTCTTCCTGAAGCTTACGCTGAGTTATGTCACGCACAACTCCTTCAGTTCCCGAAATCTGATTATTCTGGTATTGAAATTGTATGTTCATCGATGTCCAAAAGGTGGTGCCATCCTTTTTTTTCCCTTCGCATATTAAATCGACAACAGCCCCTTTGTCTCTTAGTATATCAATCATATTTTCCCTGTCGTGGGGATTGGCATAAAGATCAACTACTGGGATATCCATCATTTCCTCTATAGAATTATACCCATAAATGCGTACGGCTGATGGACTAATCATTGTGAATTTTCCCATTAAATCTGCCTGAAAATAGGCATCCTGAAGATTATTGAAAATGCTGTGAAATTGTTCTTCACTCTTTACCAATGATGTTAAAGCTTGTTGGTGCTTCTGTTCCAATTCCAGGTTTTCAAGGGCAAAGCTGATGTCGTCGGCAACCTCTGTTAGCAGTTCAATCTCTTCCCTATCGAAAAAATTCGGAATTGAAGCGTATAAGGTATATGCTCCAATAACTTTGCCAAAAAGTCTGATGGGCAAGGCAATCGATGAATGGTAACCCCGTTTCAGTGCCTCATCTTTCCAGATGATTACGTTAGGATCATTTTTAAAATCACTGCAAACAAAATGGTTACCTTCCCTTATCGCTTTCCCGGTAGGTCCCTGCCCTTCAGGAGAGTTACTCACAGAAATTGGCCTAATAGCATGGAGGTATCCCTCCTCGAATCCGGCATAGGTAATTGGCTTGATTACCTGTTTATTATGGTCTATCAAGCCGATCCATGCCATACGGAATTTCCCAAATTCAATCGCAATCCGGCACACCTCTTCAAAAAGTTTGTCCTTCTCTTTTAAATGGACGATGGCCTCGTTGACCTGGCTGATAACAGCATATAACCGGTTTAATTTACCAAGTTTTATTTCAGCCAGTTTGCGGTCGGTAATATCAATTATAGTTGTAATAAGAAAGATTGGTTTACCCTCTTCATCCCGTAATAATGAAGAACAGATATCAGCCCAAACAATATCCCCTTTTTTGTGCAAATATCTTTTCTCCCAGCGTGCGCTTGACACCTCTGAAGAAAGAATCGAATCGATTATCTTTTGATTGTATTCCACATCTTCAGGATAGGTTATCTCCTGCCATTTCAAATTTGCTAACTCTTCTTCAGAATAGCCTAAAATCTGACAGAAAGCACTATTGGTCTTTAGCTTCCCATCTATTGTCGTCATTGAAATTCCTACAGCAGCATACTCAAATACGTTTCTGAATTTATCTTCACTTAATCGCAGCAATTCTTCTGCCTCTTTGCGTTGTGTTATATCTGCAAAAGTGATGACTGCCTGTTTAATATTACCATCATCATCAATTACAGGATATCCGTTACAAATTACCCATACTGGTTTCTCCATATCTGGGCGGCAAACCCCGGTCAGATAATTTTCAATTATCTTTCCCGTTGAAAGTACAACGTTTACAGGATACTCTTCAATTGGCATTACCGTGCCGTCCTCTTTCTGAAAATGCCAGGCAGGATCAACAGCCTTTTTCCCATTTAACTGTTCCCAGGTCAGTCCAAGCATCTGATTTGCAGATGTATTTGATAGAATAATTGCTGAGTTGGAATCGTGCACTATGATACCTGCAGAAAGGTTTTGGACAAGAGTACGATACCAGTCTTCTTTTTGTCTCAGCTCCTCCTCTGCTACTTTTTGATAAGTGATATCTTTTCCAAAGACCGAAATTCCAAATATTAGATTATCATGCTTTAGAATATTGAAATTCAATTCAAGAACTCTCTGGCTGTTAATAGTATGGTATTCCTGGGTATAAGGTCCCTCCTTTAATACTTTTAGGTACATTTCATGCCATAATGCAACATATTCAATGGTTGAAAACAGCTCTTCGGGGCGAAATCCAAGCTTAATCTGAAAACCCTGACCGGATAAAAAGTAATCTTCTAAGGATTTATTAAACGAAAGAAGACCAAAATCAGTGGGATCTACGGACCAAATCAGGTCGGTGGTACTATCGACTACAGCTTTGTTTAAAATCTTTATTTCAGTAAGTTCCTTTTCTGCTAATTGGTGATGAGGTAAAAAATTATGAAGCTGGATTTTTAAAGAATCCCGCTCTTTTTCTAATTCCTGTAATTTTGCAATAAGTTCCTCTTTTGATTGATCATGATAAATCATCGTTTCTCCGGTTTAGTTTTAATTTGGTTCAAACAAACGATCAAAAAATAATAAATGCCAAAATAAATCACCAAATGCAAAATAGAGCGATATAGCTTAATTACATTTCCCTGTTAAACCCTTGTCAGGCAAATTGATCAAGTAAGGCAATTCGTTTTTGGATAGGTGGATGTGTAGAAAAGAAATTGCTCAGGGAGAATTTTTTCTCTTCAGTTTGCGGATTTTCGATAAAGAGTTGTGCCACATCCCGACGCTCTACCGCTTCGATGAGCGGATCCTGACTGATTTTACGCAAAGCGCTTGCCAGTGCATAAGGTTTTCGTGTCATCTCAGCAGCTCCGGCATCGGCCATATACTCGCGTGACCTTGAAATTCCAAAGCGAAGTAAAATGGCTATCAGGTAGCAGACCGCGGATATAACAATGGCCACCAGAATGACAACACCTCCATTCTTCCCCTCTCTATCCCTGGAAAATATACCGAACCGTAGACTTCTCAATGCCATTTGAGCTATGAATGCAAATATCCCCACAAAGATGATCGAGATGATCATTAACCTGACGTCGCGGTTACGGATATGGGTCAATTCATGGGCGATTACCCCTTCGAGTTCATCGTCATCAAGTTTATCGATGATTCCACGCGAAAGGGAGACCGAGAAGGTGTTCTCGTTAATTCCGCTGGCGAAGGCATTTAGTGAATCGTCTTCAATGATAAAGATTTGCGGAATTTTCATCCCTTTTGAGATACAAAGGTTTTCAACAAGATTATATACCCGCTTATTCTCTATGCGTGCCAGTGGTTTTGATCCCGTTGCCATCCTGATCATCGAATTGTGAAAAAACCAGGCAATAATGAACCAGATTGATGTGCCGATCAATACAAACGGAACAGTGTTGAAAAACGAATTGTTAATGATTTGGGGATCCTGCTGCCGGGAAGTGAAGAACAAAAAAGCATAAACCATCCCAAGTAATACCATAGGGAAAGCAATTATCAGGAGAACACTGTTGAAGTTGTTTCTCCTGATTTGTGTCTGAATGCCGACGTAAGTCATTAATTAAAGCTTATTTTAGGTGGTTCTTCCATGCTTGCACGCTCCTGACCAAGATCGAACATAGCCTCACGATGAAAACCGAAGTTATTGGCGATCAGATTTGACGGGAAAGTTTCAATACCTGTATTATATTCGGTTGTAGCTGCATTAAAATATCTGCGTACTGCTGCAAGTTTGTTTTCAATGTCGCTTAATTCTTCCTGGAGTTGAAGGAAGTTCTGGTTAGCTTTCAAATCAGGATAAGCTTCTACCGATACCTTTAAGCCTTGTAACGCTGTGGAGAGCTGCGTCTCGGTCTTAATTTTTTCATCAATTGTTGTTGCACTCATTGCTGCAGTTCTTGCCTCCGTCACCCTTGTCAGCAACTCCCTTTCGTGAGTGGCATAACCTTTCACTGTTTCAACGAGTTGAGGAACTAGGTCGTGTCGTTGACGAAGCTGAACATCAATATCGGCAAAAGCATTCTGCCGCGTATTACGGAGACGAACCAGACTGTTGTAAATTCCAATCAGCCAAAAGACAAGAACAACGATAACAATAAGGATAATAATCAAGGTCATAGCAATAGATTTTTATGATTTATCCAGCAAATTTACAATTATAAAGATGATTTTCCGAAACTGTCTTAAAGTTTTTGCAGTACGGGTTTGAAACCAATTGCCATTTATCATTCGTCAGATATTAATCAGCGCCGGAAGCTTCAATATTTTGGTAGATTTCATCCATTAAATCTTTGGTGTAAGGATGAAGTTCGCAATTCAGCACATTAAAGCATTATCATTTTACATGAATCGTTTTGCGATTAATAGATTTGTATTTAACTTATTAACTATTAATTGCCAATGGCGCTATCCTTATCCTGATGTTTGAAATATACACAAAATAGATTATTTTATATATTGAAAAATGTACAGTTTTTTAATAAGATTGAAGATTGAAAAGAACTGAATTCAATTTAAAATTAATTTTTATGAACCGACTTATTGGTGAGATGCCTAAAATCGGCATCCGTCCCGTGATTGACGGACGTCGTCAGGGAGTTAGAGAATCGCTGGAGATTCAAACGATGAATATGGCGAAAGCAGCCGCCAAGCTTATTTCGGACAATCTGCGCTTTCCAAACGGAGAAAAGGTGGAGTGTGTGATCGCTGACAGTACTATTGGAGGCGTCGCTGAAGCAGCCATGTGCGCTGATAAATTTGCCCGTGCTGGTGTTGGTGTCTCGCTTACCGTTACTCCATGCTGGTGCTATGGTACAGAAGTAATGGATACCGATCCGCTGGTTCCCAAAGCAGTTTGGGGGTTTAACGGAACAGAACGTCCAGGGGCTGTTTACCTTGCTGCAGCTTTGGCAGGATATGCCCAAAAGGGATTGCCGGCTTTTGGGATTTATGGTCGCGATGTTCAGGATGCAGGTGATACTTCAATTCCTGAAGATGTTAAAGAGAAACTTTTACAGTTTGCCAAGGCTGGTCTGGCTGTCGCCCAAATGAGGAATAAATCTTACCTGTCGTTAGGTGGGATGTCGATGGGGATAGCAGGATCGTATGTTGACCAGGAGTTCTTCCTCGATTATCTTGGAATGCGCACCGAAGTGGTGGATATGTCCGAAATCGTTCGTCGTGCCGAACGTGGCATTTATGATAAGGTGGAATTTGAAAAAGCACTTGCATGGGTGAAGAAAAACTGCAAAGAAGGCGAAGATCCCAACAAACCGGAAGCTCAGCTTTCTGCAGAACGTAAAGAATGGGAGTGGGAAATGGTTGTTAAGATGACCCTGATAGCCCGTGACCTGATGATTGGCAATCCAAGACTTGCCGAAATGGGATTTGGAGAAGAAGCGTTTGGCCATAATGCCATTGCAGGTGGATTCCAGGGACAGCGTCAGTGGACTGACCATTTGCCAAATGGCGACTTTATGGAGGCCATCCTCAACTCATCCTTCGACTGGAACGGAATCCGCGAAGCCTTCGTAATGGCTACCGAAAACGATTCCCTGAATGGTGTTGCGATGTTATTTGGACATTTGTTAACCAATACTTCCCAGATATTCTCTGATGTACGCACCTACTGGAGTCCTGATGCAGTTGAGCGTGTTACTGGCAAAAAACTCACAGGTAAAGCTGCTGATGGAATTATTCACCTGATCAACTCAGGTTCTACAACCCTTGATGCTACTGCAAAACAGCAGAAAGATGGGCAACCTGCAATGAAACCTTTCTGGGAGATTACTGAAGCAGAGGCTCAGGCTTGTCTCGATGCAACCGACTGGCCAGCTGCCGATCTTGGCTATTTCAGGGGCGGAGGCTTTTCCTCCCATTTCAATACCGAAGGGGAGATGCCTGTTACCATGTCTCGTGTAAATCTTGTTAAAGGTATCGGACCTGTTCTTCAGATTGCAGAAGGCTGGACCATTCAGCTTCCTGAAGATGTTCACGCCACACTGGATGTTCGTACAAACCCAACCTGGCCAACGACATGGTTTGCACCACGTCTGACCGGCAAAGGTGCCTTCGCTGATGTTTATAATGTGATGGCGAACTGGGGTGCAAACCATGGTGCGATCAGCTATGGCCATATCGGCGCTGATCTGATCTCGCTCGCAGCGATGCTCCGTATCCCTGTTTGCATGCACAATGTACCTGATGAGAAAGTGTTCAGACCTGCAGTGTGGAATGCCTTTGGGATGGATAAAGAGGGATCCGATTACCGTGCCTGTGACACTTACGGACCTGTTTACGGAAAGACTAAATAGATTGGTTTTTAGGCTTATAGGCTTTAGGTTAATACTGCAAGTCTTTAACCTAAAGTATAAAAAAAATGTTATCAAATTGACAGCTGGCATTTGGGTATTACCTACCAAAGCCAGCTGTTTTTTTTGAAGTGGAATAATGGTATCATAATCATATTTATCGTGT
>Ga0073936_10004729_pt1 | contig 18698 bp, 12 predicted proteins | sample AliMusrvi5mmetaG_FD_87041 | JGI IMG/M metagenome (GOLD analysis project Ga0073936, IMG submission 87041) | Freshwater lake bacterial and archeal communities from Alinen Mustajarvi, Finland, to study Microbial Dark Matter (Phase II) - Alinen... | ecosystem: Environmental > Aquatic > Freshwater >... | reverse complement strand
GAAAGACTATCTTGCCACGGTGTGTGCCGAAGAAGATGTAACCGACGCGGTGAAACACCCGGGCAAGAAAAAGTGACCGGTAGAGCCGGGTACTTTGGACTGCGGTGAAGCGCGCTTCACCGCTTTGGGAGGCGACGCCGGAGCGGGGGAATCGCCAATCCCATCACGCGAGCCATCAACCCGAAATGCCGGGATGATTTGCCGCCTTGGTGGAATATGTTAGAGCCGCAGAAAGCGGCGGTGGCCCGCCGCAGTCCAAAGCGTTCATTCCACGCGGACGTTGAGCCGATAGAATTTCCGCGGCGGGGTGAAGGGCAGGGTGATGGTGATGGATTGGTCAGCGCCGACGATATTGGTATATCCCGTGACCCCCTGCCATGACGCGGGATTGGCGGGATCGGTGGTGGTTCCCCCAGGGATGGTGAAGGCCAGCAGGTCCTTGCCGGTGGCCGGATGTTCCACCAACTGGAAGCCGTTGAGCGAGAAATTGCTGGCTAGCGATTTGTCGCGCATGACGATCGATCCGCTGCTGGAGGTGAGTCCGCTGAAGATGCCATAGTTCTTATTGACCTGCCAGGAGGTATGATAGATGCTGACCAGGCTGCCAGCATGGGTGATGTTGATATTCTGGCCGCCGCTGATCGTCGGGTTGGTGGCGGTGGTGGTATCCAAGGTGCCGCCAACGTTGAAGGTGTTGGACTGGCCGCTATAGTTGAGACAGGAGATCACACACAGGTCGTAGCTCCGGTAGTCTTGCAGCCCACTGAGGGTGAGCGTGGGCAGCGTGCCGCTATCAGGATTGGTGTTGCCAGTGGAGGCCGTGCCGCCGGATTGCACACCGCCGCTGAGCAACATCATCACGTCAATGCCGCCGTGGTCGTTGGCTTGGCTCTTGTATTGAGTTAAGGTATAACCCACCGCGGTGCTGCCGCCGGTGGAATCCAACAGGTTGGTTTTGGTGAGCGTATTGCCGGAATTCGCGTCGTTCCAGGTCGTGCCGTTATAGGCCAGGGGCGCGGCCCTGGTTTCAAGCGTCGCTTGGAATGGATTGAGGTAAGGCGTGCCGCCCATTTTGACCGACGCCACAGGGCTGGCGGGATTGTAGAAGGTGGCCCGGTTTCCGAGGGCCACGTTGAGCACCTTGGCAAACGTGGCGGGATACTTGGTGACCGTCACCGAATAGACCTTGGTGCTGCCATCCTCGGCGGTGACCGTGCAGGTCTGTGGATTGACGCTGCTGAAATCCCAGGTGGCACCGGAGATCCTGTTGCAGGTGGCGTTGGCCGACCATGTGAAGGTAGGAGCGAGCGTGGCCAAATCGGTGGCATAAGGCACAGTCAAACTCACCGTGGTCCCGGTGATAAGTGCCGACTGTCCGGCGGCACTGAAACCCAGCAGATTCTTGCTCTGATTCGCGATGACATTGATTTCGACGATCTGAAATCCGCTGATGATTTTTTCGGTGGAAGGTGCGTTTTTCACGGAAATCACCCCATCATCTGGCTTGACGTTGGCCAAGCGCACATAGTTCACACCCTCCACAAAGCTGGTGACCTGGCTACAGATGTTGGTCACGGGTTGCGTGCTGGTGGTCGGATTGGGGGTGGTGAAGCTGCCATTGCGATTGCCGCCAGGCGCGGCGCCATGCATCCCACTGACGACATAGAGATCATAGCATTTCTGGCTGTCGAGTCCGACGACGGTCAGCGTCAGGCCGCTGCCGGATGCGGCATACAGGCGGTCGCCTTGCCAGCAGGCGGTGAACACGGTGAGCTTGCCGGTGGGAGCCCAGTCGGTGGGAGCCGGGGTAGCCGTCCCGCCGTTGATCAGGAAACCCGCGGTAGTGGCGACACCTGCGGAGTTCAGCAGGGTGCCGCGCATGCCGGCGTATGCCACCGCTCCGTTGTTAGATAACAATGAGGATGCCATCGTCTCGTTCCACGAGGTGCCGGTGTAGCCGAAGGGCGCGACGGCGGAACCGCTGGCAGTGCCATCGAGAAAGGTCCCGGCGGACGAGGACCGGCCGCAGTTGACATTGATGACCTGGCCCAGAACCGCCAGGGTCACCGTCGCCGCCGGCGAGTCGCTAATGCCGTCGTTGGCCCGGAAGGTGAAGCTATCAGAACCGCAGTAGCCGGCCGCGGGCGTGTAGGTCACGTTGGGAGCAAGGCCGGTTAGAGAGCCGTGTGCGGGTGCGCTCGCGATCGCGAAAGTCAGCGTGTCGCCATTGGCATCGCTGGCCGTCAGCGTGATCGCCTTGGCCATATTGTTGTTGACAGTCACACTTTGCGCGGCGGCTACCGGCGCGATATTGGTGGCCGTCACGGTCAGACTCACGGTAGCCGGGGCGGATGTCAACAGTCCGTCATTGGCGGTGAACGTGAAACTATCGGAACCGGTGTAACCGGCGCCGGGGGTATAGTTCAGGTTCGGTGCGCTGCCACTCAAGGTGCCGTGCGCCGGCCCGCTCACGACCGCATAACCGAGCGTGTCACCGTCCACGTCGCTGGCGGACAGCGTGATCGCCTTGGCGGTGTTTTGCGCCACATTGACACTCTGTGCGACGGCCACCGGCGGGTCGTTGACCGGCGTGACGGTCAAACTCACGGTGGCGTTGGAGGATGACACAATACCATCGTTGACCGTGAAGGTGAAACTATCAGATCCGTTGTAGTTCGCAGCGGGCAGGTAGCTCAGGTTCGGCGCGGTGCCGCTCAGAGTGCCGTGCGCCGGCGCGCTGCCAATCTGATAGGTCAGGGGATCCCCATCGGCATCGGTGGCGGCCAAGGTGATTGCCAGCGCGGTATCCTCGGCGGTGGTCAAGGACTGATTGCCGGCCACGGGCGGGTGGTTGAACCGCGCCGGCAGGGCGCTGGCTTGCGCCGAGTTCGGGGTGTCGCCCAACGCAGTGGTGGCGGAGATGACATAATAGTAGCGCTGTCCATTGGTGAGCGAGAGGTCAAGATAATTGGTGCCCGTCGCGGTGCTGATCGCGGTGTAGGGGCCGCCGGTGGTGCCGGCTCGCTTCACCGTGTACCGGGTGGCTCCCGGCGCCGCATTCCAGGTCAACCCAATCTGGCCGTCACCGGCGGTGGCCGCCAGGCCGGTGGGCGCAGGCTGGAATCCCGGCGTCACGTCGTGCAGCGCGTAACAGGTGAAGTCGATCTCGCCCGCAGTTCTTGTTAGAACCAGGTTGGCCACCGTGTCGCCGACGGTCCAGGTGGCGGTCAGCAGGGATGGGGTGGTGCCGGACCAGGTGATGGCAGGAGCGGCTTCCAGCGACACCTTGCAGTTGGCCGGATTGGGGGAAACGAGTTGCAGGCGGTAGTTGTGGCCGGGCGTCAGACCGGGGATATCCAGATAGTAATAGGTGCTGGAACTCCAGCCATAGGAGCGCATCAGCGTGCCAAACGGCGTGGAACTGTCCGCCAAGGGAACTTTTCCATGGGCATCGGTGTCGGTCCGCTGGTTGGTCGAACCCCAACCCGAAGACAGGTCAACGGTGCTGATGCCAAAGGCCAATCCGTTCGTTAGAGTGAGTGGTGCCAGCGCTGTGCTGCCGAGGTGATTGGCGGCGATGAGCGTGCCGGTGCTCAGGAGTTCCGCGCCGGTGGCTGCGGCCGTGATCGCGGGAACCGTGGTGGCGAAACCAACATCGGGGGCCACAATGAGAGTGACCGTATAGTCCTGATAGGCCGTGCGGTTCTCGGCGGTGATGCGGTAGGTCACCGGGTTGGCAAAATTCTGTGCGGTGTTAGGTGAGATCGTGGCACCCGTGGCGGCAACAAAACCCGGCGTGAGGGCACTGATCGCGGTGCCATACGGGACGGTGAGGGCGATGGTGCTGTCGGTGATGGTGGCGGCACCTAGGTTCCCGAAGCTGCAACTGTCGATGGTGGTGTAGGCATTGGCACCCGCCGTGCGCGTGCCCTGATCCACCAGTTGCCAGCCATTGAGCGGCGCGGAAGTGGTATTAAGCATGGCCTGGACATGGATTTCCCCCGCAGCATTGGGAATGAGGGCACCAAGCACGGCGTAGTTGATCCCCGGGTTCCAGTCGGTGGCAGCCGCCCCGTTAGCCATTGTCTGCCGGACCGGGCCGACCCGATACGAGCTGCTGGTATTGGTGGTGCCGGATTGGCTGGGCAGCGCAAGCTGATAGATATGCGAAGTGTTGAGGCCGGAAAGCTTGAACAGGGTTTTGTAGTTGATCAAATCCGGGCTCTGGCTGAAAGACAAACCGCTCTTGAGCAACTTGGCTCCGCCAAGGCCGCTTGACGAGCTGGAACTGCCATGGCTAATCAGCATCGCCGAAACCCCGATGGTGGTGGCGACCCCCTCGGAGGTTTTCAAATTGCTCAGCGCCGCCGTGCCATCCGTCCCGGTGTTCCACCAATTCACCGCCACGGAGGCGGCATTGATGCCGTCATAGTCGAGCGGTGCCACCCGGCTGGCGCTGCCCCGATCGGTTGCCGAATACGATGAGCTGCCGTTCATATAGATGCCCGCACTGGGATGATAGTCCAGATTGACGGTCACCGGAGCGGTCACCGGGGTGGTGCTGGCCTCGACCGAGGCCTGGCTGGTGCCAGTGTTGCCGCTGGCGGTGACCACGTAATAATAGCGGGTGCCATTGGTCACCGGACTGTCCTGATAGCTCGTTGTTGTGAGGCCGCTGGCCAGGGTGGTGTAGGGGCCGCCTGCGGTCAGTGCGCGCTGCACCGTGTAACTGGTCGCAAACGGCGTGGCCGACCACGCCAGCGCGATGGTGGCATCGGGATGATTTCATTTAGGTTTCATTGGCCCTTGTCGGTTTTCCAATACGGCAGGTTTGCGAAACCACGGTTCTGATAGGTTCCCTCAACATGGCCTCACCTGATTTCCCGGGTTGGCGGCGCGGAACTGTTTCGGGGTCATGCCTTTGACGTCCTGGAAGACCCGGGTGAAATAGCTCTGATCACAGAATCCGCAGGCATCGGCGATTTCCGCCAGCGACGGCTCGTGGCCGCGCAGCAGATCGCAGGCGAGGTCCACCCGGCATTGCCGCAACAACTCGGTGAACGTGCGGCCGGTGCGCTCTTTAAGCAACCGTGAGAAATGGCTTGGCGAGATGCCCGCATGGCGCGCGGTCTCGTCACGCGAGATGTCGCGGTGCAGGTTGGCGCGCATGAAATCCAGCGCCTTGCCGATGAGCAGTGGCGGCGTGAAATCCTCCTGGCGCTCGATGGTCGAGATCACGTGTTCCAGGGTTTTGCGCAGCCATGCGGCCAGGTCCTCGTCGTCATGCAGCTCCGCCAGTTCTGTTAGAAAACGGTAATTGAGGCCGAGCACCTCGGTTTGCGCCGCGCCCGCCTCGACTGCCGCGCGCGAGATCATGACCACCAGTTCCAGCAGCAATCCTTTCAGTAAATCGCTGCGTTCCTCGCCGGAGCTGTAGATGTGGACGAGCACATGGTTGATGATGCTGCGCGCCTCGCCGCGGTCGCCGCGCCGGATGGCGGCCAGCAGGGTGGGTTCCTGCATCAGATAGAGTTCGCGGATCCGGTCATACGGCCGGTGCTCGAGCAGCGGGATGGCGGGGTAATCGTTCATGGCAGCGACAGATGATCGATGTAATGATCCTCGAAACCGTCGGCGAGATTCAGTTCGATCACGTCCACCTGGGCGCGCAGGTTCTCCATTTCATCGAGGCAGGAGCGGTCCACCAGCGCCAGCAGGGCGCCGGCCAAGGAGGTGTTGCCGACCACGCGCACCTGGGTCTCGCGACATCCCGGCAAGAGTCCGATGGTGATGGCGTGGGCGACGTTGAGATGCATTCCGAATCCGCCAGCCAGATAGATATGTCCCAGATCCTCCGCGCGGAGACCCGCCGTCTCCAGCAGGATTTCGATGCCCGCGCCGATCGCCGCCTTGGCTTGCAATAACAACGCGACATCCACCTCGCTGATCCGCAAGACGCCAGACTCGTTGGAGACTGTTAGCGCGAGCGCTCGTTCGTCATCGTCGGTGAGGCGGCTGGCGGCGGGTAGGCCCGCCCATGCTTCGGCGACGAAGCGACCGTTGGTATGAAGCAATCCGCTGGCGCGGGCGGTGGCCAGGAAATCGACATAAGCCGAGCCACAGATGCCGTTGGCGCGGGTGAGCGGAACCGAACCGATGGTGGCGGCAGTGATGCCGAACGGAGCGAGGGTGATGGCCAGGTCGCTGACGGCACCTTCGCGGGCGCGGGTCCCGCAACGCAGTCCGCCACCCTCGAAGGCGGGTCCGGCGGCGGTGGCGCAGGCGGTGAGTTTGCCGCCGCATTGCAGGACGATTTCGCCGTTGGTGCCCATGTCCACCAGCAGGCTGGGCGCGGGATCATAGACCATGCCGCTGGCATAGACGCCAGCGGCGATGTCCGCACCGATGTAAGCCGCGATGCCGGGCAGGAGTTGCACCGGTGTTTCCGGCGGGAGTCCGTCGCCGTCTAGCAGAATATCTCCGGCGGTGACCCGCTTGCCCGCGATAAAGCGCGGCGTGAACGGCGCGATACCCAGCGGCGTGGGGTCCGCGCCGACTAACAGATGCAGCATGGTGGTGTTGCCAGCGATCGCGCCGCCGGCGATGCGTTCCATGTCGCGTCCGGCCCGCCCGCAGGCGCGCAGCATCAGCGGGCGGATGGTTTGCACCGCGATGGCCCGTTGCATGGCGGCAAGGTTTTGCGGAACGCGTGCGGCATCAATGCGGGTGACCACGTTGTCGCCGAAGCGGATTTGCTCGTTGAAGGCACCCGCGCGTGACAACACCTCGCCGGTGACCAGATCCACTAACAAAACGACCACGGTGGTGGTGCCGATGTCCACCGCGAAGGCCGTGTCGCGAATCCCGGGCCGTACCGGAAACAACGGCTGATGCGCGTAGGGTATCGCGATCTCGAAGGTCTCGCCGACCTGCGGTCGGTGCTCGATGCGCGAACGCGCCGGAATGTGGACCGACACTGATTCTGTCAGGCTGGCCAGGCAGGCGCGGACGGTGGCGGGGGATCTGACCTCGCCGTTTTCTGTTAGCAAGGCGCCCTCGCGCAACATCACCTCGCAGCCGCGGCACAGGCCGCGTTGGCCGCAGCGCGTGTTGAGCGGTAAACCGTGGGCGGCGAGCAGTTCGGATAGTGGTCGCGGATCGCCGTTGCTGACGGGAATGATGCGGTGTTCGCCATTGTCCAGTTCCACCTGGACATGGAATGGGGAACTCATGTGGCGGGAGGTGGGGTTGGGATTTCGGCGCGCATGATGGACTCGTCGGTGGCTTGGCCGAGTTGCTGGCCGGGTTCGAGGATGAGGAAACGATCGGGGTCCCAGTTGCCCCATAACAAATCCTTGAGCAATGCGGGATCGCCTTGCTGGTGCTCGAATTTCCAACCCATGAACCCGGCGCATTGTTTCGCGTAATCCGCTTCTGCCGGGGCGGTTCCGGTGCCGAGATCGATGTAGGTGGCGGTGTCGTGCATGGCCAGTTGCTCGCGTTGGGAATCTAGCAGAAAATCGACATCCTCTTCATCGAACCGTGCAGCGAGGTCGTGGCGCATGGCATCGAACATTTCCGGGCCTGGCACCCTGCGGGCGCGGTTCCAGCCGGGAGTGTAATAATAGCAGGTGGGACAACGGCGTTGGTGGTCGCCGTAGGCTTCCTTGCTGCCCATGAACAGGGTGATGCAGTCGTGAGCGCGCGGAATGACCAGCTTGTGGTGCTGCGGCCGCAAGCCCACCGTGCCGCGACCGCATAACCCGTAAACCAGCACCACCGCGTCGATGTCAGGCCGCGCATCCACCGCGTCGAGATTGCGCTGCAGGATTTCGCGCAACTGGTCGGGCCGGTCATGGAGGAAGATCTCGAAATAGCGCGTTTCCACAATGTGGCCGGCATCGGCGGCATACAGCGTGATTTCATCCTGCATCACATCGCAGGCAAGCACGGCCAATCTGGGTGGATGTGTTTCCTTTGGGATCATTGATTGGATGGGTTGCAATGGGTTGGCTACTGGGAATAGGACACATATTTGCCGATTGTCACGCGACACTTTGGACTGCGGTGAAGCGTATCCGCTTCACCGCTTTGGGAGAGGGATCCGATCACGTCACGCGATGTACAACGCCGATCTGCCGGGTCAAAGCGGCGGTGGCCCGCCGCAGTCCAAAGGCGGCGGTTGCCCGCCGCAGTGCAAGGCGCGCGCATCATGAATCGTGGGACCAATCGCGTTCGATTTCCTCCAGCGAGCGGCCCTTGGTTTCCGGCACGTAACACATCACGCCGAGGAGCACCACGCAGAAACCGGCGTACACGTAAAACGGGAAGGCGTGGTTGAATTTTCCTAACAGCCAGAGGTTCTGATCCATCATCGGAAATGTCTGGGTGACCGCGTAATCCGCGAGCCACAGGCAGCAGGTGGCCAGGCCGAGGGCGCGGCCGCGCACGGCGGTAGGGAAAATCTCGGCCAGGATCACCCAGACGACCGGTCCCACGGACAGGCCGAAGCAGGCGATGTAGAGCACGATGAAGCCGAGCATGGCGTTGCTGGCGGCGGTGGGATCGGTCATGGTTTGGGCCATGATGCCCATGGCGATCAGGCTGAGCATCATGCCGGCGGTGCCGACGAACATGAGCGGTTTGCGGCCCCATTTGTCCACGGTGGCGATGGCGATGAGGGTGAAGAACACGCCGGAACCGCCGATGATCGCCTGGGCCAGCATGCCGGCATCGACGCCGGTTTTGCTGCTCATGTTGTTGAAGATGGTCGTGCCGAAATACATAAAGACATTGATGCCGGTCACCTGCTGGAGAATCGCCAGCGAGATGCCGAGAATCAGCGGAACCTTGAGGCGGCGCGAAAACAGTTCGCGCCACGACGATTCCTCGCCCGCCAACGACTCGCGGATGGCTGCGGATTCGTTGGCAGCGAAGCCGATGCCGCCGACTTTGGCGAGGATGGCGCGCGCCTTTTCATCGTGTTTCTGTTCGATCAGCCAGCGCGGGCTTTCGGGGATGAAGAGCAGCAGCAGGGCGAACACCACCGCCGGGAAGGCTCCAGATAGGAACATCCAACGCCATCCTTTGTGGATGTTCCATGATTCGTCCGGAGACACGATATTCACGACCCTCTTGGGATATCCGTCGGTGCCGGGGGTGAGGGCGCTCCAGTTGATGTTCGGCAATGCGGCGGGGATCAAGCTGGCTGCGCATTGGTGATCGGAAACGGACTTGATGTTGGCCAGGGCGACACGTTCCGGCTTGGTTTTTTTCGCATCAGCCAGCATGCCGAGCGAACATTCCATGCCCAAAGTGACGCCATCGGCCGTGCCGCAGTCCAGCGTGAAGGTGCCGTCCCCGCGATTGATTTCGCCCGGCAAGAGCTGTTTTGACAAGGTTTGGGACAGCGCGGGAGACGCGATGGGGACACCGGCATATTGCGGACCGCGCTTCGCGATGCCATAATTGGCGAAATAGACAATGGCCAGCCCGCTGACGATGGCGATCTGGTTGACCGCGATCAGCCGGCCGCGGATGTGCGCCGGGGTGATCTCGGCGATGTACATGGGTGTCGAGATCGAAGCGATGCCGATGCCCAGTCCGGCGAGGAAGCGGAACACGATCAACAACCAGATGTCATTGGGAACCGCCGTGCCGATAGATGAAATCAGAAACATCAGCGCGGCCAGAAACATCGCCAACTTGCGACCGAAGCGGTCGGACAGCGGGCCGACCGCCAGCACCCCGACCGCGCAACCGATCAATGCGCATCCGGTCGTCCAACCTTTCATGACGTTGCCGAGGGCGAACTTCGCGGTCAGCGGTTCGATGGCGCCGGAGATCACTCCGGTGTCGTAACCGAAAATCATCCCGCCGAGCGTGGCGGTCAGGCAGATCGGCAGGATGTAACGCCAGTTGGTTTGAGCAGGGGATGACGAGTGGTTCATGACTGGTAGCTGTCGCGGATCGCCTTGAACATCGCCAACACGTTTTCGATGGGCGAATTGCCTTGCACGTTGTGGACCGCGTTGCAGACGAAGCCGCCGTTCTGGTTGAAGATATCAATGCGCTCGCGGACCTCGCGATAGACCGCATCCGGTGTTTGATACATTGTGTGCTGGGTGTTGACGCAGCCGCCCCAGAAAGTGATATCCTTGCCGAAGTTGCGTTTGAGTTCGACGGGGTCCATGCCGCAGGCGGAGCATTGGACGGGGTTGAGGATGTCAAAGCCGGCCTCGATGAATTCCGGGATGAGCGGTGCCACCGCGCCACAGGAATGGATGAAGGTCTTCCAGTTCGATTTGCGGTGGATCAGATCGTTGAGTTGTTTGTGATAGGGTTTGAACAAGTCGCGGTAGGAGGGGATGGAGATGAACAGGCTGTTCTGGGTGCCGAAGTCGGTGCCGGTGGTCACCACCGCCTGGACGCGGTCGCCGAACATGTCGATCAGGATGGCCAGATTGTGCAGGGCATACTCGCATTGTTTCTCGAAGATGGCATGCACATAGTCCGGGCGGGCGGCGGTGGTCATGTACCATTCGCTGATGTCGCGGATGCCTTTGGGGTGTTTGAGGAAGGGCGCGGGCACCAGCGCGATGTCGCCGAAGGCGGTGCCGGGTGCTAACAAAACAACTCCCATGCCGGTGGCGTTGTGATCCAACCAATCGACCTGTTTCCGATAGTAGGCGATGTCTTCAGCGGTGAAGAACCCGAACTCCTCGAGGTTGTCCGCAGGGTTGAGGTTGTCATCGTCGATGGGTTCCTGGCGGATGAGGGTGTCGAAGAAGTATCCGCCTTTGGGCATGTGGGCGGAGGGCGGTGCGGTGAGATCGCCCTCGGGATACATCAGCCAGCCGCCATCGGCTGCGGGCGTGACCTTGAAATTTCCCGGGACCATGCAGGGCGTGCCGTCAAACAGGGTGAAGGGTTTCCAGCCGGATGCCTCGTAACCGAAAATGTTCTTGCGCGGCCAGACGCCGATGACGTCCACCGCCAGCGCGTGCTGCAATTCGGGGTCCACCTCGGCCAGCATCTGATAGGGTTCGTGGACCCGGGCCGGGGTGGCTGCCGGACCGACGAGTCGTTGTTTGAGTTGGTGGACGATGGACGTGTGGATGCCGGAGATCCAGGTGCCGCCGAAATCGACGCAGACCCGGTCGGGTTGCTGGTGGTTCAACGCGGCGATGAGGCGTTCGCGTGAGGTCATGGTTGCCATGGAGGTAGCAAGGGCAATCGCGGGCGGAAAGTCAAGAACCGGGGCGATGGACCGGCAATTTTTGGCTGGCGGGATAGAGGAAAGGCCGGAATCATGCGATTCCTGGTTGTTGAAGTGAGAATGAGCCGCGGTTCTAACATTTATCCGGAACCGGAAAGATGGGAAATGGGCATGGCGGTTGGAAACCGCCGCCACCGAGGCGGCAAAAATCGCTGGTCAAAGGGGCCGGGGTGGAATAGCACGAACGGGTGAAATGCTTGTGGCAATCGGAAGGCACCCGGCCGGACGCATGGAGGCGGAAGGCACAGAGAGCATGAGCACGGGACTGGCATTGACCGTGGCGGCGGTGGCGGTGCTCGCGGGCCTGGTGGCCGGACGATGGGCATCCCGGGTGTGGGTGGCGGCCACGCTGCTGGGATTGGGTGCGGCGCTGGCGGCGGCGCTGGCGGTATTGGGGGGCGGTGGCGAATGGGTTTGGCGGAGCGGTTTTCCGGTGGGAGGTGAGCGGATATTCCTGCGGCTGGACGCGGTGAGTGCGATGTTTTTGGCATTGTTGTGTGTGATTGGCGGGGCCTCCACGGTTTATGCGAGCGAGTATTGGAGCGATGCCGATCACCCGCGGTCGGCGCGATCGGGGCGGGTCTGGTGGAATGTGATGCTTCTCACGTTGGGGTTGGTGTTGCTGGTTTCCAACGGGCTGCATTTCCTGATGGCATGGGAAATATTTTCGTTGGCGGCGTATTTCCTGATCACGCTGAACCGTCAGCGGGCGGAGATCCGGAAGGCGGGTTGGTTGTATCTGGCGGTCTCGCATGCGGCAGTGTTGGCGATGTTTCTTTTTTTCACGATGTTGGCGGTGCGGACCGGGAGTTGGGAGCTTGGGCCATTGCGGGACCGGGCGGATCTGGCACCGTTGTTCTGGCTGGCGCTGGTTGGTTTCGGGCTGAAGGTGGGGATGTTTCCGCTGCACATTTGGCTGCCATCGGCGCACGCCAACGCGCCGAGCCATGTGTCGGCGATGTTGTCGGGTGTGACGCTCAAGATTGGGATTTACGGGTTGGTGAGGTTCAGCGGGTGGTTGCCGCATCCGCCGAGTGCGGGGTGGGTGGTGGCGGCGTTGGGGGCGGTGAGCGCGGTGTTGGGGGTGGCGTTCGCATTGGGCCAGCACGATCTTAAACGGTTGTTAGCCTATCACAGTGTGGAAAACATCGGGATCATCCTGATCGGTTTGGGTTTTGCGATCGTGGCGGCGGACCAGGGCAACGCGGCATGGGGGCGCTTGGTGTTGGCGGGCGGGTTGCTGCATGTCTGGAATCACGGGTTGTTCAAGGCGCTGCTGTTTTTGGGTGCGGGGTCCGTGCTGCATGCCACCGGCACCCGTCAGATGAGTTTGTTAGGCGGACTGTGGCGGGCGATGCCGTGGACGGCGGGGTTGTTCGCGCTGGGGGCTGCGGCGATTTCCGGATTGCCGCCGCTCAACGGTTTTGTGAGCGAGTGGCTGGTGTTTCTCGGGTTGTTTGACGCCACGGTTTCGCGCGGTCCTTCGGCGTGGGCGGCGATTCCGGCGGCGTTGATGCTGGGTGTGACCGGGGCATTGGCATTGGCGTGTTTTGTGAAAGTGTGCGGGGTGGTCTTTCTGGGTGCGCCACGATCCGATGTTGTCGGGCGTGCCCACGAATGCGGCAGGCCGATGCGTGGCGCGATGGTTTCGCTGGCCTTCATGTGCGTGGCCATCGGTCTCGCGCCGGTGGTTTTCTGGCAGGGTATCGCGCGGGTGGCGGGCGTTTGGAATGAAGCTTGGACCGGCACTGACTCACCGGCTCCGCTGGGTCAGCTCGGCTGGGTGCATGTGGGATTGGTCGCGATCGCGCTGGTGGCGGGCGGTTGGTTGTGGCGGCGGGTGCGCCGGAATGGTTTGGTCCGGGATGTGACGTGGGATTGCGGTTACGCTCATCCGACGGCACGCATGCAGTACACGGCCGGCTCGTTTGCCAGCCTCATCATCGAGTGGTTCGCCTTCATCCTGCGCCCCGAACTTCATGATCACCGTCCGGAAGGGTTCTTCGCGGCACGCGCGATGCGCACCGAACACACACCGGAAACCGTGCTTGAACGGGTGGTCGAACCCGTCGGCCGGACCATCATCTGGATCTCATCCCAAGTGCGCCGACTGCAACACGGCCGGGTGCAATTGTATATCGTCTATGTGTTGATAGGCATGTTCGCGCTTGCCGCATGGGTCTGTCTGGATGGAAATCCATGAGCGACCGCGCTAACGAGGCACCACACACCTGTGATACCACTTCCAACAAATGATGAGACTTTATGAAAACTAAGCGGCCAAGGGCTAGGGGCTAGGGGCTAGAAAAGACCAGCAAATTCTTCTCTAGCCCCTGACCCCTGGCCGCTAGCCCCTCCCTTCACCCGGCCAAGATGACACTTTAATTTTTAGAGATGGGATGAGAATGCGTGCCCTTGCGAGGCAGCTCATGCGCCGGTGGATCCCGCCCAATGCCAGAGTCCTGGATCGAGTTCGTGGCGGGCGCACTTGGCGAGGGCTTCGGCGTCGGCGTCCGGGCGCAACACGGCGAACATGGCGGAGCCGGATCCGCACAGCAGTGTGGCGAGGGTTTCGCACCGGTCCATCAGCCAAAGTTTGAGTTCCGCGAGGAAGCGGTGTTTGGAGAAGACCGGGCGTTCGAGGTCGTTGACCAACGAGATTCCGTTGGTTTTTTGAGGTGCCGCGCTGATGCCGGGGAGGTGGTGCGAGCCGCTCCATCTGCCGTAGGCGTCCAGAGTGGGCACGGCGAAGCATGGTTTCAACAACAATACCCGCAACGCCGGCGGCGGTTGGGTGACGGCTTCGATGATTTCGCCGCGGCCCCTGCATCGCGCGGCACCGGGGGTCATGAAAAACGGAATGTCCGATCCCAGCGACGCTGCGAGTTCCTTCAAACGCGCCGCGCCGAGCCGACCGTCATGCAATTGGTCCAACCCTAACAAAGTGGTGGCGGCATCACTGCTGCCACCGCCCAGACCGGCACCGTGAGGGATGGATTTCCTGAGCGTGATGGCATCAACGCAGGCGATCCCGGCGGCTGCTTCGTAGGCCCGGACGGCTTGAACGACCAGGTTGGTTTCGTCGCCGGGGATTTCCGGATCATCGCAGTGAAAGGAGAATCCGGCGTTTTGGCGGAACTCAAGTTGGTCCGTGAGACCAGGGAGTTTGACCATCAGGGTGTCGATTTCATGGAACCCGTCGGCGCGTTTTCCCAACACGCGCAGGGTGAGATTCAATTTGGCGGGGGCTTGGAGTGTGAGGGTGCTCATGGTGGAAAATCGCGGATTATCAAGGCCATCATGCGGCCGGTTTTTCCCAGTTCCTTGCGGTAACTGTAGAACCGCGAGGAATCAGACGCGGTGTTAAGCCCGCAGTCGATGAAATTCCCAATTCCGGCGCGGCCTGCTTGCCGACCGATCTCAGCGGCGAAATCCACTTCGTAATCCGGCGGCCGGATGCACGGACCCAGAACCACCGTCACATCCGCCGCCCGAGTGCCGAAATTCTCCTCCATGCGTGCCAACGCGACTCCCAGAATATTCGCTTCAGTGCCCTTTTTTCCCGAATGCAGCAAGCCGACGGCTCCCGTCCGCCGATCGGCCAGCCACAATACCCCGCAGTCGGCCACATACACCGCCAGCACCGTGCCAACCTCCCCGGTCACCAGTCCATCCACTCCCGGAACGACCGGCAGACCATCCGGCGCGACGATTCGCAGACTGCTTGGCACGACTGCCACGGCACTGCCATGAACCTGCTCGGCCCGCCACCAAGTCGCGTCCAGTCCGGCGAATTCCATCACCGCCGCCTCATGGCCCGGGCGCAACTGGCGCATCGCCTCATCCCGGTCACCGGTGATCACGAGGCCAGCCACCCGCTCGATCCAGCCGGCGCGAATGCAGGGAATCGCCTCCAAGGGTGCTAGAAATGGGAACGCCTCCGACACCCGGGCAGGGTATGGGAGGCGTTACGCTTCGCCAAGCCGGTTTATGGCCCGGCTGGATTTTCTTTCGATTCACCCTGCCGCTACCATCGTGCGGTTGAGGATGGCGCGTTTCGTGTGTTCGACGGTTTCCGCCTGATCCTCATCCATCCCTGCCAGGATGTTGGCCAGATCGGTGGCGATTTCCTTGCGCATTTTCGCTACAAGATGGACTCCTATCGTGGTGATGCGCACCATGATCTTGCGGCGGTCCTCGGAGCCGTGCACACGCTCGACATACGCCAGTTTCTCCAAGCGGTCCACCAAGCCGGTGGCGGCCGCCGTCGAGTGACCCATCTTCTTCGCGATGTCCGACATCGTCAGATATTCCTCGCTCGAGAGGTAGGTCAGCAGGAAAAACTGGGGAAACGAGATGTTGCCTTTGTTGAGTTCCGATGACAGATTCAGGATGCAACTCCGCTGCGTAAACAGGACGAAGTCAGCTAGACGGTCCGCATCGGTTTGCACCGAAGCGCCCATGGCGTTCGTGGTTTTCATGTTGGCTGGTTGTGGTGTTCATGTTGGGACATGCGTGACCAGCACACCCATTGCAGACAATAAACCATCCGGGACGATGGATCATCACCTGTACCAAAATTAAAATAATCTTAGTTCAATGTCTGTGCTAATCGGGACGTTTTTAAAATACATGATCGCCGTAGGTTTTGGAAGAAAAGAATTCGGTGAATGTTAATTATTTTTTTGGATTTTTTATTTTTCCGGTAATCCTTTATTTTCAATTGGTTCTGAAACCGTGGGGGGGTCGGGTGGTTTGGGAACGTGGCGGGAATAGACGGCATCACCCACTTGCGCGAGGCCGGATTGGACATCGGCGGCGGCGAATTGGCCGAGTTTTTCGCCGGTGACCCGGAGGTTTGCGGTGCGCTCATCGGCACCGCGGGAGGTCAGAATCGTACCTGTTTCGATCCTCCATTCGTCGTAGCTTTGGATCAGGACAAAGCGTTTGTCCGCCGGGATTGAGGCGATCCGGCCGACGAGTTTCGGCGGTTCCGGCGGCGGCTTGTCCTTGGTTTTGTCGGTTTTGTGAGAATCGGTCTTGAACGCGGCACAGGCAGTGAGCACCGCAAGAGCAGACGCGGCGAGCCAAATGACGGGGCGAAGTTTCATGAGAGCGCTCTCGTGTAGGTGGCCAAAGTGGATCTTCTTGCCTCTTGCTTCCAGACGAATCGCTGGTCCGGCAGCGATTTCGCACGATTTCTTGGTATTAGGAGCGTTTTCTTTCGCGGACTTCCATGGCGGTCGGTTCATGGCAGTACGGGCAGTGGAACGAGTTGCGGAGGATGATTGCGATGGCGACGCGCAGGCGGTAGCTGCCGAGGAAGGTTCGGGCGTGGCGGTGGGTCATGCAGTGTTTTTTCGCCAGAACGGAGGTTTTGCAGAGCGGGCAGGAGGTGCGCGCCGCAAGCAGCCACTGGAGCAAGGCGACCAGCAGGGCCAGCGCCATCAGGGAAACACCGAACCGGGCGATGGCGTAATTCTCGTTGATCAGGAACAGGACCAACGCCCCGAGGGCGATCGGGAAGGACAGGCATTTCACACACAAAAGCACGGCGGCAAGCCGGAAGCGGTAAACGGATTGGGTGGATGGAAGCCGGTGCATGGTAGGGACCGCGATCCAGCGGCCGTGGGAGCGGAGGTGAGAACTAGCGAGGCTGCGGCTCAGACTCTGGAATCCGGAATGTGGTTTGATCGTTAGCGAGTTTGAAAGATTCCGGCGAAGCCGACTCTGGCATGGCCGCTGGCAAACCGGAAACCAGACTGCAAACTTGACCTAACCAGAACATATGCGCTCTTGCAAGGATTCTAGCAGGTCATGGTGGAGATTGTCGATGGGGTGGCTCCAGAACCCGCCATGTTGCCGGGCGAGTCGCACGAAACATGGCGGATGACGGTCATTCGTCCTCGTCGATGTTGTGCGTGAGGATGAACTGCAGGTCGTCGATGCCGAGGTTGGATGCGAATCCCTCGTCGCCGAGCACGTTGGTAACCAGTTGCGTCTTCTGGTGCTGGAGGATGCGGATCTTTTCCTCGACCGTGTCGCGGGTGAGCAGGCGGTAGGCGATCACCTTGTTTTTCTGGCCGATCCGGTGGGTTCGGTCGATCGCCTGGTTTTCCACCGCCGGGTTCCACCACGGGTCGTAGAGGATGACGTAGGAGGCGGAGGTGAGGTTGAGTCCCGAGCCGCCGGCCTTGAGCGAGAGCATGAAAACCGAGGCTTGTTTGGTGGTTTGGAAACGTTCGATCTCGCCTTTGCGGTCCTTCGTTTGGCCCGTCAGATAGTTGTACGGGCGGTTCTCCAATTCGAGGCGTGCCTTGATCAAATCGAGCATCGTGACGAATTGCGAGAAGACGAGCACCTTGTGGCCCTCCTCGTGGAGTTGGTCCAACAGATAGAACAGCGATTCCATCTTTGCGGACTCTTCCTTGAGGTATTTCGGGTCGATCAGGCCGGGGTGGCAGCAGATTTGGCGCAAGCGCATGAGTCCCTGGAGGATGGCGAAGGAGTTCTTCTTCACTTCCTCATCGGAATCGAGGCCGAGCAGGGCTTTTTGGATGCGTTTGAGTTCGGCCTTGTAGAGGTCGAGTTGGATGCCCTCCATTTTCGAGTACACTTCCTCTTCGGTGCGCGGCGGCAGATCCTGGGCGACCTGGAGTTTGGTGCGGCGGATGAGGAACGGTCGCAGGCGCGAGGCGAGGCGGCTCTGGCTGAGCGGATCCTTGCGTTTGTCGAAGCGCTTCTTGAAGTAAGCGCGGGAACCGAGCACCCCGGGCATCGCGAACGCCATCAGCGACCACATGTCGAGCAGGCGGTTTTCGATGGGCGTGCCGGTGAGGACCAGGCGGTTTTGGGAATCGAGTTCGCGGGCGCACTTGGCGGCCTTGGAGTCCGGGTTTTTGATTTGCTGGCCCTCGTCCAGAATGACGGTGAGCCATTTGATCCCGTTGAGTTCCTCGCCGCAGACGCGGAGTTGGGCATAGTTGAGGACGAGGATATCGATGTTGTTCTGGATGTCGTTGACATCGATGTCGATGCGGTTCTTGAGGATCTTGAGCTTGAGATTGGGGGTGAACTTCTGGGCTTCGCTGGCCCACACATCGAGCACCGATTTCGGGCAGACGACGAGCGCCGGTTTCTTGGACCCGTTGGCTAGCCGATGTTCCTCGAAGAGCCACAGCAGGTAGGTGAGGGCCTGGATGGTTTTGCCGAGGCCCATGTCGTCGGCGAGGATGCCGCCGAAATTGTTGACCGAGAGGTAAGCAAGGAACTTGAAACCATCCACCTGATAGGGACGGAGGGTGGCGTTGAGGCCTTCGGGCACATCCGGATTGACTTCCAACTGGATGTCGCCGGCGCGGTTCTTGATGCGCTCCCAGGCCTTGGGATCGAACACCTCGGCCGCCTTCGGATCGGCAAG
>Ga0073936_10004728_pt1 | contig 18704 bp, 11 predicted proteins | sample AliMusrvi5mmetaG_FD_87041 | JGI IMG/M metagenome (GOLD analysis project Ga0073936, IMG submission 87041) | Freshwater lake bacterial and archeal communities from Alinen Mustajarvi, Finland, to study Microbial Dark Matter (Phase II) - Alinen... | ecosystem: Environmental > Aquatic > Freshwater >... | reverse complement strand
GAGTCCACGGACCCCGAAGTGACGCGCGTGTTTCTGAACGCGGTGGAAGAGCTGCGGCGCGCCGGTGCGACGATCGTGGACCCCGCTGCGATTGAAGGGCTGGATGCGATCCGGCGGCCGCGGGGCGGCGGGGCGTGCATGGGCTTCAAGTACGACCTGAATCGGTTTCTCGCGGCGGAGGGCGACCGCGTCGCGGTGAAGAGCCTGGCGGAGGTGATCAAGTCCGGCGGGTATCATCCTTCGGTGCAGCGCCGGCTGGAGACGGCGGAAAGCGGCGCGGAGAACGGGCCCGAAACACCGGCGTGTCAGGCGGACCGCGAGTATCGGGATAAAGTGCGAGAGGCCGTGCTGAAGACGATGGACCGGCTGAAACTGGACGCGTTTGTGTAGCCGACGTGGAGCAATCCGCCGCGGCTGATCGGGGATCTGAACTCACCGGCGGGGGACAACAGCCAGTTCTTCTCGCCGACCACGGGCTTTCCGGCGATCAATGTTCCCATGGGGTTCACGCGCGGCGGGGTGCTGCCGGCGGGGATGACGATCTTCGGACGGCCGTGGTCGGAAACGACGCTGATCGGCCTTGCGTATTCGTACGAGCAGGCGACGCAGCACCGGCATCCGCCGGCTTCCACGCCGCCGCTTCGGTGAGCAGATTTTCTGAACAGTTTCTTTAGTCCGGCTGAATCGTGCGGGCGGCGGATTCGCGTTAAGCTCGCAATACGCTTTTCAGGAGTCCGCCTATGCTACGTCGCATTACTTTGATCGCCGCCATCGCGGCCATATCTTCTTTCGCCCAGGAATTCCGCGCCACGCTGACCGGGCGCGTGAACGACCCTACCGGTCTTGCCGTGCCTGGCGCGAGCGTGGATGCCGTAAAGGCCGACACGAACACGCGGTTCCATACGGTGTCCGGCGCGGACGGCTTCTATACCCTGCCGCTGCTGCCGCCGGGAACCTACAACCTGACCACGGAGGCCAAGGGCTTCAAGACGTACGTGCAGGACGGCATTACGCTGGGCACGAATCAGCGAGTGGCGCAGGATGTGCAGCTCACGATCGGCGATACGACGCAGTCCGTGGTGGTGACCGCGGACGCGCAGTTGCTGGAGAGCGTGACGGCTTCGACCGGGCAGGTGATCTCGACGCGCGAGGTGGAGAATCTGCCGGTGAACGGGCGCTCGCCCATGGCGCTGGCGTATCTGGGATTCGGCGTGATCTCGAATGAGGCCCGCGACCAGGAGCGGCCGTTCGAAAACGCCGGGCTGTCCAATCAGGCGATTGGCGGCGCGGCGGGTGGCGCGAACGAGATGCTGCTGGACGGCGTGCCGAATATCGGGACGACGGGCCAATCCGGGTTGCGCGTGGCTTACAGTCCGCCGATCGATTCCGTGAGCGAAGTGAAGGTGGAGGCGTTCAACGTGGACGCGGCGTACGGGCGGTCGGGCGGCGGCACCATCGAGATCACGACGAAGGGCGGGACGAATCAGCTGCACGGGTCGTTGTTCGAATTCAACCAGAACTCGTTTCTGAACGCCACGCCGTTCTTTACGAACGCTTCCGGCGGCACGAAGACGGTGGGCCGGCAGAATAACTACGGCGTCACGGTTGGCGGGCCGGTAGTGCTGCCCAAGGTCTACAACGGGCGCAATAAGCTGTTCTTCTTTTTCGCGTGGGAGAACTGGCAGGACAGCGGACCGAATCCGGTGATTACGACGGTGCCGACGGCGGCGGAACGGCAGGGCGATTTTTCGGCGCTGCTGGCGCTGGGTCCCCAGTATCAGCTCTACGATCCGGCGACGGCGAAGCTGGTGAACGGCGTGGTGAACCGGACGGCGTTCGCGGGGAATCTGATTCCGTCGTCACGGCTGAGCCCGGTGGCGCAGAATTACTTCAAGCTGATCCCGGCGCCAAATCAGGCGGGAAGCAAGGATGGCACGAGTAATTACTTCGCGGCGCTTTCCACGCTGCAGACTTATCACTCGTACAACGGGCGCATGGATTACAACGTGTCCGACCGCAATAAGCTGACGGGCAGTCTGCACGAGAGCCTCTGGCAGCAGGATTCCAATCAGGTGCTGGGCGTGGCTTCCGGCGAAACGGCGTACCGTTCGACGTGGGGCGCGAGCATCGACGACGTGCATACGTTCACGCCGACGCTGATCGGCGATCTGCGCGCGGGCTTCTCGCGCTACCGGCCTTATTATGTGCAGTACAACATCGGCTACGATGCGACGACGCTTGGGTTCCCGAGCTACATCAACGGCAACGCGACGGTGCCGCAGATTCCGCAGATCGCGTTCAGCGATGCGTATAACGGGATCGCGGGCGGGCACCAGACCAATCAGCCGCTGAACAGCTACCAGTTGCTGGGCACGCTTTCGAAGACGCTCGGGAAGCACAGTCTGAAGGCGGGCGCGGAAGGGCGGCGGTACCAGTTCTCGCAGGTGAACTGGACGGCGGCGGCGGGCAGTTACAGCTTCGACAGCACGTGGGTGAAGCAAACGAGCACGGGGAGCGGTCCGCAGAACGGCGGGTCGCTGGCGGCGTTCGATCTGGGCCTGCCGACGAGCGGCAGTTACACGTTCAATGCGTTCTCCACGCAGGATTCGTATTACTACGCGGGCTTCGTGAACGACGACTGGCATGCGCGGCCGAATCTTACGGTGAATCTGGGGCTGCGCTGGGAGTACAGCAGTCCGTCCGTGGAACGGTACAACCGGCAGTCGAACGGTTTCGATCTGACGGCTGTGAATGCCGTGACGAAGGCGGCGGAGGCTGCTTATGCGGCGAAACCGATCGCGCAGTTACCGGCCAGCGCGTTTCTGCCTACGGGCGGACTGACGTTCTCCACACCGGGCAATCGCAACAGCTACAACACGCCGAAGAACTCCTTTGCGCCGCGGGCCGGACTCAGCTGGACGCCGGGTTTTCTGAAGCAGAAGACCGTAATTCGCGCCGGCGCCGGGATCTTCTACTATCCTTACCCGGTTGTGACACAGCCGCAGCCGGGCTTTACTTACACGAACAGCTTCGTGGCGACGAACGACAGCTATGTGACGCCGGCCGCGACGCTGAGTAATCCTTTCCCCGCCGGGCTGCAGCCCGCGCCGGGCGCTTCGGCGGGCATCAATACTTCGCTGGGGCAGAGCGTGTCGTTTTATAACCAGAACCTGCGGAACGAGTACAGTTTCCGTTGGGATCTGGACGTGCAGCATCAGTTCGGCAAAGACATGCTGCTGGAAGTAGGGTATACGGGGAATCACTCGGTGCATCTGCTGACCAGCGAGAGCCTGGGAGCCATTCCGGCGCAGTATCTGAGCACGTCGCCGGTGCGCGACGCCGCTACCATTAACGCACTGGGCGCGAGTGTGACCAATCCGTTCGCCACGCTGCTGCCGGGCAGCACGCTGAACGGGTCCACGATCTCGGTTTCGAATCTGTTGCGGCCGTATCCGGAGTTTTCGGGTGTAACCGAGAACTATGTGAACAATGGCAGTTCGTATTTCCACCAGGTGGCGGCGCGGTTTCAGAAGAGGTTCTCGGCGGGGCTGCAGTTCAATGTCAACTGGCAGCACTCGCGGCTGATGGAGAAGGTGAGTTATCTGAATAACAATCCGGGCGCTTACAATCTGGAGAATCGCGTGTCGGCGTCGGACCGTCCGAACCGGCTGATCGTCAACGAGACTTACGATCTGCCGTTCGGCAAGGGCCGGCGTTTTCTTTCGAATGCGCACTGGCTGACCGACAGCTTGCTGGGCGGCTGGTCCGTTGCGGGGATTTACAGCTTCCAGTCGGGCGCGCCGCTGGCGTGGGGCAACGTGATTTATCTGGGGGGCGATCTGAACTACGATCCGCGTAACATCAACCACACGTTCGATACGACCCGGTTTGTCACGGCGTCCTCAGCGCAGCTGGCGAGTAACCTGCGCACCTTCCCGACCCAGTTCAATAACCTGCGGCTGGATACGACGAACAATGTGGATCTGAATGTGGGCAAGGCGTTCAGCATCTTCGAACGCGCGAAGCTGATCTATCGCGTGGAAGCGTTCAATCTGTTGAATCATGCCCAGTTCTCCGCGCCGAATCTGACACCGACGGCGTCGAACTTCGGGGTGGTGACGGCCCAGTCGAACCTGCCGCGGGCGCTGCAGATGTCGTTGCGTCTGGTATTTTAGCCGCTTTCCTGGGCGCGGTGATAATCTCGTTCCTTATGGATAATATCCGACGCGGCGCCGTCACGTTTACGGCGCTGCTGATCTCCGCCGCGCTCGCGTATCCACAGGCCTTTCCCGCCGATCAGGTGAAAGCCGGGGAATCCGCATTTGTCCAGCAGTGCGCTTTCTGCCATGGGCGCGACACGGGAGGCGGGGAGGACGGGCCGGATCTGACGCGCTCCAAACTGGTGGGCGAAGATGTGAACGGCAACCAGATCGGCCTGGTGGTTCGCAACGGCAAAAACAACATGCCGCGCTTTACGGTGACGGACCAGGAACTGGCCGCGCTGGTGGCGTTCATCAAGACCGAGAGGAAGATCGCGGAATCGCAGACGGGCGGCCGGAAGGGTGTGGATGCGGCGGATCTGACGACCGGCAATATCGAGAAGGGCAAGGCGTATTTCAACGGCGCGGGGAAGTGCACCGGATGTCATTCTCCGACCGGCGATCTGGAGCATACGGCGACGCGCAACGACGGGCTGAAGCTCTTCCAGCGGCTCATGTATCCGCGCGGCGCGAGCGCGAAGATCACGGTGACGCTGGCTTCGGGCGAGACGATCAACGGCACGCGGGCGTACCTGGATGAGTTCACGGTCGCGCTGCGGGATGCGGCGGGGCGGTATCGGTCGTGGCCGGTTTCCAAAGTGAAGGTGAAGGTGGACGATCCGGCCGAGGCTCATGTCGAGCTGCTGGCGAAGTACACGGACGACGACATTCACAATCTGATGACGTATCTGCTGACGCTCAAATAGGAGACTGCCATGCTCATGAACCGAATTCCTTTTAGCCTGCTGCTGACGGCCGGATCGTTACTGGCGCAGGGCACCACTCCCGATATGCTGCTGAAGCCGCCGAAGGATGCGTGGCCGGCTTATCACGGCGATTACTCCGGCAAGCGGCACAGCGCGCTGACGCAGATTAATCCGCAGAACGTCGGTGGTTTGTCGCTGGCGTGGGCTTTTCAGAGCGGGATCAATCAACAGATCAAGGCGTCGCCGATCCTGGTGGACGGGGTGATTTACTTCTCGATGCCGGACAATGTGTTCGCGGTGGATGCGCGTTCGGGGCATCAGCTCTGGCATTACACGTATCCGGCGAACAAGGGCTTTCATATCGGCTCGCGCGGGGTTTCGATGTATGGCGAATGGCTGTACTTCATGTCGCCGGATTCGCATCTGATCTGCCTGAACGCGAAGGACGGCACGGTGCGATGGAACGTCGCGGTGGCGGACGCGGCGCGCGGCTACTGGACGACGATGTCGCCGCTGATTATCCGGAATCATGTGCTGATCGGTGTGTCGGGCGACTTCGATAATCTGACGGGGTTCCTGAAGGCGATCGACCCGGAGACGGGCAAGACGCAGTGGCGCTGGGACAGCACGCCGCCCGCGGGCACGCCGAACGCGACGACCGGTGGCATGACGTGGATGACCGGCACTTACGATCCCGATACGGACACGGTGTTCTGGGGCACGGGAAATCCGACGCCGGTGCTGAATGGCGACGTGCGGCCGGGCAACAACCCGGATACGTGCAGCATCGTGGCGATCGATCCGAACACGGGGAAGAAGAAGTGGGCGTTTCAGGCTTCGCCGCACGACACGCACGACTGGGACGCGGTGGAGATTCCGGTGCTGGTGGATGGCGATTTCCACGGCAAGCCGCGGAAGATGCTGATGCAGGCGTCGCGCAACGGGTACTTCTTCGTGCTGGACCGGCAGACCGGCGAGAGTCTGGTGACGACCACGTTCGGTCCGGTGAACTGGGCGACGGGCCTCGATAAGAAGGGGCAGCCGATTCCGAATCCGGCGAAAGATCCGGCTCCGGACGGCCGGCTGATTGCGCCGGACGAGGGCGGGCTGACAAATTACCGGTCGCCGAGCTTCGATCCGAAGACCGGGTTGTTTATTGTCAGCGCGCATCCGAGCTATGGGATCTACTTCACGAAGCCCGCGGACGGAAGTTTCGGCTGGGCCGGCGCGGATTATGGCGTGTGGGGCAAAGGCGTGCTGGAAGCGATCGATTACCAGACGGGTAAGGTGAAGTGGTCGCATGAGCTGGGACCGAACGGGTCGGGCGCGGGCGTTCTGACCACGGATTCGGGACTGACGTTCACGGGCGACGCGCAGGGCAGCGTGCTCGCGCTGCGGACGACCGATGGCAAGACGCTGTGGCATGCCGGGCAGGGGCAGAGTATGCAGAGTTCGCCGATCACGTATGAGCTGGACGGGCGGCAGTATGTGCTGACGAGCGCGGGCGGCGTGATGTTCGCGTGGGCTTTGCCCGAGAAGCTTTAAGGGCCAGCGAAGCGCTATAGAGGGATGTTGCCGTGCTTCTTGCGCGGCATTGTATCCACCTTGGTTTCGAGCATGCGCAGGGATTTGATGAGGCGCGTGCGGGTTTCGCGCGGCTCAATCACGTCGTCGATATAGCCGTGTTCGGCGGCTACAAACGGGCTGGCGAAGCGGTCTTTAAATTCGGCGATTTTGGCGGCTCTCAGTTCGGGGCCGGCGCCGTTGAGTTCGCGGCGATAGACGATATTGACCGCTCCCTCGGCGCCCATCACGGCGATTTCCGCGGTGGGCCAGGCGAGGTTCACATCCGTCCGCAGGTGCTTTGAGCCCATTACGCAGTACGCGCCGCCGTAGGCTTTGCGGGTGATCACGGTGATCTTGGGGACCGTCGCTTCGGCATAGGCATAAAGGAGTTTGGCGCCGTGGCGGATGATGCCGCCGAACTCCTGTTCGGTGCCGGGGAGAAAGCCGGGCACGTCTTCGAAGGTAATAAGGGGGATGTTGAAAGCGTCGCAGAAGCGGACGAAGCGCGCGCCTTTGACGGAAGAGTTGATGTCGAGGCAGCCGGCGAGGAAGGCGGGCTGGTTCGCCACGATGCCGACGGGTCGCCCGTCCAGGCGCGCGAAGCCCACGACGATGTTCTTCGCGAAGTGCTCGTGCACTTCGAAGAACCAGGCGTCATCGACGACGCGGTTGATTACGTCTTTAATGTCATAGGGCAGGTTCGATTCGGCGGGCACGATGGTGTCGAGTTCGGGATCGGCGCGGTCGATGGGATCTTCGCAGACGCGGCGCGGAGCGTCCTCGCGGTTATTCTGCGGCAGGAAGCTCATGAGTTCGCGGATCATGCGGATGCAATCGGCGTCGTCCTGCGCGTTGAAGTGGCCAACGCCGCTGACGGCGTTGTGAGTCATGGGGCCGCCGAGTTCTTCCTTGGTGACATCTTCGTGGGTGACCGTTTTAATGACGTCCGGGCCGGTGACGAACATGTAGCTGGTGTTGGCGACCATGAAGGTGAAGTCGGTGATGGCGGGTGAGTAGACGGCACCGCCCGCGCAGGGGCCCATGATGGCGGAGATCTGAGGGACGACGCCGCTGGCCAGGGTGTTGCGGAGGAAGATGTCGGCGTAACCGGCGAGCGAGACGACGCCTTCCTGGATGCGCGCGCCGCCGGAATCGTTCAGGCCGATGAGGGGGGCGCCGACCTTGAGGGCGAGGTCCATGACCTTGCAGATTTTGCGGGCGTTGGTTTCCGAGAGGGAGCCGCCGAAGACGGTGAAATCCTGGGCGAAGACGTAGGCGGGGCGGCCGTTGATGCGGCCGTGGCCGGTGACCAGGCCGTCGCCGGGGATGACCTGGGCGTCCATGCCGAAGTCGCGGCAGCGGTGCTGGACGAGTTTGTCGAGTTCTTCGAAGGTTCCTTCGTCGAGGAGGAGTTCGATGCGTTCGCGAACGGCGAGTTTGCCTTCCTTGTGCTGGCGCTCGCGGCGTTCCGGCCCGCCGCCGGCTTCCGCGGCGGCGTGGCGGTGGCGAAGTTCTTCGAGGCGATTCATGAACCTCAAGGATAATATCGGGGGACGGCTACCGTTGCCTGATCTCGAGAGCCGGGATCATTTCGAAGTGCCGAACGTTATTCGTGACGATGCTGAATCCCAGTTCGAGGGCAGTTGCCCCGATCAGCAAGTCGGCGAGGGCTACGCGCAGCCCTTGTGCTCTCAGAAGCCCATCGATGTGTCCCGCGCGCATGGCAATCGGCACCGTGACAGGATGTACGGGCATTCCGCTGAGCAGATCCTGCAGAAAGCGCTGCCGGATTGTGTGACGCGCTTCCGTATTGGCGCGGGCCACACCATGAGCCAGTTCAAGGATGGTTACGACGGAAAGCGCGAGTTCCGTATCGTCAGAGCCCATGGTTTGCACCATTTGGTAGGCGGTCTGGCCGGCTCGTTCGGCCGCAATCACGACGGAGCTATCGAGAATCAATCCCACTGCGACGCGTCCAGGGGGTCACGATGCGCCCGAACAGCCGCTTCGACGTCCTGGGCGAAGTCTGCGTCTATGATGCCGGGGGAGTCCTTCGGCATTAGTGCCAGTATTTCCCGGATTGTCCGGCGTGGGGGGGCCGGGGCTGTGAGGATGGCTACGGCCAGATGGTCGTGTTCGACGATCACTTCGATTCCCTGACGCACCTTGTCCAGTGCCGCCGTAAAGTCGCCCGCGATCTCGTCTTCGGACATGTGGATCTGCGCCATACGTCGATCATAAACTCTTTCGCCTCAGCCGTGTCCGGCAGCACTGAATTCCGGCACTACGCCGGGCGCGGTCGGCCGCAACCGTATCGCGGATCAGAACAGGAACTTCAGCGCCAGTTGTCCGATCCGCGGATCCTGCGCGCTGGTGATGCTGCCGAAGCCGCCAGCGCTTTGGGTGACGTTCGGGTTATTGAAGTTCCTGCGGTTCGCGGTGTTGAAGAATTCGGCGCGGAACTGCAGCTTCGTGCTCTCGCGCCAGAGGCCGAATTCCTTGAAGAGGCCGGTATCCCAGTTGAAGAGATTCGGTCCGCGCAGGGAACCCTTGCCGATGTTGCCGTAGGCTCCCGTGGCGGGCAGGCCGAAGGCCGCCGGGATCAGGTAGTTCACGCAGCCGGCGCTCGCGCCGCAGGCCCCGGATCCATAGATGTCGCCACCCAGATAGCTGGCGCGGTCCGAGCCGATGCCGGTCTGCGACTGGTCTTTGCCGGCGAGAATTGTGAGAGGGCCGCCGGTCTGGAAGGTGAGAATCCCGTTCAGCTGCCAGCCCCCGGCAACGGTCCGGAGAACGCGGTGGGAGCCTTTCAGCCCGGGCAGCGCGTAAAGGTAGGAGGTAACAAAGCGGTGCGTGTGATCGAATTCCGAGGGGCCGCGGTCATACTGGTGCCGGCCGGGGAAGTTCCACGGGACGGGCGAGTTGCTGCCGGCGGCGACGCCGGTGATGCCCTGGTTGTAGGGCAGGTCGTCGATCGATTTCGACCAGGTGTAGTTCGCGAGCACGGAGAAGCCGTGGGAGAAGCGCTTCTGGGCAGTTAGCTGCAGCGAGTTGTAGGAGGAGTTGATGTCCTGCGACGCCTGCGAGATGGAGCCGTAGGGCTGGAAGGCGCGGCGCTGGTCCGTGGAGAGCTTGCTGCCGGCGGTGTAGACAGCCGGGTTCAGTTCGAGCGATTCGAGTAAGTGGCTGGCGTGGGAACCGACGTAGGCGACGCGCAGGATCCAGTCGCCGGCTAGCTGGCGCTCGACGACAAGATTCCAGTTGTAGCTGACGGGAGTGAGTTCGCGATGGTTGTTGGCCGGGTCATAGGTGATGACCAGGACCGGGCCGGGGAACGGCGAATCCTTCGGCGGCGGGAACGGTGAGGGGTAAGGGTTCACGAGGCCCTGGTAAGGATTCGAAAAGGTCCCCACGGGCTGCGTGAGGCTGAACTGGGGGCTGAACGGCGTGACATCCACGAAGCGGTTGTTGAAGATGCCGTCCTGCAGGGCGTCATGGAAGACGCCGCCACCGCCGCGGATGCTGGTCTTGCCGTCATTGCCGATCGCGTACGCAAAGCCCGCGCGGGGCGCGAAGTTCTTGTAACTGCCTTTGGTGCCCCACTCGGGAACACCGGTGTCGCCGGGGAAGAGCAGGCCGGCCGGGGCATTGGTGTAGACGGAGGAGTGCACGTTCGCGTAATAGTCGCTGACGCTGAACTGCTCGATGCGCTTCTTGGTTTCCTGCCAGGGGAACAGGGGGTCATAGCGCAAGCCGAGGTTCAGGGTAAGGCTCTTCGAGACGTGGTAATCGTCCTGCACGTACAGGCTATACGAGGTGATGCGGTTGTCCTTGAACTCGCCGAAGCCCTGTGTGAAGGTGCGGACGTAGCCGAGCACATAGCTGGCGAGGGCGTCGTTGGTGACATCGGCGGTGAAGCTGTAGGAGCCCGAGGTGCGGAACTGATTGCGGAGCAGCACCTGGCCGCGCACGGCGCTGGCGCCGAAGGAGATGCTGTGTTTGCCGCGGACCCAGCTGAAATCGTCACTGAGGTTGTACTGGTTGCGGATGAAGTCGGCGGGGTCGGTCTGGCTGGGGTTGAAGAAGCCGGAGACGTTGATGCCTTCGAGGGTCTTGAGGCCGCCAGGCTGGTAGAGTTTCACGCCGAGGTCGGCGAGGCTGAGGCTGCCGGGGGCCGGGCCGCGATTGGACGTTTCACGCGAGAAGCTGGCGCGGAATTCGTTCAGCGCGTTGGGGCTGACGATGTGGGTCTCACTGATGAGGGCGTTCTGAGAAATGATGGTCGAGTAGTTCGAATTGCTCAGGTAGTTGGTCTTATCGAGGAAGCCCGTGTTGTGGAACTTGTCGTTGAAGTAGCGGACGGACAGCCGGTCTTTTTCGGAGAAGCTGTGGTCGCCGCGGACGAGGTATTCGTTGAAGTCCTGCGCGAGCGGCACGGAGTAGAAGTATTTGCCATTGACGGACGGGGAGACGGGGATGTATTTCGTGAAAGCCAGCGCGGCGGGATCGAGCCGGGTGAGCGGGATTTTGTTGCCGGGGAACTGCAGGTTGGTGACCGGGTCGACGACCTGGGTGGCCTTGCCGAAGGGATTAGCGGGGTCGGTGGCGCTGAGGACGTTGGAGAAATCGCCGGTCAGGTTCGAAGCGAGAGGCGCATAGGCGCTGGAGGTGCCGCCGATGTTGCGGATCTTCGTGCCCTGATACCCGAAGAAGAAGAAATCCTTATTGGAGCCGTCGTAGACATGCGGGATTTTGATGGGACCGCCGACGGTGCCACCGTACTGATTGCGCTTCAGCTGGTCGCGTTTGGCGGCGAAGAAGTTGCGGGCGTTGAAAACCGCGTTGCGGTTGAATTCGAGCAGGCTGCCGTGCAGTTCGTTGGAGCCGGAGCGCGTAACGACGTTGACGACACCGCCGGCATTACCGCCGTAGCGCGCGGAGTAGTTGGAAGTCTGGACGCTGAACTCCTGGAGAGCGTCGGGGAAAGGAAAGGGCTGGTTGGAGTTGGTGTAGAGGTCGTTGTTGTTGGAGCCGTCCAGGCGAAAGCTGACCTGATTCTGGCGGGATCCGTTGGTGGAGACGGTGACGGTGGCGGGGAAGGTCTTGGTGTTGCCCTGATCGACATCGTTGCCGGGCGCCGGTGTGGCTCCGGCGACGACGAGGAGGAGAGACGCGGCGTTGCGTCCGTTGAGGGGGAGATCGACAACGCGGCGTTGGTCGACGACATCGCTGACGGTGGCCGTTGAGGTGTTCACCTGCGCGGCCTGAGCACTGATCTCGACCGCCTGAGTGGACTGCTGGACCGAGACGGTCTGGTTGACAGTCGCGGTCTCGTCGGCCTGCAGCAGGATGCCTTTGCGGATGGAGGGCGCGAAGCCGGCGGCCTCGACGGTGACGGTGTAGTTGGAAGGACGGAGGGAGGGGACGACGTAATAGCCCTGATCGTTGGTTTTGGTTTCGCGCGAGGCAGAGGTGGCCTCGTCGGAGACATTGATTTTGGCGCCGGGGATGATGGCTCCGGAGGGATCGGTGACGGTGCCGACGATGGTGCCGAAGCCCTGGCCGTAGACGGCGCCGCAGGCAGAGAGCGCGAGAACCAGCCGCAGTATGATCCGTGCCGCGGACGGGCACACGTGTCGATGACGCATCTTATTTCCCCTTTGACTCTGAGCGAAGAACCAGCTCTCTTGTGAGGGATTCTATCGCTTTTGAGGCGCAACGTCCAATCGTTTCCGTCTCTGCCGATGCTTACGCAGGTGTTTTCAGATCGTCGAAGAACGCCAGACGCGAGTCCGGATAGTGTTTACGGTTCCGGGTCCAGAGGACGACGCCATGGTGAAGAGCTGTCGCGGCAATCAGCGCGTCGCCAAGGCCGATTGCGTGGCTCTTTCTGAAGCGACGAAGTATGATCCCGGCTTCATCGGCGATCCCGCACTGAACAGGAAGGCACTTCATCAATGAGAAGAGGCTCTCGACGGATTCGACTTCGTTCTCTCTCTGTCCATGGCGGATTTCGGAGACGCTGACCGCGCTGTAGCAGATTGGAAATCCATCGCCAAGGCTGAGAAGAGTTTCAAACCGGGACGAAATTGCAGGATTCCGGCCGCGGAGGAGTTCGATCAGAACATCCGAATCCAGTATGACTCCGGTCATTCAGGATAAAAACGGTCAAGCCGACTGTCTTGCCGCAGTTGGCTTACGTAGGCAACAGAGTCTCCGATATCTTCCCGATCCCGCCAGGGAGGCTGCCATGTACGAAACGCTTCCACACGCTGATCGGCAGCCTGAAGGTACTTCTCCTGGATCGCCGAAAGGATGAGATCCGCCACGCCGACACCATCCTTGTTCGCGGCCGCCTCCAATGCCGTCCAGGCCCAATCCTCCAGGTGAATGTGAGCGGTCCTCATATCCAATACATTACACGAACCGGAAGCACGCAAAAAGCCGGGCTTACCCTTACGGGCAGCCCGGCTCTTTTGCTCAAATTGCTGAGTTGACTTACTCGGCCAGGGTTTCTTCCGGTCCGAGGTCTTCGCTCAGCCCGCCGGTGTACTGCAGGCGCGCTTCGTCCTCGTAACCGGCCAGAGCATCGAGCGACGGCTCCGGCACGGGCTCTTCCACGATGTCCTCGCCGGCGATCTTGGTACGGCGATAGAACTCCATACCGGTGCCCGCAGGAACGAGGCGGCCCATGATGACGTTTTCCTTCAGGCCACGGAGGTAATCCACCTTGCCGTTGATGGCGGCTTCGGTGAGAACGCGCGTGGTTTCCTGGAAGGACGCCGCGGAGATGAACGAATCGGTGGAAAGAGAGGCCTTGGTGATGCCGAGCAGGACCGCTTTGCCCTGCGCCGGAACGCCGCCCGCTTCTTCCACACGCTGATTTTCCGCACGGAACTTGAACTTATCCACCACCTCTTCGGGGAGGAATTCCGTGTCGCCGATGTCTTCGACGCGCACCCAGCGCATCATCTGACGAGAGATGACTTCAAGGTGTTTGTCGTTGATGTTCACGCCCTGCAGACGATAGACTTCCTGAATTTCGTTGACGAGATACTTCTGCAGTTCCTTCTCGCCGCGGACATCCAGAATGTCGTGCGGGTTGCGGGGGCCATCCATGAGCGGATCGCCGGCAGCCACGCGTTCGCCTTCCTGCACGTTGATATGAACACCGCGAGGCAGGGAGTATTCGCGCTCCTGACCATCGTCGCCCACGATGTACAGCCGGCGCTGGCCCTTGGAGATTTCGCCGTATTTCACAACGCCGTTGATTTCCGCCATGATGGCGGCTTCGCGCGGCTTGCGCGCTTCGAACAGTTCCACGACGCGCGGCAGACCGCCGGTGATGTCCTTGGTCTTCGTTGTTTCGCGCGGGATCTTGGCGAGCACGTCGCCCGCGTGCACCTCTTCGCTGTCGCGCACCATGAGGTGAGCGTGGGTCGGCATGAGGTACTTGCGGGTGCCGCCGGGTCCTTTGATCTGCAGCATGGGCTGCCGTTTCTCATCGGGAGAATCGGTCACGACCAGCTGGGACATACCGGTGACTTCGTCCACCTGCTCGGCGAGCGTAATGCCCTCCTGCAGATCTTTGAAGTGCACCACACCGGAAAGTTCGGTGAGGATGGAGAACGTATAGGGATCCCACTCGAGCAGGTCCTGATTCGCCTTCACGGCGTCGCCATCGGCCACCGTGATGCGGGCGCCGTAGACCACCGGGTAGCGTTCTTTTTCGCGTCCCTTGTCGTCGACGACGGCCACGATACCGCTGCGGTTCATGGCGATGATCTCGCCCTTCTCGTTGCGGACCCACTGGACGTTCAGGTATTTGGCGAAACCGTCGGACTTGGCGTCCTGCTTGGACTGTTCCGAGATTCGGGTCGCCGTGCCGCCGATGTGGAAGGTACGCATGGTGAGCTGCGTGCCGGGTTCGCCGATGGACTGCGCGGCGATAACGCCGACCGCTTCGCCGCGTTCGACCAGACGGCCGGTGGCGAGGTTGCGGCCGTAGCAGGCCACGCAGACGCCACGCTTCGATTCGCAGGTGAGCACCGAGCGGATTTTGACGCGCTCGATACCGGCTGCCTGAATGGCGGCGGCCAGGTCCTCGGTGATTTCCTGGTTGACCGAGACGATGACGTTGTTCTCGTAATCGCGCTGGTCTTCGAGAGCCACGCGGCCGACGATACGGTCGCGGAGCGGTTCGATGATTTCGCCCGATTCGATGATCGGTTCCACCACGATGCCTTCGGTGGTGCCGCAATCGTCTTCGCTGATGATGACGTCCTGCGCCACGTCCACCAGGCGGCGGGTGAGGTAGCCGGAATCCGCGGTTTTGAGCGCGGTATCGGCCAGACCTTTGCGGGCGCCGTGCGTGGAGATGAAGTACTGCAGCACGTTCAGACCTTCACGGAAGTTGGCCGTGATGGGGGTTTCGATGATTTCGCCCGAGGGCTTGGCCATCAGGCCGCGCATACCGGAGAGCTGGCGGATCTGCTGTTTGGAACCGCGGGCGCCGGAATCGGCCATGATGTAAATCGGGTTGAGGTAACGGCCGGTGCGGTCGTCCTCTTCCATGGCGCTGAACATCTCATCGGAAACCTTTTCGGTCACACGGGACCAGATTTCGATGATCTTGTTGTAGCGCTCGCCGTGGGTGATGGCGCCGTCCTGATACTGGCCTTCGACCGCGACCACTTCTTTTTCGGCGTTGGAAACCAGTTCCTTCTTTTCGCCCGGGACGACCATGTCGTCGACGCCGATGGAGATGCCGGCGCGGGTGGCATAGAGGAAGCCGAGATTCTTCACTTCATCCAGCATGTGAACCGTGACCTGCAGACCGAACTTCAGGTAGCAGTACTGCACCAGCTGGGCGAGGCCCTTCTTCTTGAGCAGGCCGTTGATGAAGGGCATCTGCTCGGGCAGGTTGTCGTTGAAGATCACGCGGCCGACGGTCGTGTCCATGTACTGCTTCACGAACTCGATCGGCTCGGTGTGCATGATGTTCTGGCTGTCGAAGGCCTTGGTGAGGTCGATGACTTTGCCGGTGTAGCGCAGTTTGATGGGCGTGAGCGTCTGCACTTCGCCCATTTCGAGCGCGATCAGCACGTCGTCGGTGGAGGCGAACGTGCGGCCTTCGCCCTTCGCGCCGGGACGCATTTTGGTGAGGTAGTAGCAGCCGAGCACCATGTCCTGCGTGGGCACGGTGATGGGTCCGCCATGCGCCGGCGACAGGATGTTGTTCGACGCCAGCATCAGGGTGTGCGCTTCGATCTGGGCTTCGGGCGACAGCGGAATGTGGACCGCCATCTGGTCGCCGTCGAAATCGGCGTTGAACGCGGTGCAGACCAGCGGGTGGATCTTGAGGGCTTTACCTTCCACCAGCACGGGCTCGAAGGCCTGGATGCCGAGGCGGTGGAGGGTGGGAGCGCGGTTCAACAGGATCGGGTGGTCTTTGATGACTTCTTCGAGGATGTCCCAAACCACGGGATCCTGCTGTTCGACCAGTTCCTTCGCCTGTTTGATGGTGGTGCAGTGGCCGCGCTGTTCGAGACGGTGATAGATGAAGGGCTTGAAGAGTTCAAGCGCCATCTTCTTCGGCAGACCGCACTGGTGCAGCTTGAGGTCGGGGCCGACGACGATGACGGAACGGCCGGAGTAGTCGACGCGCTTACCGAGCAGGTTCTGACGGAAACGGCCCTGCTTGCCTTTCAGCGTATCGGAGAGCGACTTGAGCGGGCGGTTGTTGGCGCCGCGCAGCACGCGGCCGCGGCGTCCGTTGTCGAACAGCGCGTCGACGGCTTCCTGGAGCATGCGCTTTTCGTTGCGGACGATGACGTCCGGCGCGTGCAGTTCCATCAGCTTCTTGAGGCGGTTGTTGCGGTTGATGACGCGGCGATAGAGATCGTTGAGATCGGACGTCGCGAAACGGCCGCCATCGAGCGGGACCAGAGGACGCAGTTCGGGCGGGATGACCGGCAGCACGTCGAGGATCATCCACTCCGGCTTGTTACCGGATTTGCGGAAGCTTTCGACGACGCGGAGGCGCTTGGCGAACTTCAGCTTCTTCTGCTGGGAAGTTTCCGTCTTCATCTTCTCGCGTATGTCTTCGCTGAGGAATTCGACGTCGACCTTGCGGAGCAGTTCTTTAATGCCTTCGGCGCCCATCATGGCGACGAATTTGCCGGGCATTTCCTGTTCGAGCTGACGCTTGCGCTCGTCGGAGATGACCTCGCCCTGGGTCAGATCGGGCACTTCACCCGGATCGACAATGACGTAGGCTTCGAAATACAGCACGCGCTCGAGTTCACGCAGGGTGATGTCGAGCAGGTGGCCGATGCGGGACGGCAGTCCCTTGAAGAACCAGACGTGGGAACAGGGGCTGGCCAGTTCGATGTGGCCGAGGCGTTCGCGGCGGACACGGGCGAGCGTGACTTCGACGCCGCACTTGTCGCAGATGACGCCGCGGTGCTTCATGCGCTTGTACTTGCCGCAGAGACATTCCCAATCCGTCACGGGTCCGAAAATCCGCGCGCAGAACAAGCCGTCGCGTTCGGGCTTGAAGGTGCGGTAGTTGATGGTTTCCGGTTTGGTGACTTCGCCGTGACTCCAGCTTCGGATCTTCTCGGGGCTGGCCAGAGAGATCCGGATAGAGTCAAAGTCCGCGATTAAATTCGCTCGATCGTACGGAGAGGATCGCATTTTAGCTCCAGAATTTTCAAAACCAAAAACATGGGCGGACGGGCCAGACGGCCCGCCCCTCCCGATTCAATACGCTGTTAGTCGGCCGCTAACGCCGTGTCTTCCGGCGCTTCGCGGAACTTCTTCATCAGCTCGACATCCAGACACAGCGACTGCAGTTCGCGAATGAGAACGTTGAACGATTCGGGCACGCCCGGTTCGATCGCCGCCTCGCCCTTGACGATGGCCTCGTAGATCTTGGCGCGGCCATACACGTCGTCGGACTTCGCGGTCAGCAGTTCCTGCAGAATGTAAGCGGCGCCGTAAGCTTCAAGCGCCCAGACTTCCATTTCGCCGAAGCGCTGTCCGCCGAACTGCGCCTTGCCGCCCAGAGGCTGCTGCGTGATCAGCGAGTACGGTCCGATGGAACGGGCATGGATCTTGTCGTCCACCAGGTGCGAGAGCTTGAGCATATAGATGTAGCCCACCGTCACCGGCTGTTCGAACGACTGCCCGGTCATGCCGTCATAGAGCACGGTTTTACCGGAGGTCGGCAGCCCCGCTTTGGTCAGCATCTCTTTGATGCCTTTTTCGGTCGCGCCGTCGAAAACGGGGGTGGCAAACTGCACACCGAGCGCCTTCGCCGCCCACCCGAGGTGGGTTTCGAGAATCTGACCGACGTTCATACGGCTGGGAACGCCGAGCGGATTGAGCACGATCTCGACAGGCGTGCCGTCCGGAAGATACGGCATGTCTTCTTCCGGCAGAATGCGCGAGATCACACCCTTGTTACCGTGGCGGCCCGCCATCTTATCGCCGACCGAGAGCTTGCGCTTCATCGCGATATAGACTTTGACGAGCTTGATGACGCCGGGAGGCAGTTCGTCGCCCTTGCGGAGTTTGGCGGTCTTTTCGTCGGTGATCTTTTCGAGCACCGCGATCTGGCGCGAGGTCATTTCCTCGATCTCGTCGATCTGCTCATTGACACGAGCGTCTTTCGAGTTGAGGCGGACGCGTTTCAGATCCCTGGAGCGCATCTTCTCGATAGTGTCGCGATCGAGGATGGCGCCTTTGGCGAGAAGCCGTTTGTTGGTCTTTTCGTCGTGCAGGTCGACAAGAACTTCCTTGCCTTCGAGCAGGTTGCCGAGGCGCTTGGCGCGCTCGTCGGTGAGGATGCGGATTTCGTCCTGCAGGTTGCGCTGCAGGCGGGCGATCTGCGACTCTTCGATGCGGCGCGACCGCTCGTCTTTATCCTGACCCTTGCGGGAGAAGATTTTGCAGTCGACGACCGTGCCTTCGATGCCCGGGGGGCAGTAAAGGGAAGCGTCTTTGACGTCGCCGGCCTTTTCGCCGAAGATGGCGCGGAGCAGCTTTTCTTCGGGAGTGAGCTGAGTTTCGCCCTTCGGCGTGACCTTGCCGACCAGGATGTCGCCCGGCTTCACGGTGGCGCCGATGCGGATGACGCCGGATTCATCGAGATTGCGCAGGAACGAAT
>Ga0073936_10004727_pt1 | contig 18713 bp, 18 predicted proteins | sample AliMusrvi5mmetaG_FD_87041 | JGI IMG/M metagenome (GOLD analysis project Ga0073936, IMG submission 87041) | Freshwater lake bacterial and archeal communities from Alinen Mustajarvi, Finland, to study Microbial Dark Matter (Phase II) - Alinen... | ecosystem: Environmental > Aquatic > Freshwater >... | reverse complement strand
CGTGCGAACAGCCATGGGCAACTACCGTTGGTCTACCGAATCAGTAGCCAGAGACAGCTTGTTCCTGGAATATCTGGGAGTGCCCAGCAAATAGTGTACGCTTTATCCTACTTTCAGGGTATTAATGAAAAAAGCCTTCCCTTGATAAAGAGAAGGCTTTTTTCATTACCGTACAACAGCAGAGAGAAACTTATCTCATGCTCTCTGCTCGCCACCTTTTTTCTCACCAGACTTGACGGGAGGTTCGAGTTCGGCAGTCGCCGCCTCAATCTCCTTTTTCTCATTAGGATGAGCTATCAGGTATGCTTCAATCTCTTCCTTGTTCTTGTCTTTGAAATATTCAAGAGCAGAAAGAATAATCCGTTTGTTTTCCTTGTCAAACTCAATGACACGCAAAGGAAGTTCATCACCGATCTTGAATGATGAATGGATATCCTTTACCCCTCCCTGAAGCAGGTGGGATACCGGAACAAAGCCGTCAACGTCACCAGGAAGAATCACGATAACACCTTTTTCGATGATCTGTGAAATCTGGCCAGGAGTCTCTGCGCCTACTGCATATTTCTGCTCGAACTCGCCCCAGGGATCTGGATTGATCTGCTTGTGACCAAGCGCAATACGGCGTGCGTGCACATCAAACTTGAGCACCTTGACTTCAAGTTCCTGATTCTTTTTGACCAGTTCACTTGGGTGACGGATTTTCTTGGTCCATGAAAGGTCAGAAATATGAACCAATCCATCGACACCAGGCTCAAGCTCAACAAAGACGCCAAAATCGGTGATATTGCTGACAGTCCCTTTATGCAAGGAGTTTTCAATATATTTTTCGGAGAGCGCAATCCACGGATCCTCGTTCACCCGTTCCATGGAAAGTGAGAGCTTTGTATGATCCTTGTCAATATTAAGGATGACACATTCAACCTCCTGTCCAAGAGTGACAAACTGACCTGGATGCTTGATATGCTGTGTCCAGCTCATTTCGGAAATATGGACAAGACCCTCAATGCCCTTCTCGATTTCGACAAAAGCGCCGTAATCGGTAATGGAGACAACACGTCCCTGTGCTTTTGAAGTAACAGGATATTTGACCTCAATATTTTCCCATGGATGAGACTCAAGCTGCTTCATGCCAAGCGAAACTCTCTTGCTGTTCTCGTCAAAACCGACAACAACAACCTTGATTGGCTGGTCAAGATCAACAACTTCTGAAGGATGGTTGATTCTGCCCCAAGTGATGTCGGTGATATGCACCAGACCGTCCAGACCGCCAAGATCGACAAAGATACCGAAGTCGGTAATGTTTTTGACGGTACCTTCGAGAACCATACCCACCTTGATATTGGCAAGCATCTCTTCACGACGGGCGGCATACGCCTCTTCAAGTATAACTTTATGACTGACAACAATATTCTGTGTAACCGGATTGATCTTGACAACCCTGAAGTCCATGGTCTGGCCAACAAGTGCATCGAAATCACGAACCGGCTTGACATCGATCTGCGAACCGGGAAGGAAAGCTTCGACGCCGGAAAGAGAGACCGTCATACCACCCTTGACACGATTGATAATCTTGCCATTGATAATGGTATCATTTTCAATTGAATCGTAGATTTTGTCCCAGATTCTCAGAACATCAGCTTTCTTCTTTGAAAGAATGAGCTGCCCCATCTTGTCTTCGATATTCTCAAGATAGACTTCAACATCATCGCCTACCTGCACCTCATCTTCTGCCCTGAATTCAAGAAGAGAGACAATACCCTCTGATTTGAATCCGACATCGATGGTGACATCCTTGTTGGATATTGAGACAATCCTGCCTTTGATAATCTCATCTTCGGTAATTTCATTGAGGGTGCTTGAATAAAGCTGCTCCATCAATGCAAGTTCTGCGGGCTCGTAATGCGCAAAAAATTTGAGCTTTTTTCTTGCTGGCCGTTCCTTGACCTTTTTTTCCTGTGCCTGTGTAAATGCTTCTGCCATTAAGTTTTTTCCTTCCTCTCTTGTAAGTTAGCCTGCATGCCGCGAGAGATATCGGCTTGCGGTTTTATGGTTATTGAAAAAAATTTCTGTCCCATGCCGAATTTTCTTTAACGGCAATCCTTCTCTCTCTGCAATGCAAGATTGCATACTCTATCCACCTGCTGCTCAATCGTCAAATCCGAAGTATCAATTTCATGAGCTTCAGGATGTTTTTTTAATGGTGCATGTTCCCGCTCGGCATCATCACGATCCCTTTTCTTGATCTCCTCTTCAAGGACATCAAGATCCGGCATATTGCTTCCTTCGGGAGACTTTGCAATCAGTTCGGCATACCGACGTTTTGCTCTTTCGCGGGCATCAGCCACGAGAAAGATTTTGAGTTCGGCATCAGGAAATACGACAGTGCCGATATCTCGCCCATCCATAACAACGCAACCCTGCACTCCAAGCTCCTGCTGCATCTCCTTGAGCCTGTCGCGAACTGGTTTGAGGGAACTTATAAAACTTACCTCGCGGCTCACCCGGTTATCCCTGATCTCAGCAGTAACATCTGTACCGTCAAGAAAAACGCGATCACCGTCAAAACGTATGGTAAGACCATCAAGTAAACCGGAAACGCTCTCGGCAGAGCGTCGTAATCCATCCAAAACTCCATGTTGCAACGCCTTGAGGGTTACAGCCCGGTACATGGCACCAGTATCAATATAGGTGTACCCAAGCCGCTGAGCCACTTTTCTGGCTGTTGTACTTTTTCCGGATGCCGCTGGCCCGTCAAGAGCAATAATGATAGGTTTTTTCCCGATTTCCTTGTGTTACAAGAGTACCTCAATTAGCCTGCTATTTTATAAAAAATATTTGCTTTTTCCAAACATATTGGTTACATGTTAAAACCCTTGTTTATTAGAGGCCAGCCATTACATCAAACATTTTTTATTATGTCACTTCGCTGCGGCATTGTCGGATTGCCAAACGTCGGAAAGTCAACGCTTTTCAATGCCATCACGGCAAAACAGGCTGAAGCCGCCAATTATCCGTTCTGTACCATAGAACCAAATATCGGAACAGTCCTGGTTCCAGACAACAGGATGCAGCAAATTGCAAATGTCGTAAAAACACCGACACTTGTGCCGGCAACCCTTGAAATTGTCGATATCGCCGGGCTGGTCAAGGGTGCAAGCAAAGGCGAAGGTCTCGGCAACCAGTTTCTCTCACATATTCGGGAAGTCGATGCTATTGTCCATGTCGTACGATGTTTTGATGACGACAATATTATCCATGTTGAAGGAAGAATTGACCCGGCAGACGACATTGTCACCATTGAAACTGAGCTGATGCTGGCCGATCTTGACAGTATGGAACGCCGAATTGAACGATTCAGAAAAAACGCCAGGAAAGAAAAAGAGCTTCTTCTGCAGCTCGATGTTGCGGAAAAAATAATCAGCGGCCTCAGCGAAGGCATTCCTGTCCGAAAAATCCTTTCAACTCCCGAAGAACAGGTTATTGTCCGTCAGTTTTTCCTCTTGTCGTCCAAACCTATCCTCTTTGCTGCCAATGTTGCGGAAACCGACCTTCCGGATGGAAACAACTATACAAAAAAAGTAGCGGAAATAGCAGCGGCATCCGGTGCGAAAATGCTGGTCATCAGCGCAAAAACAGAGGCTGAAATCGCTGAACTGCCTGAAGAGGAACGTCCTGAGTTTCTTGAAAGCCTCGAGCTTCATACGTCAGGTCTCGACCGATTGATTAAAACAGCTTATGACCTGCTTGGACTTCAGACTTACTTTACGGCTGGAGAAAAAGAGGTTCACGCCTGGACCATCCGCAAGGGCGCTGCCGCACCGGAAGCTGATGGAGCAATTCATTCTGATTTTGAAAAGGGGTTTATCCGCGCGGAAGTCATGTTCTACCGTGACCTGATTGAGCTTGGTTCTGAACACAAGGTCAAGGAAGCAGGAAAGCTTCGCTCGGAAGGCAAAGAATACATTGTCAAGGATGGTGATGTGATTGTTTTCCGCTTTAATGTATGAACACTGAAAGTCCCATCGGTATTTTTGACTCCGGTATTGGCGGACTCACGGTTGTCAAGGCGATCCAGGCCGCTTTGCCATGCGAACGGATTATTTACTTCGGCGATACAGCCAGGGTTCCTTATGGTCCGAAGTCAGAGATAACGATAAGAAAGTATGCTGCTGACGATACCGCCATTCTCATGCGATATCAGCCTAAAGTAATTATTGTTGCCTGTAATACTGTTTCGGCGCTTGCACTTGATATTGTTGAAAAATCTTGCGGTAATATTCCGGTCATTGGAGTTCTCAAAGCTGGCGCCAAACTTGCCGTTCAAGTCACAAATAACAACCGCATCGGTGTTATCGGTACACAGGCAACCGTCGGTTCAAATGCTTATGCCCGAGCTATTAACGCGCTCAACCCCGACATAGAGGTCATCTCGAAGGCCTGTCCTCTTTTTGTTCCATTGGCCGAAGAGGGTTTTATCAACCATCTCGCCACAATACTTGTTGCCGAACATTATCTTACAGAGATTCGGACTCAAGAGATTGATACACTGGTGCTTGGCTGCACGCACTATCCGATTCTTCGCAAGGTTATTGAATCGACTATTGGTAGTGGTATTCGTATTATTGATTCAGCAGAAGCTGTCGCACTGAGAACCCGGGAGCTGCTGCTTGAGTCCGGCCAGCTCAATCGCTCTCAGAAAGCCTCTGTTCCGCATCTTTTAGTCAGTGATCTGCCACAAAAATTCAGCATGCTCTATCAACTCTTTATGGGCTCAGAACTGCCCGATGTCGACTTGGTAGGGGTATAACGCAAACGTGTACAGCATGAAAGTAAATCTCGACAGAACTTCATCTGGTTTCTGTATTGGAGTACAGGGAACGATCAATGCTGCTGAAGAACAGCTCCAGGAGGCCGGAGGCTTATACTCGTTTGGCGATGTTGTCCATAACGAGGTCGAGGTGAAACGCCTGGAAAAACTTGGCCTGGTGACTGTTGATGAAGCTGCCTTCAAAGAGCTCAATAATGCCAAAGTACTGATCAGGGCTCATGGTGAGCCTCCTTCCACCTACAGGATTGCAAAAGAAAACAATCTGAGGGTTACTGACACCACCTGCCCGGTGGTCTCCAGGTTACAGCGCACAACAAGATTGCTTTTCGAGCTTGGTTACCAGATCATTATTTATGGAAAACATACCCACCCGGAGGTAATCGGCATCAACGGCCAGTGCAAAAACCAGGCCGTTATTATCAAACATGCTGACCTCAGTGACACGGAGGAGATAAAGGAGCTTGACTTGTCTAAAAAATCAGCGCTTATCTCCCAGACCACGATGGATGTTCCGGGCTTTTACGAGCTGAAGGCTCATCTTGAAGCGCATTTTGCCCATGCTCTCTCCGCAGAAGCTGCGCCATGGATGGCAATCCGCGATATAGACATTACTGCAGAGATGACCGGGGTACGTTCCATGCCCGAGCATGTTTTCAAAGATACGATTTGTCGTCAGGTATCAAGCCGGAACCAGAAACTGCACGACTTCTCGCTTGCCAACGATGTTATCATTTTTGTGGCAGGGAAAAAGAGTTCAAACGGCCAAGTATTGTATAATATCTGCAAAGCCGCTAATCCCAGAAGTTTTTTTATCGAAGATATTGATGAGATTCAGGACGCATGGTTCAACGGCACTCATGGCAGGTCGATTGACAATGTCGGCGTATGCGGCGCCACCTCCACACCCATGTGGCATCTTGAAAAAGTAGCTCTTTCTCTTGAACAGAACTTCGCTCAGAAACACCCTTCACAACACAGCGAATGAAGCAACTCTTACTGACCATCAACCAGCAGACTGTTACGGCAGCGCCCGGAACATCAATTCTTGAAGCTGCAACTTCTGCGGGCATCATTATTCCTACTCTCTGTTTTCACAAGTCCCTTGAAGAGACCGGTTCATGCTGGATGTGCATTGTCGAGATCAAGGGCAAAAACCTTTTTGTTCCGGCATGCGATACACCGGTATCGGAGGGAATGGTCATCGAAACCGAGAATGAGGAACTCAACGCCATGAGGCGTCAAAGTCTTGAGAGAATCATCCAGGAGCATGGCGGAGACTGCTTTGGCCCCTGTGAAATAACTTGTCCGGCAGGCTGCAATATTCCCGATTTTGTTGCAGCAATTGCAAGCAATAACGATGCGCGTGCCATAGAGATCATCAAGCAAACCATTCCTCTTCCCGGAATTCTCGGCAGAATATGCCCGGCTCCCTGTGAAGCTGAGTGCAGAAGACATGGCATTGATCATCCCGTCTCTATCTGTGCCCTGAAGCGCTATGCCGCTGACAAGGATTCTGAGCAAGCCAATCGTTTTATCCCTGCACTTGCTCTGAAAACAGGCAAAAAGGTCGCCATTGTCGGTTCGGGGCCAGCCGGTCTCACTGCGGCATGGTTCCTGCTTTGTCAAGGACATGAGGTGACAGTACTCGAAGCCAGTGCACAAGCGGGAGGGATGATGCGTTATGGTATTCCCCGCTTCAGGCTGCCCGATGCGGTTATTGAAAGTGACTTGGCAACTCTCCTCGACATGGGTCTGGAGTTCCGGTTCAACACCACTTTCGGTAAAGATGTTGCCCTTGAAACGCTTCGTGGTAACTATGACGCCGTGTTTCTTGCTGTCGGTGCGCAAAAGGCTGCAACGATGAATATTGCGGGCGAAGATGCACCGGATGTGACCAGTGGTATTGAATTTTTGCGGAAAGCTGCTTCAGGCGAACAGCCTCATCCAGGAAAGCTGGTGGTGGTAACCGGTGGTGGCAACACCGCCATTGATGCCGCACGAACAGCGCTTCGACTTGGGGCATCAACCGTCACCATTCTTTATCGCCGTTCCAGAAAAGAGATGCCCGCAAACGCTTCTGAAATTCAGGAAGCTCTGGCAGAAGGGATCTCCCTCATTGAGTGGGTAGCACCAACCGCAATCAGGAGCGTGAATGGTGCACTCGAAATAACCGCCATAACCATGCAGCCAGGAGCACTTGATGCCTCTGGACGGAGAAAGCCCGTGCCGGTCGAAGGGTCGGAGTTCACCATAACGGCTAACACCATTATCTCGGCCATCGGCCAGCAGATCGACCACTCTGTGGCTCATGCAGCGAGCACAGGGGCTGGAAAGTACGGAGAACTGCTGGTCAACCCGGAAACACTGCAATCAGAAACACCCTGGCTTTTTGCCGGGGGAGATTGTGTCACCGGCACTGATACTGCCATCCGCGCTGTTGAACAGGGAAAACGTGCAGCTTACGCCATCAATCTTTTTTTACAGGGCAAGATGGTTGCTGCTCCTAAAGTTCCGTTTAATTCATCCTACGGCGCAAGAGACGAGGCGCCTCAGGCCTTCTATCAGCGAAAACAACCTGCGCCAAGAGTCGCGGTACCGGAGCTCCCCCCATCTGAACGAGCCAGGAGCTTTAGCGAAGCGGTAACCGGATATACGGAAGCTCTGGCCCGCAAAGAGGCTGCGCGATGCATCCAATGCAAATGCAACGCCATCAATGACTGCCGCCTTCGAGAACTTGCCTCACGTTATTTACCCGTTCAGGCCGCACAAAAGCATGAGCATCCCGGATTTTACAAAGCTGAAAATGCGGACATCAGCATGGAGCGGGAAAAGTGCGTTGATTGCGGGATTTGCGTTCGTATGATCGAAGAGTGTGACGGCGAACTTGACATTGCGGTCATGACGGAAAGCTGCCCGACCGGGGCCCTGTCGGCACCGGCTGCAACTACAATTTAAACCACTATTCAGGATGCCCTTTATTTCTGATACCACTTGGTGGATAACAGCGGGAACTGCTATGGCAGTCGCCGCTCTTCCCGCTATGCTGAAATCGATTCGGGTGTGTCCCATGCTCCTGATTGTTGTTCTGTGGCTTGTATTAGTTATCGTTATGGCCTTGAAGGCAGGAATCCTTGCCGCTCTTACAGGAGGTGTAATCTCACTGCTGTGGGGTGTTCTGCTCATGCTGGCGTCACTGCTTTTTTCAGGTTTGCGGCAGATGGCAAAAAAACGCTATGGCTGACGCATCAACACATCTTGCCCGCCAAATCCGCAAGGAAGCAGCGCGGCTTGGGTTCGCTGCAACAGGCTTTTCTTCTCCTGTACCGCAACCACTCGTTATGCAACGTCTTTCCGCCATGATTCTGGAAAAGCGGCATGGCGAGATGAACTACATGGAAAAGCAGATGGAAAAACGGGCCGATCCTTCGCTGCTGTTTCCCGGCCTGCACACCATCATCTCAGTTGCCATAAGCTATAATTACCCTCTTCTGCATCGCGAAGGTCTCCCGAAAATCTCGAAATATGCGCTCGTTGACGACTACCATACTGTTGTCAAGGCAAAACTTGAAGAACTCCTTGCTTCCATAAAAAGGCTTTTGGGCGAACCTCTTACGGCACTGATAACGGTTGACAGCTCTCCCCTCCTCGAAAAAAACTGGGCAGAAAAGGCTGGGATTGGAAAAACAGGCAAAAACACTCTTCTGCAGGTACCATCGGCAGGATCATACATTTTTCTCGGAGAGATACTTATTGACAGAGCTATACATTTCTCCACATTTACATTACCCAACTCTTGCGGAAGTTGCAGCAAGTGCCTTGAACAGTGCCCTACCGGCGCCTTGGTCGAACCGGGAAAAATTGACGCATCAAGGTGCATTTCCTACCTGACGGTGGAGCTGAAACGGGAATTTACAACTGAAGAGGCGGCAATGATATGCGACTGGATGTTCGGATGCGACCTCTGCCAGGAGGTTTGCCCCTATAACCAGCAGGCAAGCATCACGGCTGATCCATCATTTGGGTTGCGAGACGAACTTGTGAATATTTCGACAGAACGCATACTGAGCCTTTCCGAATCAGGATTCCGTGAGTTGTTTTACGGAACCCCGGTTTTCCGCATCGGGCTTCGCAGGATAAAACGCAACGCCCGAGCGGTAGCTGAGAATCTGAAAAGATCAGGAACGCTTTAGCTGTGGCTTTCCGGATAAGCATAAGTTGGGGCAGCACCCGCACCCCAACCTGCAAGGAAAGAGAGGTGGTTATTGATTTACCAGCTTCATCATGTTTTCTGGATAACGTTCGCCTGCCGCAGCTCCTTTGGGAAGCGCTTTGATAATCTCGGCCATTTCGACCTCATTGATGACTACTGATCCGGCTGCGATATTCTCTTCAAGGTAGCGGCGACGTTTGGTACCGGGAATCGGGACTATATCGTCACCCTTTGCCAGTACCCAGGCAAGAGCCAGTTGACCGGCAGTAATTCCTTTTCTGCTGGCAATACCTTTGATCCGTTCTACCAGTGCAAGGTTTTTCGTAAAATTTTCGCCCTGAAAGCGGGGAGAGTTGCGTCGGTAATCATCGGCAGCAAAATCGTCGGGGCTTTTCAACTGCCCAGTGAGAAAACCGCGTCCAAGTGGGCTATAGGGTACAAAACCAATCCCAAGCTCACGCAGAGCAGGCAAAATCTCATCTTCAGGATCGCGACTCCAGAGTGAGTACTCGCTCTGCAGCGCGCTCACCGGATGCACTGCATGAGCACGACGAATGGTCTGAACGCCAGCTTCAGAGAGCCCGATATAGCGTATCTTTCCAGCATTGACAAGATCCGCCATGGCCCCAACCGTCTCTTCAATCGGCACTGCAGCATCCACACGATGCTGATAATAGAGGTCAATGTGGTCACCTCCCAGCCGTTTTAATGAGCTGTCACAGGAGGAACGTACATACTCCGGCTTCCCGCAGATACCAGTGACGGGCGCCCAGCCGCCATCGACCGATGGGCTGCTGCGCATGATCCCAAACTTCGTGGCGACAATGACCTGGTTGCGACGACCCTTGATTGCCTTGCCGACAAGCTCCTCATTGGTAAACGGTCCGTACATATCTGAAGTGTCAAGAAAGTTCACTCCCAGATCCAGCGCACGGTGAATGGTGGCTATTGATTCCGCCTCGTCCCGCTTGCCGTAAAAATCGGACATCCCCATGCAGCCCAAACCCTGTGCCGATACGGTCAGTCCCTGTGTTCCAAGTTTTCTCTGTTCCATAAACCCTCTCTCAATGTTTGAAGTGGCGCATACCGGTAAAGACCATAGCGAGGTTATTTGCATCTGCTGCCTCAATCACTTCGTTATCCCTGATGGAACCTCCGGGCTGAATGACTGCCGTAACTCCAGCTTCAGCAGCGGCCAGAAGACCATCGGCAAAGGGGAAAAAGGCATCAGAGGCCACCACTGACCCATGCAGGTCAAGCCCGACTTCTGAGGCCTTCCATCGCGCAATTTTGGAGGAGTCAACACGCGACATCTGACCAGCGCCGACACCGAAGGTCTGGCGGTTTTTGACATAAAGAATGGTGTTCGACTTGATATGCTTGCAGATCTTCCAGGCAAACATCATGTCTGCAATCTCCTCTTCGGTCGGCTGCCGTTTGGTGACAACGGTGAGATCCTCTTTTGCAACAATTTTGCTGTCACGTTCCTGAACGAGCATTCCGAATGGTGTTGACTTGAACTCCCAGCCACTTTTTGGCATGACATTGGTCTGCCGCACAAGCCTGCGATCTTTTTTCTTCATCAGCATTTCAAGAACGCCCTCTTCAAAAGCTGGAGCAATGAGAATTTCAGTAAAGATTTCATTGACCGCCTTGGCAGCTTCCATATCAAGAGGACGGTTAAAGGCGATAATGCCCCCAAAAGGAGCCTGTGTATCGGTTGAAAAGGCCCTGCGATAGGCTTCAGCAAGCGTCGAGGCCTGCGCTACACCACACGGGTTAGTATGTTTGATAATAACGACTGTCGGCTCTTCATTGCGGAACTCCTCGATCAGGGAGACGGCTGCGGCAATGTCGAGCATGTTGTTGTAGGAGAGTTCCTTGCCATGCAGTTTCTCAAAAAAGTCTTCAAATGAGCGGGTTCCGTTCTCATCGGTCAGGCGGTAGAGCCCTGCACTTTGATGCGGGTTCTCACCGTAACGCATATCGAACTCACGTTCAAGGCTGACTGTCATGGATACCGTAGCATTCTTCTGCCCGACAGCCCCGGCCAGATAAGAGGCAATAGCACGATCATAACGGGAGGTGAGTTCAAACACCTTCAAGGCAAGCGAGAGACGGGTTGTTCTCCTGGTAGCACCGTTATTCTCCCTCATCTCCTGAAGCACCAGCGCATAATCGGCACTGTCGGTGACAACCGTTACCGACTCGTTATTCTTGGCCGCACTCCGAAGCATCGAAGGGCCTCCGATATCAATATTTTCTATAGCATCTTCAAACGTTACATCCGGTTTAGCCACGGTTGCCTCGAACGGATAGAGGTTCACCACAACCATATCAATAAAGCTGATACCGTTTTCGACCGTCTGCTTGATATGGTCGGCATTCTCCCTGACGGCAAGCAGTCCCCCGTGTATTTTCGGGTGCAGCGTCTTAACCCGGCCGTCCATGATTTCCGGAAATCCGGTGATGGTTGAAATTGAGGCTGCGCTAACGCCAGCATCCTGCAGCGACTTCAAGGTTCCCCCAGTTGAAAAAATTTCGACACCGAGAAGGGAGAGTTCCCGGCAGAAATCCACAATACCGGTTTTATCAGATACAGAGACCAGCACCCGCTTGATGACAGGATCAGACATTATGCAGAAAGTTAATTTATTGATTCGTTTCCGTGCTCTTTGGTAAGGCGGAATTTAAGAAAAAACCCCTGCGATATCAAACGTTACCGGAGCTTCTTCGGTCTGTTGGGGTTATATCGGGGTGCGATCAGGCAAGACGGCAGGAATGGATAAAGTCTACCACCGCATCGCACATCTGTGTCAGTCCAGGTTGTTCGATTGGATAGTGGCCAGCATGTTCAAGCATCACCACCTTTTTCGGCACACGATTGACACGCTTGAGGAAAAGCTCGCTGAGATGCAAGGGTGTCCAGCTATCTTTTTCGGGTTGGGTCAGTAAAATCGGACAGATATCAAATGCTTCGGGTTCAACCACAGGTTTATACGTGGTGAGTGAGCTGAGAAACTTCATGGTGACCCATTTGCCCGCCGACGTTTTGTCTCTCAAACAAGCCTTGAGCGCTGCTTTATTGTTGACCAGCGCCGACATTTTGCTCGCTAGGCTCATCGGCATACGAAGAGCTGCCAGCGGCGTTTTTGCTGCCAGATGGGTCAATGGCACCCCGATACGACTCATGAGGAAATTCAACGCAGTTTCATCGCGGACCTGTTGTTCTTGTTGATCGAGAAAGGTCATACCCACGATGCCTTTGACTTTTTTGTTGAGCGCGGCTACGTGCCAGGCAAGCATACCGCCTGCACTGAGACCGTACAGCACAATTGGCCTGCCATCTTTGTCAAGTTCAGCATCAATAAGATCACTGCCTGCCTGAACCCAATCGTCGTAGGTCACCAGCTCACCGAATGCAACCCGGGTCATGCCATACTCGGGCATGTCAATAGCAATGGTTTCAAAGCCGCACTTGAACAAGGGACTGCCCAGGATGGTCGACATTTGCCGCCCGTTGGTGCCGACTCCATGAAACAGGATCACTTTCGCCTCTGACCGAGGATTACGAAAGCAGTCAAGGTGAATCTTGTGTCCTCCCCACTGCCACCTCTCTTCTGAAGGTTCATTATCCAGCTCAAGCTGAAATTCTTTGGGAAGAAAGCGTTGGATCTCCCGCCAATTCGATTGAGTTTTGTAGTTCATGGTAAACAAATCAATATCATGATCCGACCGTCCATGATTTCCGGAAACCCGATTATGGTTGAAATTGAGGCTGAACTCGCAACTGCATTATTTTTTTATAGCCCTGGCAATAAATCCACCGATACCCATACATGAAAAGTTTTGCACAAGTGCAACGGCAAGACTTGCAAGTGAGAGCGGTATTTGCAGAATAATAGAGTTAATGATCAAGGTAGTAATGGCGACACCAAGAGCCACAACAACCAGATACTTCCATATCATGGACTTTTCGACTGATAACGCCGACCAGAAGAACCCGGCAATGAGCACAATTGTCCCAATAAACAACGCCATCAAAATAAGCGTTTCCGTACCTGCTCCCGTTGCACCCACAATGATGCCAACAAGAAAACCAACAATATTGAGCAGAAACTGCAGAATACCGATATGTTTTATGGCTGAGCCGTAGTTGATTGCACCTGCGAATGGCTTTATCGCTGGACTTGTTGCTGTTATTGCTGGCGTTGGCGAAGCTATAGCCTTTGCATCATCATGTGCGTGGCTGGTTTCCATTCGCTTTGCAACCAAAGTGAACACACCAGCAATAACTGCAGATAATATTGAACTTAAAAGTGCATCGGACATATAAACCCTCCTTCGCTGTAATGGCGGCGATATATTAATTGAACATCAGTCCGCTCACTATTGATAGAACGCATTAGCTTTTTCTTTGATACACAATCTTGCGACTCCCGGTCAGATTCTTCTTATGCAATTGCAGCGTCAAGATTTGACACCTTGTCCATGCTCGCTATTAATAAAAATTATCATAAGAATAAATCTTAAGGAAAAGGTACGGATAATTCCACAAAAAATAAGACCGACGTGGAACAAGACAGCATAAACGAGAGAACACCCGAAGAGAAACTCCCGAAAAACAGAAAAGCTTGGAAATGGATTGAAGTTATAATAAAATAAATCAATAAGACCATAACCATAATGACTACCCACACAACCCGCATCGCAGTCTTCTGCTCCGGCAACGGCAGCAATTTCAAGGCGCTGTTTCAGGCGATCAGGAACAAGACGCTACCGGCAAAAATCGTCCTCTGCCTGTCGAACCGTGCCCGGTGCGGAGCTATGGAATTTGCGCAGCAAAACGGCATAACAACGCTCCATATCACTGAGAAACAGTTTAGCTCTTTCGAGGAGTTTGCCACGGCGATGGTTGAACGCCTGAAAGAGCATAAGATCGATATTATTCTTCTGGCGGGCTATATGCGCAAGGTGCCGGATGCGGTTGTCGCTGCATTTCCGGAAAGGATGCTCAACATCCATCCTGCTCTTCTGCCGAAATTCGGTGGTGAGGGGATGTATGGAATTCATGTTCATACCGCTGTGCTTGAAGCGAGTGAAACCGAAACGGGAGCGACGGTGCATTTTGTCAATGAGGAGTATGACAAGGGAAAGATTCTGCTTCAGCGAACCGTACCGGTCTTGCCCTATGATACTCCGGAGACACTTGCCGCAAGGGTGCTGGCATGCGAACATGCGCTTTATCCTGATGCCCTTGAAAAACTCCTGACCCTGCAGAGATCATGAGCGCCAGCACTCTCAAGATCAGCGAAATTTTTCACTCCATTCAGGGAGAGGGCTCCTTTGCTGGCTGGCCCTGCGCCTTTATACGGCTTGCGGGGTGCGGCCACGGCTGTGCGGGTTGCGACACCGGCTATGCCGAAGAGAAGGGAGCCGAGCTTGAGAGAGAGGAGGTTATTCAGAAGGCGCTTACCTTTCAGGCTCCCTTTGTCGAAATCACCGGAGGCGAGCCTCTTCTTCAGCCCGCAGTCTACCCGCTGATGGCACAACTCTGCGATCTCAATCAGAAAGTACTGCTTGAAACAGGCGGATTTATCTCTGTCGAAAAGGTTGATAAACGCGTTCATAAAATTATTGATATCAAGGGTCCTTCATCAGGAGTGGCACAGCATAACAACCCTGACAATATCCGGCTTGCGTTTGCAGCAGAGCCACCGTACTGCCATACTTTTGAATTCAAAATCGTAATCGCAGGAAAAGAGGATTATGAGTGGGCAACGTCGCTTCTGCATGAACATCGACTGGCCGAATCGTTCACCGTCATGATGGGAGTGAAATTCGGTAAACTTGATCCTGCCGAACTTGCCGAATGGATGCTCCGTGACCGCCTCCGGGCAAGAATGCAACTGCAGCTTCACAAATACTTCTGGGATCCCTCCAGAAGAGGTGTATAGTTTGGCTTTGCCCCCTCTACTCCTTACCTTTCCTCTCTCTGTTTCCTTTAGCTCATTATCTTTCTTGTCCATTGTCAACGATCAACTGTCATCTCTCAATCGTCGTTCCGCTCTTCAATGAACGGGAATCGCTTCCTGAGCTGCTTGAGCAACTTTCTGCCGCCATGGGCGAAAAGGAGTTGCACGCCCTCTTTCAGGAGCCGTTTGCGTTTGAAATTATCATGGTTGACGATGGCTCTACAGACGATTCGCGTACCCTGATAAGCCGCATGATTCCCTCAAGACCCGAGCTTCGCCTCATCTCGTTTCAGAAAAACTTTGGAAAAACCGCTGCACTCTCGGCAGGGTTCATGGCCGCCACCGGTGACTACGTCTGCACCATCGATGCCGACATGCAAGACGACCCCTTTGCCATGAAGGAGATGATCAAAAAGCTGCAAGAAGGGTATGATCTGGTCAGTGGATGGAAGCAGCAGCGCAAGGATCCGCTCTCCAAAACCATTCCTTCGAAGCTTTTTAATGGAGTGACCCGTCTTTTTACCGGCATCACTCTTCACGATTTCAACTGCGGCCTGAAGGTGTACCGGAAAGAGGTGACCCAACGGCTGGAGCTGCATGGCGACATGCACCGCTATATTCCGGTACTCGTTCACTGGATGGGTTTCAGGATTGCCGAACAACCGGTTACACACCATCCGAGAAAATTCGGCAGCACCAAATATGGTTCATCAAGGTTTTTTTCAGGGCTTTTTGATTTTCTTTCGGTGCTCTTCATCACGCGCTATGTTCGCCGCCCGATGCACTTTTTTGGAATGGCTGGCCTCACAAGCTTTCTTTTCGGCTTTCTCATCAGCCTCTATGTCACCCTCGAGAAAATTCTACTCCATAAACCGGTGAGCAACCGCCCGATACTTTTTCTCGGCATTCTGCTGCTTATTCTTGGCGTGCAGCTTTTTTCTACCGGGCTGCTGGGCGAAATGCTTTCAACATCTTCATCCAGAAGGAGCGCTTTTACTATTCGAAAAACGCTGAATCTCACTGCTGAACAGGCAAGAAATTTCAACACAACCGATTAACTTCAAAGATGTTATGAAACGAGTTGGCGCACATGTCAGTATTGGTGGAGGTGTCGAAAATGCCCCGCTTCATGCCGCAGCCATCGGCGCAAAAGCATTCGCACTCTTTACAAAAAACCAGCGCCAGTGGAGAGCTCCGAAACTCACGACCTCCTCAGTTGACACGTTCAAAAAAAACTGCAGTGACGGCGGGTTTAAGCCTGAACACATTCTGCCCCACGACAGTTATCTCATCAATCTCGGCAGTCCCGACCCCGACAAGCTCCAGCGTGCGCGAGAGGCTTTTATCGAAGAGATGCAGCGAGCAGAAGAGCTCGGACTGCTTATGCTGAACTTTCATCCCGGAAGCCATCTGAAGGAGATTGATGAGGAACAATGCCTGAAGCTTATTGCTGAATCAATAAATATGGCGCTTGATGCAACAAAAGGGGTAACGGCCGTTATTGAAAACACGGCCGGACAGGGTACCAATCTTGGGCACCGGTTTGAACAACTCGCCTCACTGGTTGATCAGGTTGCAGATAAAACAAGGGTGGGGGTATGCCTCGACACCTGCCACCTCTTCGCCAGCGGTTACGACTTGCAGACCGCCGAAGCAGCAGAGTTCACCTTCAGTCAGTTTGACCGGATTGTCGGACTTCAATACCTGCGGGGAATGCATCTCAACGATGCGATGCAAGCACTGGGCAGCCGGGTTGACCGCCATGCAGGTATCGGGAAAGGAACAATCGGGCTGGAGGTCTTCTCGTACATCATGAATACAACTGCTTTTGAAGAGATTCCACTGATCCTTGAAACACCTGACTCCGACGCCTGGAGTTCAGAAATCAGCCTCCTCTACTCTCTTGAACAATAAGATAGGCTATCGTTTTGAAACAACCCTGAGATATTTGCTCACGGACAAGGCGCTGCCAAAGATACCCAGCAGAAGACCAAGTATGACAATTGACGGGTAAATCATGAGCGCAGAAGGTTGCATTACCTTATAAACTTCCGGTTCATACATGAACAGCAATTGATCGAACATCAAATAGACTGCCCCTGCAGCGAGCAAGCCGGAAAGCAGGCCCTGAAGCGCCCCTTCGATAATATAGGGTGCACCAATAAACCAGCCCGTTGCACCAACCAGACGCATTGTTCTGATCTTTTCCTGCCTTGAATACATGGCAAGGCGTATTGTATAGCCAATCAGCACAACTGTGCCTGCTGAAATCAACACACCAATACCACCAGTCAGTATTGTAAACAACCTTGCATTCTGCTCAATCTGACCGAGAAATGCCTGATTATACCGTATATCAACGTCAGGAATAATGTCACGTATTTTCGGAACAATCCGCGCCATGCTTTCAGCATGAGCATAGTCAGGGAGAAACTTCAGCTTAATCGATCTTGGGAGGGGATTGGAACCGAGAATTGTGACAATATTCTCGCCAAAGTCGTGTGCAAAAATCCGTGCGGCCGCATCCTTCGAAACATACGTGGCTTCCTGCACTCCTTTGAGCATCTTTATCTGCCGTACAGCATCCATCGCCTGAGATTCAGCGACCGATTCACCGAGAAAAGCCTCAAGCTCTACCCTGCTCCGAAGCTCCTGAATGACATCAAAAAAACTCAGAGAAACAGTACTGAAAAGGCCAAGCAGCACAAGAGCAAAAAAACTTATTGTAACGGTAATGGCTGCCGGTAATTTAGCCCTTCCAATACTTGAAAAACCTTCCTTGACAACAAACGACAACGACATAACAGCCTTTTTTCATTAATAACAGCTTCTCACTCAAAGAAACAACAAAACAAGTTGGAAAAACAACTTTTTTTTCTTTTAATTAGCACTGAACATGGGGCTATAGCTCAGTTGGTAGAGCATTTGCATGGCATGCAAAGGGTCAGGAGTTCGAGTCTCCTTAGCTCCACAAAAAGAACAAAAAAGCGCAGTCATCGACCTGGCTTTTTTTGTTTCTGTTCCTCTGCATCTGCCCACACTCTTCATGACTTTTTTCTGCCGACCTTTGCAATCAAAAAAATCAGGCCGACAATCAGTGATGCAGCGATACCTGCTGCAACATTAAACGCTCCAGCAAGCAAAACAACCGGAAGTGTAAAGGCAACCATAAAACCAAAAAACCCGGAACTAACAAGAAAGGTCAACGCGGTGAGAGCGGTAAAGAAAAAACTGGTTGCAAGACTTCCTGCGAAAGAGACAAAGATCTTCTCTCCCTTCCCTTCAGAAATATTTTGCCAACGTTGCACCTGTTTTGTGCTGCCCGGATCAAGCATCCCTCGTACAAGCATCGCAACAAGGGCAAACACAATCAACACCAGAACATGAATGCCGTACACACGCAACTGCTCACTTTTTGACGGGCAGAAATAACCTTCTCCAAGCTTGAGCGAGGCAAGATGCAACATGTAAATCGATGTCCAGTAAAAGAGCGTTCCCCAGAGCAGCGTTACCGATACCCATATCGCCACGCCCGGAGGAGTCGGAGTTTTTTTTGTCGTTGATACCATATGTCTTATCACTACTGTCCGGTTATAACTTAAATAAATTAAATAGGTTACAAGATGCCATTGTCCAAATCGTGTAATGCGAATTTTTAACTTATTATATATTAGCAACTTATCGAATCACGTACCTTTCG
>Ga0073936_10004724_pt1 | contig 18721 bp, 14 predicted proteins | sample AliMusrvi5mmetaG_FD_87041 | JGI IMG/M metagenome (GOLD analysis project Ga0073936, IMG submission 87041) | Freshwater lake bacterial and archeal communities from Alinen Mustajarvi, Finland, to study Microbial Dark Matter (Phase II) - Alinen... | ecosystem: Environmental > Aquatic > Freshwater >... | reverse complement strand
AAGTGTTACCATTGGCCATGCTTATCTTTAGATCTATGAAGTAACGATGTACTTGACCATCGGTTCGACATACATATGGAACCACGGTCTCTTCGGATACCCATTTCAGAACTTCAGGATTTGCCTCGGCCCAGCGGAAAATTTGTCGTTCCCAAAGTGATCGAAAGAAGACTTTAGTCGGATCTCCGGAATACTTAGATGGATTGTCTACGGAGTATCGACCATTGTAAGCCATATAAATAGTTGTGAACGTATTTATGTCAAAACCCGCTAATCCTTTTATCGTCTTTCCATCGGACCTACTAGAGCTCAGTGGTAAGTTGGCCTTTCCTCAAATCGAGTTTACGGTTCAAGAAGATGCCTCAGGCGGCGGTGCATTCACTTCGATCTATCTTCCGATGCCTTCTGGCATAAGTTTCAATGATGGTGGAGACTATGGCATGATGGAACTCGGAGACATTGCGGCCGGTGGTGGAATGGATGCTCTGGCTAAACTCATGCAAGGTGATATCGATGGAGTCGCTCGTTCAGCAGGTGGAGCTATTGGGCAACAATACAGTTCTCTCACTGGAGCTCGAGGCAAAGCAATCTTAGCGGCCACACTGCCTGGCGTTGACAAAGAAACGGCCATGTTTGCACAGAAGAAGATTAAACCGCCGAATCAAAATACCACCTTTAAGGGAAACAATCTGCGTAACTTTGCTTTTAACTTTAAGTTGATTGCTAATTCGGAGCGTGATACTGCAGCCATTGCTCGCATTCAGACTACGTTTCGTCGTTACACATATGCCGGATCTTCAGATGACGCGCCTAACGTCATTCTCGATTATCCGCCTCTATGGAAGATTCGCTTCCTCGAAGGAGATCGAGAGAACATATATCTTCCTAAAATCTTTGCGTGCTATCTTGAAAGCTTTCAATGTACGTTCAATGGAGAAGCCAACATGTTTCGATATGATGGCTCGCCGTTTTCCGTAGATTGTCAACTGGCATTTAAAGAAACTCGAGTGCTCACGAGGAACGACATCGATCTTCTTGCAATGGGAGTATCGGATCGAGGCATCAATCCAGATACCGGATTGGCCACATCAACGGCTCCTTCTGGAACGACTATTCCTATCAGACCATATGCTGGAATCTCAGATAGTTCAATGGGAGCATCAAAGAGTAATGCTAATACTCCGTCACAGTTTGAATAACTATTCAATACGATAACACATGTCATTCTTTCGACAATTCCCGCTAACGACGTACGACCTTGAGAAGACTGGAACGTTAACTCAAATTACGGATTTGTTTCGCAATGTCACATCTCCTCAAATCAAGTTAGATCCGACCATCGCATATACAGACTATCGCATCGTAAATGGTGCTCGACCGGACGTCGTATCTCAATTACTGTATGGAGATCCGGATTACTATTGGACGTTCTTCATTATTAATGATAAACTAAAGTCTGGTCATACCACTTGGCCAATGTCAGACAATCAGATGGAAGCTTATTTGACTCAAGAGTATGATGGCTATTCGGTCATTCAGATGTCGGATAATGATTCACATAAAGTCTCGATAAGTTCTATAACATATGCGGCGACTACGGTTGCTACAGATGCGGGTGGCGATCTTGACTTTGCTTCTAATACGCAGTACGTGATTGATGTGGCAACAACTACTTCACGTCAAGTGATGAAGTATGATCCATATATGCAACAATTATGGATTATTAATTCGGGTTCAACCGATACATTCACGACTGACTTACAAACGGCTGGATCATTTAAATTTTCATCGAGTCCAACAATTCCTTATACGATCTCTACTCTGACAATAGGCTCAACGGTATATGATCAATTCGTGCCTATCATATCTGCAAATGGTCAAAAGATAGCTTCTCCTGGTGTTCTTCCATATGTGTCAGTTGGACGTAATGCTATTCATCATTATGTTTTTACTCCTGAGGTTGGTGATGTCGTAATCTTAGGATATAATGAGACTGATTCATCAGGAAAAACTTCATTCTATGGAATTGGCTTTACGCATAATGCAATTGGTACTACTAGCGGTGCTACCGGTGCTACCGTAGTTAGTCTAATTGAAGCAGATAATAATTCTTATGGAGGCATCGTAGTCGATCCTGGAAATGGCAATTTGCAATATCATTATTTTACAGATGCTCGCGGATTTCTTTTAACGGCACAAGATGTAAATAAAGTTATAAGTGGAGTAGGTTCAACGTTTTATATTTCTCCATCAAATCGCATTACGCCTGTGACTTATGCGGAATATGAGAATGATCTAAATGATCAAAGGTCAATGATACGTGTCATAAATCCGACTTACATCCGCGCGTTCGTCAAACAATATCGAGACTTGCTAAATGCCTAATATACGTGGCAACATAAAGCCAAATACGGATAAGGCGCTTACGCCGACAGCGTATGCGCTTAATGCTATCATCTTGACTAATCACAAGGGAGAGCAGGCCGACATTCAGAACTTAGTCACGGACTTTAGCATCACGGAGAGTCTCTATACGGCCGCAATGATTGTAAAGCTCAACATCAAAGACTCAGCAAATTTCATTGAAGAGTATCAGCTCATTGGTCAAGAGACGATTCAGATCAAGATGGGACGTCATGATTATACAAATCCTGAATGGACAAATGTAGATCTTACTTTCTACGTCACGGAGTATCCTATATTTGCACGCGGTGAACAGGCAAATACACAGGCATATGCAATTGTCGGCGTGTCAAAGCAAGCCTATGTGTCTCAGTTTAAACGTCTCTCTAGAGCCGTCAATGATACAATATCAAAAGAGATCTCTCGCATTTTATCAAAAGACTTATTTGCCGACAATGTGAAGTACATTGAACCGACCATTGGTCGATTCAATGGAGTGCTTCCTCTCATGAACCCACTCAACTCGGCTTATTGGCTTCTTCGTCGAGCCTATGATCAGACCTCACGTCCATTCTTTCTCTATGAGTCGATGATTGGAGGCATTCGCATGGAGTCTCTTACAAGTTTGATTGATGAAGATAAGAATCCAAACTATCGAACCTATCGTGATGCGAAACTATTCCATTCGACTCCAGGTTCGGCTGAATATTTTAAAGAAAGCATCGAGCGTATATTGGACATCTCTTCGGACTTTAAGCTATCGAAAGTTCTACCGACGATTGGCAATGGAGCATATGCTTCGAATAATGTATTCATGGATCTCTCGACAAAGTCCATCACTCAGCAACCATTTAGCTATAACTCGCTAAATGTAAAGTCGACGACACTGAATAAGAACTCAGTTCTCTCAAATACCTTTGGTGTTCCATATGAGCAGGCAAGTGATATTCGAAATCTTTCCAAGACTTACGATGCATTTGTAGAATACATGCCGATCAATTCTTTGGCTTACTCTTCGGACGGATCGGCTAAGTCTTATCATGATCTAATGGTCGATCGCTTGGGCATATACAACTCCATAACGGAGACGTTTGACACAATCACTCACGAGCTAGTAGTGGCCGGTGACTTTAGCATGAGACCTGGTCGTAAGATCACTCTTGAAATTCCTAAGGCTATCGATCTCAGGTACTTTGATTCAAAGGCCATGAAGGGCAACTTCGATGATTACTTTGATCGCACGGTCTCTGGAAAATACTTAGTAGCTGCAGTCATTCATCAGTTCGATGCGGAGTATCATTGTCGCTTACGAATCAAGCGTGATTCGTTTACATATGATGTAAATAAGAGCTGATATGCTTACTACACATCATAAAGACGATTTTGCAAACTACGGTGGAGGATTCTACTGGTTTCATGGCGTCGTAGAAGACGTATCGGATCCTCTGCAGCTCGGCCGAGTTCGTGTACGTTGCCTTGGCTTTCATACGGATGATCGTGGCTTGCTCCCGACGTCTGGACTCCCTTGGGCGCTGTGCATGCTTCCAATTACGTCACCATCAATGGCCGGAGTTGGTCAGTCTGCGACAGGCATATTGCCCGGATCATGGGTCATTGGATTCTTTCGAGACGGTCCTTCAGCACAGGATCCGATCGTCATGGGATCTATTGCTTCGAAGATCGCCACTCTGCCGGATAATACCAAAGGATTCTCGGATCCTTCTGGCGCCAATCCGACCAGGACAGGTGCCGACATTCCAACTGAAGCTATCTCTGGAACCGCTGCAGCTAAAGCTACCTATAAGCAGAGTCTAGACTTATCGTATATCGCTCCAGCCTATCCAAACAATCAGGTCATCAGGACTCGTTCCGGTCACGTAATTGAGTATGATGATACGTCTGGCAAAGAGCGTGTATCTTTGATGCATAAGACTGGTGCATTCATCGAGATTGATCCGAGCGGAAATATCAATGTGTGTGGTTCTACATATATCAATCTGATTGCTCCTAAGATCTATCAAAATATTAGAACTGGAACTACCAACACTTTAGCTGCATCAGCAACAACTACTATACCATTTTCTCCAAATTTGCCATCAACTGATTATACCGTAGTAGCAGCATCAGGTGATACAAAAGACAATCATCCTATGCCAGGCATTTCAAATAAGACGGTAAGTTCGTTTGATATGACTATTAGTTCTGGAGATGCTGGCGTTTATCAGTGGATCGCTATTACTAATACAAACAACATTGGATGATTGCCATAAATAGACGTACATGAGTTTCTCGGACTTTAATCCAATTCGACCACGCACGGTCGCGGCCGTTCAGACCTATTCGGATCTGGACCTTCGAGATCCATTCATTAGTCCATATAGTAAAGATGTCGTGCCGGTAACGGACATCATGGCCGTGAAGAACTCAGTTCGTAATTTGGTACTGACGAACTTCTATGAGACGCCATTTGATCCATTTAAAGGATCTAATGTGCGCGCGCTTCTATTTGAGAATGCCAATCCATATACACAGATGGCAATAAATAAGGAAATCACACGAGTTCTCATTCAATATGAGCCTAGAGTCAATGTGACGGCTGTAGATGTCGTCGACAATTCCGATATGAATGCATATCTCGTCACAATTAATTTTAATGTCATTGCGCTAAATACACAGGCAGCACTCAATTTTTATCTCGAGAGACTACGATAACATATGGCACAACCACTCTTAAATGTAACGGAACTTGACTTTGATCAAATCAAAGCGAATCTGCGAGCCTACTTTCTAAGGCAGGATTCGCCGATCAAAGATTGGAACTATGATGGCTCTGGTCTTAATATGTTGCTTGACGTGTTGGCCTATAACACTCATTACAATGCCATTCTGGCTCATCTCAATCTAAACGAGAGCTTCATCGATACGGCTCAGCTTCGTTCTTCCGTGATCTCTCAGGCTAAGCTCCTTGGCTACATACCTGGATCTATTAAAGCTTCTACGGTCAATGTCTATTGCGCCTTTAGTTCATCTGGAAGTCCTGCTGCAGGATCGAGTATAACCATTCCTGCTGGAGCTAAATTTAGTGGTACAGGACCAAATGGCTCATTTACGTTCGTGACTCAGGCTGCTAATTCGATTAACTATGTTACATCTCAGAGTTCCTATATTACCTATCTTCCATTGATTCAAGGAGTGTATCGTACTCAAACATATCAGGTCGATAATACTTTGGCCAATCAAAGATTTACAATCGATGATCCATCGGCCGATATATCTACTCTAACTGTTAATGTATATGAGAATCAGAATGTATCTTCCTCTACACCATATCTCGAGATAACTGATTTTATTGCAAATAGGGGAAATGATATCTCGAATGTAAAAGGTACTTCTGAGATCTATTATCTGTCATTGAATAGTAATGGCACATATGAAGTTACATTTGGTGATGGCATAATTGGTAATGCTTTGAACAATTTAAATGTTGTTCAATTGCGATACGTGTCTACTCAAGGAGTTGTGGCAAATGGTCTATCCACATTTACATATGCCGATTCAACTCTAATCTCAAGTGATAGTTTACAAACCCTAGCTCCAGTAGTTACTACTTTAAACTATTCAGCAGGTGGAGCCGATCAGGAATCAATCGATTCTATTCGTCTGAATGCTCCTGCTTCATTGATTGCTCAAAATCGTGCCGTTACGGCTAATGATTATATCGCCTTGCTTCAAAAGCAAAACGCGTCTATCACATCTGCCAATGTGTGGGGCGGAGAAGATGAAGTGACATATGATCCGGTCAATGCGGCCCAATATGCTGGAAAGGTATTCATTTCATATACGAGCAGCACGGCATTAACTTCTTCTACGGTTATCGACAATCTTAAGCCTTTCAAGGTGATGTCTGTCACGCCAATATATTATGCCCCGGACTATGTGCTTTTATATTTGACCGTCAACTTTAAGTATAATCCAAATTTGACAACAAAAGGTGCGAGCGAGCTAACTACTAATGGTACAAATGTTGTCAATGCTTATAATTCGGCATCGCTACAAAATTTTACTGGAGTGTTTCGCCATTCGAATTTACTTCGTCAGATCGACACTTCAGATCCTTCGATTCTGAACTCTGATATTCAGGTATCATTTTATAAAAACTATGCCGTGAATGCGTTGACGTCGCCGAGTGATGTGGCTACGCTTGGTATTGGTGCAACAAATACTCCAAATGGATTTGTTTCTACATTTGGCAATACTCTATTTGGCTCAGTCAGTCAAGTAAATCCAATGGTCACTTCGAGTGGCTTTACACTATCATCCGTGCTTATGCCATCTCAGTCGACCAGTATTCAGGTATATGGCTCATATTCCAGTGGATCTCCAATCATTACACTTTCATCGAGTCCTGGTACGAGCACGTTGTCGACAAATAATTTAACACATCCTTATCTGGTAGTTGGAGCTTCTGTTACATCGACGGCCGCAGGATTCTCTGCGATAACTATATCATCGATTACTAATACTGGCATATATTCAATTCTTTCTCTTTCAAGTAGCGCTACGGCGTCGTCGGTCAGTGGAACTACGCTGACGATTGTTCCTCCAGCTGGTACGTATTATCTGAAAGATGGCCCTGATCCATCTTCTTCATCGACTCGTCGTCTGTTCATGTCGCGCAATTCGTCATCGACCGTAGCAGCTTCAGATCCAAAGTATACATCAACAGGATCAGATATTCACATCGGCACGGTGTATCCTTCTACTGGAAAAATTGAACTATATCGCTATTTTTCTGGAGCGGCTACTTCTCAGCCAATCGCTGGTCTTTCTCTACAAGATAATAGCTATGGCGGTCAAGGTGCTTGGTACACAAATCAATTTGCTGGATGTGTTCTCTACATCACGGCTGGTCAAGGAGCCACATCTTCTGTGGCTATTACAACAAATAGTGCCAATACACTTTATTGGTCTACTCCAAGTATTACGATTGACTCGACATCTCAATATGTCTTAATTCGCTCTTGTATCGATACGGATACGACAACGGCAGGAACTAATATCACAATTAACTCTCGCCCGGCTTCGAATGACGTGGCTCCAAGTCGTAATCAGTTGCTCGCGATTGATATGAATAAAACTGCCGTCACGGCTACGGCTGACTCCTTTGCTCAGGCTGGTGTGCTTGGCGCGAATAACTATACTACATTCAGTCGCGATCCACAATCATGACATCCACTCTTGGAATCAATGACTATCAGCCGCGTAATCTAGAAGCTCCTAGATCTACGGATCTACTTCCAGATCAAATACGAGTCACGACTACGAACTTCATGATGCTCCTCACGGAGTATTATAAGTTCATGAATGTGAATGAATGGGCTACTGTGGTACTCACCTCATCGACCACGACGATCTTATCGAATGGTCTTTTAAGCACATCAGTATCAACGATATCAACTTCAACGGTTCTATCTGGAAAATCAGGATCTGGTCCATCAAATATTATCTACTCTATTCTATCGCAGCTCGATGTGGATCAAGTAGATCAAGATTATCTCTCGCATATTCAAAATGCCGTAGCTCCATATGTACCGATTCCATCATACATGTCGACCACTTCGGCTGCGACGACTGGAAATTCGGCGCCATTCTATAATCATCTGAGCAATGAAGAGAGAGCTTTCCTACGAGCTCAATTATACCGTAAGATCATTAAGTTTTTCTATAATACTCGTGGATCTCGTAATTCTGCCGTATCATTTTTTCAGCTTTTCTATAATGATACGGCTTCAACTTATGATGCCAATGATTACTTAGGTACTGTACAAAATTATATTCAAAACTGGCTCACGACGTCTGGAATGCCTATATCGGTAACTACGGTCAGTGCAGGATCAACTGTATATGGCCAGACACCTATTCAGGCTTGGACTCCATTTAGCTACGTCATTACGACCGGTGTCATAGGTGGAGATAATACATTTAAAGTGCCATATCGGGCTCTTGTGCATCCAGTAGGATTTAAATATTTCATTCAACCTACTGGTTCAAATAATGGAATCATTGAGATATCTCCAAGCAGAATGGTCAATGCTCGATATGACTATCAGAATGCATTATGGTTTCTCGATCCAACAGAGATAACCGAATATGCAAATTATACTGTCGGCGATGCAAGCGGCAATTATAATGAAGCCAATCAAAACACATCGACTTATACATATGCTGACTGGTCGAATGTTGGTGCCGTCAATAAGTTCACGGCAACGCTTTCGTCTTCATTTGTATCTGGCACAAATACGCTATCTATTAGTACTACGTCATCTTTGAATATCGTTCCAGGAATGTTTGTCTCAGCCCCTGGTGCGATATTTTTTACGGGTGTCAATACCACGTCAACCACGTCAGCTATAACTATTAGCTCATCGAGTACTTCGACCGGCATAATCACGTTGAATGGTTCATTGTCTTCTTCGATTCTAGCGCCCAATACAATCATTACATTCTCTCCATAAGCGATATAAATATCCTCAACTAAACTATGTCAGCCATTATTACACATCGCTTTCGAAAGAATAACGTTCAGAAATTCTTCGATGAGATGACTCTGCCTAGTGTGATGATTGCAGGTTGCATTTCATCTGGCATCACGGTCACGGCATCTTCCGGCACGATTCCTGCCAATCTGCAGGTCGGTATGGCCGTCACTACAACATCAGGCACCGGAGTGTTTGCAACGCCGATGACCACAATCGTCACATCCGTCTCTACAAATTCTTTTCAGATATATCCTCAGCCTACAACTTCACTGTCTGGTGCGACTCTCTCGTTCTATTCTCAATACTATATAGGTATCGGTAAGTCTGATCCATATAATGGAGGATTGGATGGATCTGATGCTTCTCCTGCTTCTCCAGCTGCGTCAGCTAAGACTGAAGTTGATGTGCGTAACAATCTAATAGCTCTTCAGAAGGTCATCGTGGCTTTGAATACAGGATCAGCGGCTTCTCAATCGGCCATTTATGGCAATGCCGGATATGTGCTTCCTCGATACAATTGGGCATCTGGTACGTATTTCAAAGCATGGGATCCATCCGATCCTAGTTGCTTCTATCCCTCGACTTTGGCAAATGGAAGTACGGCCTATCCATGCTATGCCGTATGGAATTCAGGATCTGGAGATAAAGTCTATATCTGCGCTCAATCTGGTATCGATTCTTCTTCTCAGCTAACCGTAAGTGTGCAGCCACACACCAATAATACTGTCATAGGCACGGTCGGGGCGGCTGGTTCCGATTCATATCAATGGACCTATGTGTCAGATTTGGGTCTGGATACCGGTGCCACTCTATCGGCTAAGAATCTGACGACAGCGTCTGGAAATACTTCAAGCACTCTCGACTCGAATCAGTTCTTCAAGATATATCGCCGCGCGACGACGACGGGTTCTTCGGTGCTTATCACGACTCCTACTGCTTCGGCTGGAAAAATATATTCCTGTCGTGTCGTATCTGGAGGTCTTGGATATACAACGGCATCAGTATTTTCAGTCGAGGGTGATGGGACTTCAGCTGCTGGCATAGTTACAAGCGTAGACGCCGCAGGATCTATTTTAAGCGTGATAATGACGGCAAGTGGATCCGGATACACAACAGGTGCGATTAGGTTTACATCTGGTGCTGGAACTTCTCCGGCGACTATCATTCCTCGAATCACCCCTCGAAATGGTTTTGGATATGACGTCGTATCGGATCTTCCTGCTTGGTATGCAGGATTCTATGGCAATTTTACATATGATTCGATCTATCCTGGAACGGCTGATGTGCCCTCGACGGATCAAATTCGACAGCTATCGCTGCTTCGTAATCCTGTAGTGTATACCTCGACGAGTGGCTCAACGATTACATATCGCTGTCTAAAGTCATTTGTGATCAATACAATTTCTGGAACTGCTGTTCCTGCGGCAGGAGATGTGGTTGAGCAAACCAGTAGTGGTACAGGCGCCAACCCTCGAGGCTACGTCGATTTTGTCAATGTAGGTACGTCATCTACGACAATCTATTATCATCAGAATTCATCAACATTTGGATCAGCAGGACTAAACATTACTCCTATAGCATTTACAACAGGAAGCGGCTATATAGTCTATAAGAAACCAAATTATGCGACTCCGATTAGCACGACTAGTACAATCACTTCAGTTACGTCATCTGAAGAATATGTCGGAGGCACCGGTGAGGTGCTATTTGTACAAAATCGAGTACCAATCACGCAAGCTCCTGGTCAGACCGAAGCAATCACTATCGTAACACAATTCTAATTTTATGGCACTAACATATCCTGCAGGTACTACTCCGGTTCTTCCGGTTCTTCAATCTGATACGTTTGAGATTCAACGTCAGAAGATCAATAATCTTGCTAATGCTGTTGCAAGTTTGACACTTTTGCCAACTCCTTATGCTATGATTGGAGATCCTGGAAATAATAGTAATCCGGATTATAGATCTCTTTTTCAGCCAAATTATAATACAAGTGGCACGACTTCATCAGCGTATAATACATGGACTACTATAAATTTGAATGCTTTATCGTTAACATTAATACCAAACGGTTTATATGTTCAAATTTGGAATGTTGATGCTCAAGGCGGCGAGAAAGGCGGAGTGATTCAATATCGTAAAGATAGTACGGGACCTGTGTATACAGCACAACTAGTTGGTTGGTCAGGGTCTGGTGCAGATACTGGTAAAAACTTAATGGCATTTGTTCCTGTATCAATTATATCAAACCCAACTCATGGCTCATTTGATTATTTCAGAACCGTCGCTGGTAGTTCTGTTAATAGTTGGGGGATTTCTATTTTAGGATTTTACTAATGGCCTCATATGCTTATCTAACAGCTGATCAAGGATCGGATATTATAACTAATCTCTATGGCTATCGTTGCTAACTTAACGGCCGATCAAGGCTCAGCCTTTGCGGCTATCATAGATCTAAAGGATCCGAATGGACTGCCGCTCGATACGACTGGTCAAAGCTTTCGCTCTCAGTTTCGTAAGAGCTACACATCGGCCAATCTGACGGACTTTATCTGTCAGGTCATCTCGACGACCTCTGGAAAGATCTCCATCAATCTGACTCCAGACGTCACGCGTGCTACTAAGCCAGGCCGTTACGTATATGATATCGAGATGTATAACACTTCCTCTGGCAACGTGACACGTGTGCGCGAAGGTCAGATTGAATTTACTCCTGCGGCGACGTCACCTAACGCGGCTCCTCCTGTCTATCCTTATCGTCTGAGTGGCCATGGATCTCCAGAAGGTATCGTCTCGGCTCCTCCTGGATACTCATATATAGATGTAGACGCCAACACGCTCTATTTCAAGATGTCTGGATACTCCACGACCGGCTGGCAGGCGTTCGTTCAATTATGAGAAAATTCATTCTGGCTGTCCTCATCGTATTATCGATGACGACGGGTTTCGATGCTCTGGCGCTTGCACCGGTCACGGCTTCTCCGTGGACGACCACGACCAATCCAGCTACGGCTCGGACTGGTCTGGTCGTGTATTCTACTGGAGAGGTAGATGCTCTGATCACGGCGACTACGAATGGATTGGTCACATCGGCCATTACGAATGGTCTGCTCACCACGAACGGCAACGGGCAATTTTTAACTAACCTACAAGCCGCCAACATCGTAGGCACATTGACCAACAACACTACCGGCAATGCGTCCACGGCGACGACGGCCAGCTTCCTCTCCGGCCCAGTGACAAACACCGCCGGACTTCTCCCCGCCACCAACGGGATATTCAGCGGAACCTTCGTCAATGGAAATCTGGGAGGAACGGTGACAATGGGTGCGGGCGGGACGCTTACTTTGCAATCCGGTTCTACGCTAAACCTGCAAGGAACTGTTTTAGGAACCGTGCCGCTGGCGACGACGGCCAGCTATGCAGGAACATCGGGAACGACGACAAACCTTTCCGGTGGTGCGCTCAACCTGTCCACCAACATCGCCAACGGGCAGATTGCGGCGAATAGGTGCGTGACAAATGGCGCGAATGTTTCGCTTCTTGTGAACGATGCTGGCTACCTTACCAACTCTGCCGCCTTCCAGCCGACGAACGTGAACCTGACAACGTTGGCGACGCTCAACGGCGGCTCGCTCACGAATCTCAATGCGCTCAACATCACGAACCTAGCCGCGACCATCGGCGCACAAGTCGGCTCGTCAAACTATCTCACCAGCGCGTCGAGTTTGAACTACACTAAGTTGACCAATGCGCCAACCATTACCACCAACTATCTTGTCACCATCGGCTCGACGAACGGTTATAGCACCTACGTCACCAACGCCAACGGAAGCATTGCAGCCACTTTCATCTTCACCAATCTGGCGGGCTTGAGCGTGGCCGCGAGTGCTGTCACCGGCACGTTGACAAATAACACTTCCGGCAACGCGGCTGGTGCAACGAATCTTTACGGAAACATTCCGACCACGCAAGTGACCGGCCTCGGCACGGCGGCATATTCCAACGCGGCGGCGTTTCAATCGCCATTGACCTATCAACCGGCGACGAATGGCGCGGCCATCGCCAACTCGCAACTGCCTGCGACGTTGACGAACAACACCACGGGCAGTTCTGCCAATACGACAAACCTCGTCGGGGCAAGCGCATCGACAACCCTTCGCGGCCTATCTGGCTCTGCTTCGCTGACGACGAGCGGAGCATTGACGCTTGCGGTTACAAATCAGTTCACGAACACCGTTTCAATTTCAGGGGACGGGGCGTGGTCAAACTCAACCAATGCATCCGGAGTTATTTCTTGGGTTCACTCGCAGATTCCGACGGTGACTCCCTACGCTGTTTTTAATCCAACCATCAGCTCCAATATCCTTTACGTTGCCACCAACGGCAATGACTCAACTGCGGTTCGCGGCAATATAAACCAAAAATTCTCCACCTTTACCAATGCCGTCACCCACGCATCGGTCGGGGATGTGATTTACATTTACAGCGGTTCGTATTGGCTGAATTCATCGGGGACTTTAGTTCCCGCTGGCGTCCAGATTGTGGGGGATACAAACGGGTCAACCCCAATTCTTGCGCTGTGGCAGGCGGGCAACAACTTCGTCGCCGGTATTGTTTTAACCAACAATCTGGTCATTGCAAACATCAACATCAATTGCTCAAACACCCCGTCGGGGTATGACACCTATCCGCTTTACCTCGAGGAAGTTCCGGTCATAACCTCGCAAACCCCAACCGTGCCAACGGTCACTTGCACAAACGTCTTTTTATACAACGTGACGGTCAATGGGTATTCCGATGCTTTGTTTGTTGTCAATAAAGGGGTTTTGACAGGGACGGCACTTAACTGCACGTTCAACTCGTATTACGACGGAGCCAATATCCAGATGATGTCGATGGCAACCAACTGGTTTGTGTTTCAGCGCTGCGCGTTTCACCAGTGGCCAGGAGCTGCAAAATACGCAAATGCCTACGGCGATCCATCGCGTGGCATTGCCGCTCAAGGCATTAGCATTTTCGTTTCGGATTGCACCTTTGATGAAGAAGACGGCCAAAGCGCGGACGGCTACAGTCCGGGCTATAACGTGGCATTTTCAGTCAACCCATACAACATCAATTTAGGTGGAGGCAGCGGCAACTCGACCACCTTCACTGCCGAGCGCAACGTTTACAACCTGCATTCAACGAACTGCATCTCTCAGGTTTATTCCGTGTATCAGCAGTATTTGCAAAACCCGACCGCCGGGAATGTGTTCAATACTGATTTGTCTGCCCCGCCAAATTTGATTGCCACAACAAACACAACCGTGAATGTTTTCAGGGACAGAATGGCCTTGCTTGGTAGCATTGCCTACTCAAACGCCGGAGCCTTCTATCTTTTTGGCTCAACCGTGGCCAGCGCGACGAACGCAAATTACGCTACGAATTTAGTCGGAGCAACCGCCAGCCTCACGGCTCGTGGCCTTAATGGTTCAGCTTTGTTGACACAGAACGGCGCATTGACGCTGGCGTTGACCAACAGCTTCACCAACAGCATTGCCGTTACTGGAAGTGGAACATGGACAAGCGTAACAAATGCTTCCGGCGTGATTACGTGGACTTTTGCTACGACTAACATACCTACATTAAGCGGCGTGAACACTTACACCGGCAGCAACTCGTTAGCTGGAACAAATCTGTTTATCACCACACCGTCCAGTGATATGGCGTCCGCAACGCTGGGTTTGGATGCAAACGGAAGATTGACGACGAATGTGAACCTGACCGTCGGGAAGGCGACTGTGGCGAGCTTCCTCTCCGGCGCGGTAACGAACACGACGGGGCTGATTACGAACATCCCCAGCGGCTTGGTGACGAACAGCGGGAGTGCGACAGTGACGGCTCCGGCGTATGCCATGAATAACGGGACGAATTTTAGTGTGAATGCAAACGGCAATGGGATATTTGGTGCAGTTGGAATAACAAATAAAAACATCACAGCGAACAATATCAGTGCGGGCAATCATGCTATTCAACTTAATGGCTCAGATGGGAGTGCGTCGTTCGCGAATAACAATGCAACAATTGGCTCAGACGGCGTCGGCGGATTCGCCGGTGTCTATGGTGAATCATCTGTTGATGTCGGTGTCTCTGGCTATTCAGCTGTTAATGTCGGTGTCTATGGCGATTCAGATGGTGCTGCCGGTGTCTATGGTGAATCATCTGTTGATGTCGGTGTCTCTGGCTATTCATCTGTTGCTGAAGGTGTCTCTGGCTATTCAGCTAATTCTAGTAAATACGGAATCTACGGCACTTCGGCTGGTGGTCACGGCGTCTGGTCTGACGGTGACTTGAAAGTCACAACAAGTGCGTCGTTTGCGAATGGGGCTGTAACGATTGATGGGAGCGGCAACCTGACCGCATCGAGCTTCCAGAGTCCCAATGCCGCCGCGCTGTGGACGGGCGAATGGACTTACGGCGCACCCTTTGCCACTTATACGCCGGTTCAGGGCTGGTCGTCGCTCGGCTTTGGCGGGCGGTTTGATTCCGTCAATGCCGTGGGGGTCTACGCCTCATCCGAAAATGGGCTGGCGGCGAAGCTGATTCAGAAGGGCTGGACGGCTCCCATTGGCACGAACGACCCCGTGGTGAGGATTTGGCGCGACGAACACGACACCAACTCCAACGCCTCTGCGGACTTGGAAATCTTTGACCGCAGCACGAACAGCACGGGAGCGTTTCTCCTGATGCACGGCGCGAACGGGGCGACGAATAGCCTGAACAAGAACGGCAGCGCGGCGTTTGCGAATGGGGCTGTAACGATTGACGGGAGTGGCAACCTGATCGTTGGACCTAGTATTTCTTCCCCTAGTGATTTAGCAATAACCTCAAGTGGCATAATGCATTTGGCGGCTGTTGATGACGGTGGCTCCGATGTTGGCGTTGACATTGACAGCGGAAACGGAGTTATCGAACTGGAATCTTCATTTAATAGCACTTTAGTTGGAATTGGAACCGGCACGCCGTATTATACCTTGGATGTGAACGGTGATTTGGGGAACAGCGCGAGCGACAGCTATTATTTTTCAAATGGCAACGGAAACTATGTCAATGGAAATAATAACGGCAATTTCGGGGTTGGAACCACTTCTCCACAGTATATCTTGGATGTCAATGGCAACATCGGCAATAGTGGAGGCGATTTTAACGTGAACTCGGCATCCGGCGAATATAATTTCAATAGTGGTGACACCAACTCCACTTACGCGCACATTAACTTAGTTACACAGGGCGGCTACGGCCAGTGCGCTCTGAACTTTTACACTTATGGCGGGGAGGCCCCGCTGTCCGACACACCTGCCGCAACTTGGAAGTTTTCCGACAACGGAAACTATGCAGGCCAAAACATCTTCTATTCCGCAATTGGTGGTAGTTCTACCAGCGGCCAGCGGCCATTACTTGGCATCGGCGCAGGCACGAGCGCAAACACGGTTCAAGGCGTCGGCATCGGCACCGACTACGCGGCTGGCCACTTGCTGCCCAATAACGGCCTTGTGGTCGAGGGATTCACCGGTATCGGAACACTTACGCCGAAAGCGCAGTTAGACGTAAATGGAACATCTCACTTTTCGAGTTACATGACGAATGATGCAAACATTTACGTTGCGGGTTCAGTCAATGAGGCGGCGAAAGATGTCGCTCCTCATTTGACGACCTCTTCAGCGACTAGTGGAACTGTCACGGCTTCGACGTCTTACTGGAATGAAACAATCTACCTTTCCAGTGGTTCAACTATTACCAGCATCACCATAGCCTTGCCTTCGTCTTCTACTTTAGTTGGTCAGATTTATCGCGTCCACACCAAGTCCATTGTCACCACTTTAAGCGTGACCGGCGGCTCATTTGCTGACGCCGCCGTAATAACTTTAACCGCCGGTCAAACCATCGCGTATCAGGCGCAAAGCACGTCTGGCGCATACATTCGTATCCAGTAAAATTATGAAAAAAACACTCGCAGTCGTATCCAGTAAAATTATGAAAAAACTACTCATCATCGGCGCACTCCTCGGAGTTGCGGTTATTAACATCAACGCGCAGACCAACCTCGCGCAAACCAACCTCGCGCAAACCATCGTGGCGACGGCGCAGGCCAAGGCCAGCATCTCCGTCTCTGTGGCGGAATTGCAGGTGGCCTTCTGGTCGCAGTACACGCATCCGTTCCAGAATCCCCTTTCCGGCCAGATGCGGAACGGACTTACTGGCACGCCGATTTTGAGCATGACGAACCAAATCTCTCCCGTCATCGTCGCCATCACAGGGAACACCAACTGGACGGCGACCATCAGTTCAAGTCCGGCGGACGATCAGTTCACCATCTTGAGCTACACCATCCAGAACTATTCCAAGCCGCCGACCGGCACGAACGCGCTGGCGATTCTGCAAGGCGAGGCGGCGGCGCTATCGAACGGCGTGGCCGTGCTGGGGAACTAAAACAACAACCAATCAAACTATGAAAAAATACCTTGGACTCATCATCGGACTCGCACTCATCGCAGGTATCACCTCCCAAGCCCAAGTCTTCATCAATGGGGCGTCAGTGTTTGCCTACAAGGCGACAACTCCGCTTTTGGACGGCCAGTGGCCTGTGCTGTGGACTTCAACGAACGACCCTTTCGCCGTGCAAACGCTGATTGGCATGGTGGCGGCTTCACCGTCCGCGCCCAGTGTGTCGTATCTCAATTCGGTCACGGTCACGAATGCAGCACAGACGAACTCCGTGAACCTGCTCAAGGCGCAGGTCTACGCCTTTAACGGCGATGTTGCCGGACTGACCAATGGGTATGGTTCACTCGGGAGCGAATCCCGGCAAATGTTCTGTATGGCGGAGGCGTTGTTGGTGGCTGGTCGCAATACGGACTTCGTTGCCATGGCAACGAACCTCCTTGCCAACTGGGCGACGAATTCGCCCTACATGTGTGGAGATGTGCTGAAATACTATGTTCCCTACCTGCAAAATACGGGAGCCACCCGTGCCCAAGTATCGGCTGTGATTTACGCCTACCTCGCGCACGTCAATAAACAAAACCTGTGGTTGTTCCAGCAATTCGATGCGACCACCCTGTCGTCGGCGGATTACAAGGCGTGGCTGCAATCGCTTTTGCAAGCGAGTCCGGTGGACGACGCCCACGCCGCTTACCTTGGTGCGGTCAAATCCAAGCTTAACCTCCTAAACTGATATGCGCTTCGCCCTGCTCACAGTGATGGCATTGACCGTCCTCGCCTCGGCGCAGGACGCGCCCATCACCACCAACGGAACTCCGTGGGTGGTGGCAGTCCTTAACACCACGAACTCCTTAGGAGTGGTGGGGACGACGAACTTTACCGTGGCGACGCTGACCGTTCCGATTAGTTCCTCCATTTCGGCCTCGTCCGCTTTGCTAGCGAAGGTAGCCGGTTACGCTGTCGTGGCGCAGGCGCAGGAAGTCCCGGTTTACAGCGGGACGCCGCTGGCCGATCAGCGCTCGTCCGCCATCGCGGCGTTCAATGCAACCGGAGACACGAACGCTCTGGCGAAGTTTATCAATACGGCAAAAGGCGCAGTGCCAGATAATAAATAAGGTCGAAACCCTGTTAATGACTTGCTCAAAAGCTATGAAGGCTGGTACAGTTTTGCGCAAGACAATGCTGGCTTTCTTTAACACTTCATTGCAGAAAATGAATGATTATATCAATAAGTCAGATAAGCAAACTAAAGACGTATAAATAAATTTATGAAACGAAACTGCATTAAATGGCTT
>Ga0073936_10004719_pt1 | contig 18738 bp, 19 predicted proteins | sample AliMusrvi5mmetaG_FD_87041 | JGI IMG/M metagenome (GOLD analysis project Ga0073936, IMG submission 87041) | Freshwater lake bacterial and archeal communities from Alinen Mustajarvi, Finland, to study Microbial Dark Matter (Phase II) - Alinen... | ecosystem: Environmental > Aquatic > Freshwater >... | reverse complement strand
TTGTTCAGCCAGCATTTCGAGCAGGAAAACTGGTCGTTGCTCTTCTTCGACGCCTTCCGCCAGGCATTCACCAAGACGAAGAGCAAAACCTCCCTCGAATCGTTCCTGGGCAAAAAAAAAAGCCCGGCGACAGACCGCGCGCCGCGAGCAGTTCAAGAAGACCAGGGGTTCTTGAGTTTCAGTTCCGAAGAAGCTGACGTAGGCATGGTCGCTGAACGGCCTTCCTCGGACGACGAGTAGCGATGGTCAACCCGGGTGACCAATCCCGCCAAGGTCAAGGCTGTCCACCAGGGCCCGGGCTCTTTCTCCCGGCAGCACGCCTGCTTCCATCTGGTTCATGACATAGCCGAACCCGATCCCGTTTTCGGGGTCCGCGAAACCGAGGCTCCCGCCGGCACCGGGGTGGCCGAAGGCCCGGAGCGACGGCCCGAGCAGGGACCGGATTTTTTTGCCGGAGGCATCGAGAGGATCCATCATGAAGCCCGCGGAGAACGACGTGTCGAGCCGTAGGACAGGGTCGAAGCCCTGGGACAGGCGGGCGGTCATCCAGGCGACGGGTTTTTCGCCGAGCAGCCTCCGGCCCCGCCAAACCCCGCCGAGCGCGAGCATCGCATAGAATTTCGCGAGCGAGGAGGCGGATCCGATCCCGCCCATCGAGGGGAGCGACGCCGACCTCGCGGCGGGCGTATTCATGGCGGAAACCGCCAGGAGACCGCCCGGCGAGGAGAAGGCCCTCTTCGTCAGGGAGTCCGGCTCGGCCATCGCCTCGAAAAAAGCGTCGTGGCCATCGGGCGTTGCGGTTTTCGCCGGGAGCACCGTCGCGGCGCGGTGGTGGAGATCCGCCGGAAGGCCGATCCAAAGATCGAGGCCGAGCGGCTCCGCAAACTGCGTCCGCCAATAGCTCCCGAGCGGAATCCCCCCGGTCAGGCGGCGGACGATTTCATCGGCGAGAAACCCGAATGTGCGCGGGCCGTAGCCGGGGCCGCCGACCGCGTCCCGAAACGGAACCTGCTCCTCGATCGCGCGGACCACATCCGCGTGGTCGAGGACCGACAGGTCGGTCCGGTCCAAAGCCCCCAGCCCGGCGCTGTGCGAAAGCACCTGCCCGACCGTGATGCCCGCCTTCCCCCCCCGTCCGAATTCCGGCCAGATTTCCGATACCCGCGCATCGAGGCCGAGCCCGGCGGAGCCCAGCGCATGGAGCGTGCAGGCGGAGGCCATTCCCTTCGTGGCGGACCAGATCAGCACCAGCGTATCCTGCTGCCAGGGAACCCGCCGGGCCGCATCGCGGAACCCGCCGCAGAGGGAGACGATCTCCTGCCCGTCCTGCCAGACCGAAACGGCGGCACCGGCTTCGCGGCCCTGCGAAAAATTGTTCTCGAAAGCCGATTGGACGCGCGATGCAAGAGACACGGGATTACAGGAGCCCGCTCAAGGATTTGAGGTCGGGGTCGTATTTGGCGAGCTCGTGGAACTTACTGTCCATCTCAAAACTCGTGCGCAGGAAAGCGGTCGCTTCCGCGAGGTTTCCGAGCACGGCATCGTAGCATCCCAGATTGTAAAAGTAGGTCGCCTCGCGCGCGAGGCTGGGCGGCCCGCTCAGAAGGACCTCCCTGGCCTCGGCCGTGCGCCCGAGCTCGTGCAGGCAAAACGCGCCGTGGATAAACCCCGTAGAACCTTCCGGAAAAATCTGCCGCAAGCGCTCGCAGACGGCCAGCGCCCGAGACCAGAGGCGCCCGCGCATGAGCACGAAGAGCCGGAGCTGGAGAACCTCCTCGCGGTCGCGGTCTTTCGCGCCCAGAGAATCCAGCTCGGCGATGGCCTCGTCGGGCATCTCCAATTCCAGGTAGCCCTGCGCGGCAAGCAGGATGCGTTCAAGTGACATCGCTGGAAACGTAACGGCCCCCTTGCGGTTTTCAATGCGCTTTCTTTCCGCCGAGGCAACTGCGCTTGCTTTTTACGGGCACGGGCATGATGATTTGCGCGATGATGCATCCGGTCGCCTCAACGGAAACCCTGGAACTGGCCGACCCCGTCGATTTGCCGGGAACCTCGCTCAAGGTGCTGGTGGTCGAGGATGACCGGCCGACAAGGCTCCTCCTCGAACGGATGATCCGGGCCCGCGGGCACGATGTCCATGGCTGCGAATCCGCCGAGCAGGCCCGCGACCTTCTCGGGCAGGCGTTTTTTCCGCTCATCGTTTTGGATATCCAGCTCCCCGGAATGAACGGGCTCGACTTCAGCCGCCGCCTGCGCCAACACCCGCAGGGGAAATATTACTACGTCCTCGTCGGCACGGGAAACAACCGCCCGGACGACCTCAAGGAGATCCTGGATGCCGGCGCGGACGACTACATCGGAAAGCCGTATCACCCGGGGCTTCTCGACGTCCGCCTGGCTGTCGCCGAGGCCGCGGTGAAGGATATCGCGGAGCGGCGGCGGCTGGAAAACGACCTCGAGTTCCTCGCCGAGCACGATCCGCTGACGAAGCTTTTCAACCGGCGGCGGCTCCCGCTGGCCGTGGGCGAAGCGGTGGAGGGAGCGAGGGCCGGGCGGCCGGGCGCGCTGCTCTACATCGATCTCGACAATTTCAAGGTCGTCAACGACACGCTCGGCCATGAGGCGGGCGACCGGCTCCTGCTCACCGTGGCGGATATCCTCCGCAGCTCGGTCCGGGCGGAGGATATTCTGGTCCGGTTCGGCGGCGATGAATTCGTCATCGTCCTGCCGGATTGCCCGGTCTCGGACGCCTTGAATATCGGGGAGGGGCTGCGCGACCATATCGAGAATCTGGTGTTTGCCGAGGAGGGGCGTTCGTTCCGTGTCGGGGCTTCGATCGGAGTCGCCCCCATCGATGGGTCGAAGGAATCGCCCGATGTCCTCGGCGTCGCGGATGCCGCCTGTTACGCCGCAAAGGCCGGGGGCCGGAACCGCGTCGAACTTTACCATGAAACCGGCGGGGCGCTCGAAGCCCTGGTCGCGGATAACGACTGGTCGTCCCGGATCAAGAATGCCATGAAGGCCGGGACGCTCGAGATTTACTTCCAGCCGGTTGTCGCGACTGTCGGCCGCTCGATTTTGTGCCATGAGGTACTGCTCCGCCTCGCGGACCGCCCGGATTGCGCTCCCGTGCATCCGGCGGCGTTCATGAGCTCGGTCCAGAGGTCCGGGCAGACCGCGAAGCTCGACAGGTTCGTGATCGGGCGGGCCGTGGAATCGCTTGTCGAGAGGCCGGACGCGCACCTCTCCATCAATATCTCCGGGAGTTCTTTTGCCGACGAGGATTTCGCGGATTTCGTGGAGGCCACGCTCGCGAAACATTCCGTGGGGCCGGAGCGGATTATTTTCGAGCTGACCGAAAACGAGGTGATTTCCAACCTCCCCCAGGCGCAGTCGGTCATGACCGCGCTCCGGAAGCGCGGGTTCCGGTTCGCGCTCGACGACTTCGGGACCGGCACATCGTCCATGAACTACCTCAAGTCGCTCCCGATCGACATGATCAAGGTCGAGGGCACGTTCGTGCGAAACCTCGATGCCGATCCCTTCAACCAGGCTGTCGTCCGGGCGGTGCAGGCCCTGGCGTCCGCCTTGAATATCCCTCTCGTCGCGGAGTATGTGGAGGCCCGACCGGTTTTCGACCTGCTGGCCAAGATGGGCGTGGGGTATGTCCAGGGCTATCTGGCGGGGGCCCCGCGGACGACGCCCTACTCGGAACACGAGCTCTTCGAGTCGCAGGTTTTTATCGAGACGCACGGGAAGTGAGCCGGACGTCGCCCGCAAACTCAAGGGGCATCTCAACGCCACGGCCCCGGAAGCGGCCGCCCGGTCAGATCAGCTCGTTGATGATGTTTTCGATGAGCTCCTGGCGGCCGCTGCCGTGCTGGGCCGGGTCGTTGGAGGCGAGGGCGATTTTTTCGAGCGACTTGAACGTGTGTTTTCCGGATTCGATTTCGGTGCCGAGTCCGGCGTCCCAGCTCGCGTAGCGGGTTTTCACGATGTCGGCGAGGCGGCCGTCTTTGCGGATCGCGGCGGCGATTTTGAGCCCGCGCGCGAAGGCATCCATCCCGCCGATGTGCGCGTAGAAGAGGTCGGCCGGCTCGAACGATTCGCGGCGGACTTTGGCGTCAAAGTTGAGCCCGCCGGTTTTGAACCCGCCGGTTTTGAGGACGGCGAGCATGATCGCGCTGGTGAGGTAGAGGCTGCTCGGGAACTGGTCGGTATCCCAGCCGACGAGCTCGTCGCCGGTATTGGCGTCGATCGAGCCGAGCGCCCCGGCGGCGGCGGCGACCTCGCACTCGTGGTGCATCGTGTGGCCGGCGAGCGTCGCGTGGTTGGTCTCGAGGTTGAGCTGGAAGTGTTCGAGGAGGCCGTATTCGCGGAGGAAGTTCAGGCAGGCGGCGGCGTCGCTGTCGTATTGGTGGCGGGCCGGTTCCTTCGGCTTCGGCTCGATGTAGAACGCGCCTTGGAACCCGATCTCTTTTTTGTAGTCCACCGCCATGTGGAGGAACTTCGCGAGGTGGTCGAGCTCTCGCTTCATGTCGGTGTTCCAGAGCGTCGAGTAGCCCTCGCGCCCGCCCCAGAACGTGTAGCCTTCGCCGCCGAGTTCGAGGGTGACCTCCATCGCCTTTTTCACCTGGGCAGCCGCGTAGGCGAACACGTCCGCGTTCGGGCTCGTGGCGGCACCGTGGAGGAAGCGGGGGTTGGCAAAAAGGCAGGCCGTGCCCCAAAGCAGTTTGATGCCCGTGCGCAGTTGCTCTTCCTTGAACACCTTCACCACGGCATCGAGGTTTTTGTTCGACTCGGCGAGCGTCGCTCCCTCGGGGGCGATATCGCGGTCGTGGAACGCATAGAACGGGGCCCCGAGTTTTTCGATGAATTCGAAGGCCACCCGCGCGCGCTTCTGCGCGTTCTCCAACGAGCTCGACCCGTCATCCCACGGGCGCAGCATCGTCCCGGCACCGAATGGATCGGACCCGGTCCCGCGGAACGTGTGCCAATACACGACCGAAAACCGGAGGTGGTCGCGCATCGGCTTCCCTTCGACCAGCTCGCCAGGATTGTAATGCTTGAAGGCAAGCGGGTTTTTCGAGGACGGGCCTTCGTAGGGGATGTTCTTGATGTCGGGAAATGCGCTCATAGGAAGACGCGGATTCCATCACGAATTTTTTTCTTTTACAAGATGGACAGTTCGTTCCCGCTCTGAGAGGGGATGTTGATGCCGGTTCAAGCGATCCTGTTCGACCTCGATGACACGCTGATTGTGGATGAAGCCATCTCGAAATCCGCGATGGAGCAGGCGGCTGCCTTGGCGGCAAAACTTCACGGGGCGGAGATCGCACGTTTTCTCGCCGACGCAAAAAGGCTTTCGCAATCCCTGTGGCGCGACAACCCCTGCCTCGCCTACTGCAAAGAAATCGGCGTCACCGCCGAGGAATGCCTGTGGGGAAACTTCGATTCTCCCGGCCTCGACACCCTGCGGGCCTGGTCATTGGGATTCCGGCGCAGCCTGTTCGACGCGGTCCTCCGCGAACAGGGGCTGCCGGATGACGACGGGGCGCTTGCCGAAGAATTCGCCTCGGCCCGCCGCAAGCTCCAGCGGCTGATGCCGGACGCCAAGGAAACTCTCGCCCGGTTGAAACCCTCCTTCAAAATCGGACTCCTCACGAACGGCACCCCCGACATCCAGCGCGGGAAACTCGCCGACTCCGGGCTCGCCAATTTTTTCGATGCGGTCGCGGTCTCCGGCGAATGCGGGATCGGGAAGCCGAACCCCGGGATTTTCCACATCCTTCTCCGGGAACTCGGGACGGTGCCGGATGCCGCCGCCATGGTCGGCAACAGCCTCGCCCGAGACATCGCCGGAGCCCGGGCCGCCGGAATCGCCCGCACCATCTGGCTCCGCGTCCCCGGATCGGAGGAATTCGCCGACGTCACTCCGGACCAAACGATCGACGCCCTGCACGAGCTGCCGCCGCTTCTTCTCGGGCCGGTCACCCCTTGATCCAGGGCGAGGCTCCGTCCGAGTCGTAATGGATGGGTTCGGACGGAGCCTCACCCGAACACGGAGGTTCCCGTTGATTTCCTCGGGTCCGCCCCCTCGATGCGGCGGGTGATTTCGAGGGCGATGTCGAGGGCGGCGGCGGCGGCCTGCCCGGTCACGCGCGGTTTGAGCCCTTGGCGGGCGCACTGGACGAACGACTCGAGCTCGATCTTGAGCGGTTCGCCTTTTTGCACTTCGACCGGTTCGCGCACGATCCGGCGCCCGCTGAAGTCGGTCACGATTTTGGAATCCGTGGCGAGCCCGATGAGCTTGCTGATGCCGGAGGATTCTTTTTCGTCGTCGCGGGCGAGGCGCAGGAGGTAGCCGGACTGGTTTTTGTAGTCGAGCGAGAGGTAGGCATTTTCCTGGAAGACGCGGATTTTGCGGACGCGGTCCTGGCTGATCCGGCTGGCGGTGAGGTTGGCGACGCAGCCGGTTTCGAAGTGGAAGCGGACATTGGCGATGTCCTCGCCGCGGCCGAGGACCGAGATGCCGACCGGGTCCATGCTGGTGATCGGAGAGCGGACGAGGTGCAGGATGATCTCGATGTCGTGGATCATCAGGTCCAGCACGACGCCGATGTCGGTGCTGCGGTTCGGGTAGGGCGAGAGGCGGGTAACTTCGAGGAAGCGGGGGTTTTTCAACTGGGATTCGAGGGCGTCGAGGACCGGGTTGAAGCGCTCGACGTGGCCGACCTGGAGGACGCAGCCTTTCGCGGCGGCGAGTTCCGCGAGCTCGCGCGCGTGGGCCGGGGTGTCGGCGATCGGTTTTTCGATGAGGAGGTGCTTGCCCTGGGCGAGGAGGGTTTTTCCGATTTCGTAATGGGTGACCGTCGGGGTGCAGATCGTGGCGGCATCGACCAACGAGGCGAATTCCTCCAGCGAGGCCGCGGCCCGGGTGTTGTATTTCGCGGCCGCCGAGCGGGCGGTCGCGCTGTCGGAGTCGAAGACGGCGGCGAGCGCCGAGCCCTCGATCTCGCTGTAAATCCGCGCGTGGTTGACGCCCATGTGGCCGACTCCGACCACGCCAGTTTTGAAGTTTGTCATAATCCGTAAATCGTGATGGCCAGGGAATCCGCCGCACGGGCGACTTTCGGGCGGTCGAGCAGAATCGTCGCGCCGGCCTCGACGCCGATCGCGTGGATCTGCGCCTCTGCGGCTGCCTCGAGGGTTTTCGTTCCCACGACCGGCACATCGAACCGCATGTCTTGCCCGGGTTTCGAGACCTTCACCATGCACGAGCCGCCACGCCCGAGCTTGCCGCCGCGCCGGATGGCCTCGTTTGTGCCTTCGAAGGCCTCGACCGCGAGAACGGTCCCGTTTTTTACAACGACTGTCTGGCCGATTTCGAGCCGGCTGGATTCCTTGGCGATGCGAAACCCGAATTCCATGTCGGCGATGTGGCGCGGTTTCAAGCGCGGCCCGGCGAGATGGCCTTTGCCCGCGATATGCTCATCGAGGAAGGTCGTGGCCGGCAGAAGCTCGACCCCGGCGGAAGCCAGTTCGGATGCCACCGCGCCGAAAAGCGTCCCGGCATTCCGCTCCTTCAGGCGGGCGAGAAGGACCAGCGCGCGGAGGTCCGGGCGCAGATCGAAAAGATTCCCCGGCGCGATCTGGCCGGCCATGAGCGCATGGGTGGCTCCCGATTTTTTTGCCGCGGCAATCAGCTTGCCGAGCTGTCCGACCTTCATGCGAAAGACTTCGTCCGCGAGCGGTTCGACCTCGGGCGAGGTCTCGCCCTCGAATGCGGCCAGCGCCACCCGCCGCACGCCAGCAGATCGCGCGGATTCGATCACCAGGCGCGGGTAGCCGCCGCTCCCGGCTATCAGGAAAAGTGAATCAATGGCCTTCAACGGGTCCGATCATTAGCGGTTTGGGAAGTTGCTGACAAGCGTGCCACAGGGCAAACGAATCAAAATGCGCGTGCGAACCGCAATTGTCCGGGGAGCATACCCGTCGCGGGTGTGGTTTCCGGCGTCCCGCCGGAAAATCGGGTCGGCGAGACGCCAACCCGGACACGCGAGACGCGTGTGCTCCCCAGCAAAAGAACTTCGCGCCCTATTCTTTTTTGCTTTTCGCTCTCTCGATCTCGATGGTCAGTGATTGGTCGCCAACCTTGAGAATCGAGAACGGCTCGCCCAAATTGGCGATGAAGCTCCCTCTCACCGACGAGTCGCGATATGATGCGCTGGTGGCGTTGTCCTGCACCAGAAGCTGAACGGAAATGGCATACGAAACCGAAAAGACCCCATCCTTCTCTTCGACAGAAACATAAATTGTCCCTGGCGGTTCGGCCAATACGGTTTGAAATTGCGGCCCGACCCCGCATAAAGTCACGTCGAGTGGTTTGGAAGACCCCAGGCCGCCCTTCACCTTGACAGTGAAATTTGAGTCGAGCCGGGGGGCGTCTGTTGTGTCCATCGGATCGGCGGCTCCACCATGAATCCTCCGTCGCACCATACGTCCCGGAAGCGCCGCTCCAGGTGCTGAACCAGTGGCGGTCGTCACACTTTGCGGAGCCGGAGCTCCTGGAGGCACCACATCTTCTCCCTGGCTTGAAATCAGCGTTGCGAGCAGGGCGACCAAGATGGCAGTGGTTTTCATATGAAAGTGGTGGGCTGCTTCTTGAATATTATGTTGGCGTGAGGGATCAATGACAAATTAGAAAAGTGCCGTGCGGCCATGCGGGTCTCGGGCAGGGTGGGCGTCCTGACGGAACCATCTCCAGCGCGGCGACTCAAGATGCACGTAAAGGGGTTCTTTCCTATTTACATTCGGAGACGGATAAGGGGAAGGTTCGGAACCTTACCCACCGTTGATCACTCCCCCAGCTTTTTACGGAGCAAGGTTCCTGTTGTTTCGCGGCGCGAGTCCTGATAGCGGATTATTTGACAATTTTCGACATGGAACCAAAACCACCCACCCTGCAAACCCTGCCGTCCGACGAACTCCGCGCGATCCTCTGGCGGTTTTCCGAGCGCTACGACCTCCAGATGCTGGTGCAATCGGTGCGGGCGGTGGCCCGGGGGCCGGTCGCCCGGCTGGTCGCCAACGGCGCGCGCAACAGCCACGAGTGGACGGAGGAAAAAAATTCGCTCCTCGAGGTTTTCGACGGTTCGGGGATCAGCGCGGTCTTTTTGGGGCCGGAATACGGCGGGTTCATCGAGGGCCCGAAGAACCTGGCGATGGCGCTGGTGGCATTCGAGCTTTCGTGGGTGGATGCTGGCGCGGCGACGTTCAGCCTGGCCGGCAACCTGGGGCTCGCCCCGATCCATGAGCGCGGGACGCCCGAGCAGCGCGAGCATTACATGTCGCTGGCCGCTCCGGCCGAGGGACGGGCACCGATCCGCGCCGCGTTCGCGCTGACCGAGCCGATCCCGTTTGTGGGTGTCGAAACCGGGCTGCTCGGCGGCAAGCTGCGCGTCGTTTCGTGGAAAGACGGCGAGGAGCCGGTCCTGCACGTGGACAAGCGCGGGCGGTTCATCACGAACATGGGGTTCGCGGATGTCGTGACCGCCGCAGTGGACTCCGCCGACGAGCGGATCAAGGGAAGCTGCCTCGTGATTTTGGAAAAAGGCGACCAGGGGATCTGGGACCGCGGGATCCCGACCCGCAAGCTCGTCCACCAGCTCTCTTCGACCCGCGACCCGGTGTTCAGTCTTCAAGTTCCGGCGAGCCGGATCATCGGCGGATACACGGTCAAGGACGGGGTCATCATTCCCAACTACAGCCACGGCGAGGTGATCGAAGCGGTCTTCCGCCGCACGCGCGTGACCGTCGGCCTGATGACAGCGGCCAAGCTGCTCTCCGCCGTCGAGCCGGTCATCCGGTATCAACGCGCACGATTCCGCGGCGGCGAAGCCGGCGAGCCCGGGTCCCCGCGATACGATCTCGGCCTCCAGACGAAACAGGATGTCCTCCACCGCTTGGTCGATGTCTGGGCGACCGGCGAGGCCAGCGCGGCGCTCGGCTTCGAGGCCGCGAGGATGTTCGACGCCCTCGACCCGCTCGAAAAAGCAAAGGACCGGATTTTCGCGGAGAAGAAACTGGTCGGCCGCGCGGCGTTCAAGGCGCTCGCGAAGCTGGGCGACGAGGCGATCGAGTTCCTCAACCTTTCCCGCGAGTCCGCGCCGGACGAGGCGAAACTCGCCGCGCTCCGCGACGACCCGCTCGTCCAGTTTGCGCTCCTCGACGCGCAGGCGAACGTTTTCTGCCCGGCCTGCAAGCTTTGGAATACCGGCTACGGTGCCACCATGATGCGCGAGGCCGTGAGCCTGATGGGCGGCTACGGGGTCACGGAGGATTGCCCCGGGTTCCTCGGCCACAAATGGATGGATGCCCAGCTCGAGGCCACGTATGAAGGCCCCGAGGCCGTCCAGCGCCGCCAGATGTCGCTGACGATGACGAACCCGGTCTTCCTCGCGCTCTTTGAAACCTGGATCAAAGACCTGCGCGCGACCGCGTCCGGGCGTCCGGAATCCGGCGCCTGCCTGCTCGCCTCGGCGATGCAGCTCTGGCTCTGGACCCTGCGCCATTTGCAGTCCGCCACCGATGCCAACGGCCAGAAGCTCTACCAGAGCAACCGGCAGGGGGTCACATTCCCGCTGGCCGACGCGCTCTGCTGGCTGCTCGCCTCGCGGCAGCAGATCCTCGACGTGCTCAACCTCGAGTCCTCCGCCGCCGCCCACCCGGCGGTCGCCGAGGAATTGCCCGGCGTCCTGTCGTTCCTCATCTCGCTCTGCCATGTGCAGGCCGCGCGGGCGGCGGGCGAGGTCTCGCGGATCTGCGCCGATTTGGTCTTCGGATACAACAGCCATCCCGAATGGACGGAAGAGGCGTGCGCGGCCTGCTACGGCACTTCCGAACTCGACGAGCTCGAAGGAATCATCCCCGGCATCGCCAGCGCCGCCCGCGGAACCGGGGCCGTCCGCGAGGACGCGCAGAAACATCCGGTCAAAGCCGGCCCGTGCCCGGAGGTGTCGGCCTTGCAGCCGTTCCTGCGCCTGAACGGAAAACTGAACACATGCCTCACCGGATCACGCCTCGCCAAAGACCGCGCCGCCGTCGCCCTGTCGCAGGTCATGATCCCCGAGGCACTAGATTACCCTCAGTGACAAATTGACCGACTGGCCCTCGCTCCGAAGAAGAACTCGACCGTGAGAGATGCGGGTTAGTTTAACCTAAATGCCGACATGGAACCTCACGCAGAGGCGCAGGGACGCAGAGGAGAGAAAGTTACGAAAAACGGGTCACACATCTTCCGGGTAATTGGTGATCTCCCTCCAACTCTCTGCGCCTCAGCGGCTCTGCGTGGACCCCTCCCCCTGCATTTTCCTTTTCGGGTTTAACGCCCTAATTTTTCATTCCTTGGATCGGGGCCGGGATTCTGCCGCCCCGGTCAATGAACTCCTTGGAGCTGAGTTTGCTCACAGGGATCACCGGAGCTTCCCCCAGAAGACCGCCGAAGTGCGCGGTGTCCCCGACGGTTTTGCCCGGCACCGGAATGATTCTCACCGCCGTGGTCTTGTTGTTGATGACTCCGATGGCGGCTTCGTCGGCGATAATGGCTGAAATGGTCTCGGCCGCCGTGTCCCCTGGAACCGCGATCATGTCCAGGCCGACCGAGCAGACCGAAGTCATCGCCTCCAGTTTATCCAGGGAGAGAACACCCTCCCGAGCAGCCCGGATCATCCCTTGGTCTTCGCTGACCGGGATGAATGCGCCGGAGAGTCCGCCGACGTAGGACGAGGCGAACGCGCCCCCCTTTTTCATCGCGTCGTTCAGCAGCGCGAGCGCCGCTGTGCTGCCGGGGGCACCGACCCGTTCGATTCCCATCGCCTCAAGGATTTCAGCCACCGAATCGCCGACGGCCGGGGTCGGGGCGAGGGACACGTCGAGGATGCCGAACTCGACATTCAGGCGTTTGGAAATTTCGCGCCCCACCAGTTCTCCCATCCGGGTGATTTTGAACCCCACTTTTTTTATGATCTCCGCGATCTCGCCCAAATTTTTGCCCCTGGCGTCCGCGACGGCAGCGCGCACCACGCCGGGGCCGCTGACGCCGATGTTGACGACGCATTCCGGCTCGCCAACTCCGTGGAAGGCTCCGGCCATGAATGGGTTGTCATCCACCGCGTTGGCGAAGACCACCAGCTTGGCGCAGCCCAGGCCATCGCGATCGGACGTGAGCCGGGCGGTTTCCTTGATGACCTGGCCCATGATTTTCACGGCGTCCATGTTAATCCCGGCGCGCGTCGAGGCGACGTTCACGGACGAGCAGACCCGTTCCGTGCGGGAGAGCGCCTCGGGAATGGCTTCGATCAGGGCCCGGTCCTGGCGGGTGAATCCCTTCTGCACCAGCGCGCTGAAGCCGCCGATAAAATTCACCCCGACCCGCCTGGCCGCCTCATCCAGGCAATCCGCGATATAGACAAACCCCGCCTTGTCGCCTCCCGCCACCACTTGCGAAATGGGGGTGATGGAAATCCGCGTGTTGATGATCGGGATGCCGTAGTCCATCTCGATTCCGCGGGCGGTATCGCCGAGTTTCCCGGCGAGCCGGTCGATTTTGGCGATGATGTTTTTTCCTGCCACCCCGACGTCGGGATGGGAGCAGTCGAGGAGGGAGATCCCCATGGTCACGGTGCGGACATCCAGGCATTCCCGCTCGATCATCTCGATCGTCTCTAAAATCTCGTCGGACGAAATGGCCATAAAATTGTTTTTTTGAACTTCGCGAAGCCCGGCGCGCGCCGCTCCCGGAGCGGGATCAAATCCGGTGCATGAACTTGAAAATATCTTCGTGCTGGGCGTGGATTTTCAGCCCGAGTTCGGCTCCTTTTTCCTCGAGCAACCGCTTGAGTTCGGCGAAATCAACCGTCGTCATTTTCATGTCCGTCAGCATGGTCATGGCGAAGATGTCACCGCCCATGACTTTTTGGTTGATATCGAGGATGTTGGCGTTTTGCCTGGCCAGGAGCGTGGCGACATCCGCCACAATTCCAATCCGGTCCGGCCCGATCACTGTCACGACAACCCTTGATTCACTCATCAGAATTCACCTTTGAGAAAAGGGTTGGGGTTCAAGCTGGTTTTCACCGCGCGATCTTGTGAACCGCGTCACGTCCGGTCAAGGGGATTGTGGCGGTTTTCCGGGCGGCGGCGACTTGCGCGAGCCTGGCCCCGGTCCCGGAATTTTCCCGCAGCGCGATTTCCGGTCGTGAACCTCCTCGACACGTGAGCGTGCGGGCGCTTAGCTTTTCGGGATGACCAGCATGACCGGACACGGGCGCGGCGAAGCGCGGACCAAGACGTGGGCCGCCGTTGTCGAGTGCTTTTCCGTGAACCGCAAGACGGCGGAGATCGTCTTTCACGCCGAGCGCGGGGCCGCCTGGCTGGAGCCGGTGGTGCGCGAGCGGGCGCTGGCCCGCGTGGCCCGCGGCCGCGTGCAGGTGAACCTCGCGCTCTCGCATGCGGAGGGCGCGTCCGGCGGAATTCTCGACAGCGCGCGGGCGGCGGTCTTTTTGCGCGAGGCGCGCTCTCTCCAGAAAAAGCTCCGGCTCTCCGGGGAGATCTCGATCGCCGATGTCCTGCGCGCGCCGGGGGTCGTCCGGTCGGCGGAGCCGTCCGGCGAAGGCGTGAAAGAAACCGTCGTGGCCGCGCTCGACCGCGCACTCGACGGGCTCGTCGCCACGCGCGGACGCGAGGGCAAAACTTTGCAGGCGGTACTGGAGAAGGCGATCGGGCGTCTCGGGGCCATCGCCAAAAAAATCTCTCCGCTGGCGAAGCGCGCGACGCTCCAGCAGCGGGAATCGCTCTTGCGCCGCGTGGCGCGAGCGGGGATCGGGATTTCCGGCGACGACCCGCGTCTTCTCACCGAGGTCGTCCTTCTCGCCGAGCGCGGCGACATCACCGAGGAGCTCGACCGCGCGGCCAGCCACATCGGGCAGTTCCGCGAAAAGCTCGCCGGCGACGGGCCGGTCGGACGCACGCTCGAATTCCTCGCGCAGGAACTCGGCCGCGAGTTCAACACCATCGCCTCGAAGTCCTCCGACGCGGACCTCGCGAGACTGACCATCGGGGCCAAAGCGGAGCTCGAAAGAATCCGCGAACAGCTTGCCAACATTGAATAAGATCCAACGCTCCGGAATCCTCTTCGTCCTTTCCGCCCCGTCCGGCGCGGGCAAGACGACATTGACGGCCGCCCTGCGGCAGAAGCCGGATTTCGTCTATGCGGTCTCGTGCACGACCCGCCCGCCGCGGCCTGGCGAAATCGACGGCGAGGATTATTTTTTCCTCGGGCAGGACGATTTTCAGCAGCGCGTCGCGGCCGGGGATTTTCTGGAATTCGCCGAGGTGCACGGGCGGTTCTACGGCACGCTCCGCGCCCCGGTCGTTGACAATCTCTGCAAAGGGGTGGACGTGCTCATCGACATCGACACCGCCGGCGCGACGAGCATCCGCAACTGCGGCGACCCCGTGATCGCCGGCGCGCTCGCCGACGTCTTCATCATGCCGCCCGGCCTCGACGAACTCGCGCGCCGCCTCCGCCGGCGCGGCACCGAGAGCGAAGACCAGATCGCCACCCGGCTCGGCAACGCGGCCGCCGAGATGCGGCACTGGCGCGACTACCGGTACACGCTGATCAGCGGCTCGATGGAGGAGGACATCGAAAAATTCCGGGCCGTCATGCGCGCGGAGCGCTACCTCAGCAGGCGGCTCGATATTCCCGGATTATGAAAACCATCCTGCTCGGCGTCACCGGTTCGATCGCCGCTTACAAGGCCGCGGACCTCGCGGGCCGCCTCGTCAAAGCCAGCCATGACGTCCATGTCGTGATGACCGCGAACGCCACCGAGTTCATCGCCCCGCTGACATTTCAAACCCTTTCCCGCAACGCGGTGACCACCGGAACATTCGACGGGAAGGAATCGTGGAGGCCGGGCCACATCTCGCTTGCCGACCGCGCGGACCTTCTGCTCATCGCCCCCGCCACCGCAAACGTCATCGCCAAACTCGCCAGCGGCATCGCCGATGACGCGCTCACCTCCATCGCGCTCGCATCGCTCGCGCCGCTGCTCATCGCGCCGGCGATGAACGGAAAAATGTGGGCGCATCCCGCCACGCAGGAAAATGTCGCGCGGCTGAAATCGCGCGGAGCGAAATTCATCGGGCCCGAAAAAGGTCTTCTCGCCTGCGGTTATGAGGGTCTCGGGCGGTTGTGGGACGTCGCGGAAATCGCGCGCGAGGCCTGCGCGATGCTCGAAAAGTCGCCGCGGGAAATTGGGGCTCCTGCAAAACGCAGAAAAAAAAATCAAGAAAAATTATAAAAATTGTTGACGCCTGTCAGCGGGGGACTTATTCACAACACCAGTGAGTTATTCACAACATGTTCACAAACCATTTCCCGCAGATGCGGAAAGAAAGGGGGGATATTAAATGCCAGTTAAGAAAAAAGTAGCAGCGAAGAAACCCGCCGCCAAGAAGGTCGCCAAGAAGGCACCCGCCAAGAAGGTCGTCGCCAAGAAGGCGGTCGCCAAGAAGAAAAAATAACCCGCCGTCCGTTTTGAACGGATAGCAAAATCAAATTGGGAGAAGCTCCAACCAGCTTCTCCCAATTTTTTTGTGCCCGATCATGGGCGGGCATCTCACGGTCGCGTTGTTGGAGCGGGGCTCTCTGAGTGCCGATCCCCGCTTGCTGGCCAAGCGACCGCAGTCACAGACCCCGGCTCCAGCCTGCGGCCTCCCAAACTGGAGCAAGAGATGCGGGCTAGAAGTGGATCGCGCGTCCCTGGGAGGCGTGGGCGGCCTCGTGGACGGCTTCGCTGAGCGTCGGGTGGGCGTGGATCGTGGCGGCGAGTTCCTCGTAGGTCGCCTCCATGGTGATCGCGAGCCCGAGCTCGGCGATCATCTCGGTGGCGTCGGCGCCGAGGATGTGGGCGCCGAGGATTTCCCCGTGTTTCTCGCCGATGACGAGCTTCACGAACCCTTCGCTTTCGCCGACGGCCTGGGCTTTGCCGCTCGCCATGAACGGGAATTTTCCGATTTTGAAAGCGAGGCCCTTTTCCTTCGCGGCGCGCTCGGTGAGCCCGACGCTCGCAACCTGGGGCTGGCAGTAGGTGCAGCCGGGGAAGACCCCTCCCCTGCGGGGTTTCTTTCCGGCGAACATTCCTTCCACGGCCTGGACGGCCTCGAAGCTGGCGACGTGGGCGAGCCACGGCGGCCCGATGATGTCCCCGGCCCCATAAATCCCTGGGACGCTGGTCTCGTAATTTTCGTCCGTTTTGAGCCAGCCCTTGGCATCGGTTTCGAGCTTGGCCCCGTGAGGCATGAGCGGGCTCACGCCGATCGCGACCAGCGCGATGGCGGCCTCGATCGTCTCGTTGGCTTTTCCGCTCACGGTGAGGCGCACGCCTTTGTTCGTGGTTTCGGCTTTCTCGACTTTCGTGCCGGCAAGGATCCTGATCCCCTGCTTGGCCAGAGATTTTTCGAGGGTCGCGCTGACCTCGGTATCCTCGATGGGGAGGATGTTCGGGAGCATTTCGACCAGCGTGACTTTGGTGCCGAAACTGTTAAAAAAATACGCGAACTCGACCCCGATGGCCCCGGCGCCGACGATGATGATGTCCTTCGGCTGCTCGGCGAGCACCATCGCCTGCTTGCTGCTGATGACGCTTTTGCCGTTGAACGGAAAACCCGGCATCTCGCGGGTGACAACTCCGGTCGCGACCAAGATCTTCGCTCCCTTGTATTCCGACTTCTTGCCGTCCTTGTCGGTCACTTCGACAACCCCCGCTTTCGTGATCGCGGCCTCGCCGCGAATGTAGTCGATTTTGTTTTTCTTGAAGAGCATCTCGATCCCTCCGGCGAGCCGGTCCGCCACTTTGCGGCTGCGGCCGATGACCTTCTCCCAGTCGTAGCTGAGGCCTTCGACCTTGATCCCGAAATCGGCGGCATGATGGCGGATGAGCTGGTAAACCTCGGCGTTTTTGAGAAGCGATTTTGTCGGGATACACCCCCAGTTGAGGCAGGTTCCCCCGGCGCGATCCATCTCGATGCACGCCACTTTCTTTCCCAGTTGCCCCGCGCGAATCGCCCCCACGTACCCGGCAGGTCCGCCGCCCACAACAATCAAATCGTAATCAGCCATATGTTTCAATGAAGGAGAGGAACTGTGAACAGAAACCGGGCGGGTTGCAACCGATTCCCGCCAGCATGTCGGCGACGCGGCGCATCTCCGACAGGTGCTGGATCGAGGATGTCTGCCCAAGGGGCATGGGCGTGCCGCCCGTGTGGCCACTGGTTTTTGATGCGAGGCCCAGTCTACAGACGGGTGGGACGCCCGTTCCCCCTGTTTTTGCACTTATCGGAGATGCGCCCCCGGCGACGGGGCAAAGCGGATCTTGCGTCGAGGGAGGTCAGGATTCTCGGGAAGATGGTGGGTCCAACAGAGCGGGAAGGGCCTCGCGGTAGGAAGGGAAGAGGGGAGCCCACCCGAGGGAGCGCAGTTTGGCGTTGCTGACGCGCTTGCTGGTCCAACCGCGTTTTCGGTCCGGGTCGCGCAGGCCTTCGCGAGGGAGCGGCTTGCCCAAGAATCCGGCGATCCATCCGTAGAGGTCGCGTTGGGTGGCGGGCAAATCATCGCAGACATTGAAGACGCCGGCCCGGACAGCGGGGTTGGCGAGAACTGCCAGCGCGCGGGCCGCATCGTCGCGGTGGACCTGGTTCGCCCATCGGGACCCGCCCGCTTCGAGGACCGCGCCGCCCTCGAGAAATTTTCGCAAGTAAACCGAGCGTCCCGGCCCGTAGATGCCGGCGAGCCGCCCGACAACGCCCCCGGCAGCCAAGGCCAGCGCTTCGGCTTCGAGAAGGATCCGGCCGGTCTCGCGGGCCGGCTCGGCGGGCGATTCCTCATCCACCCATTCGCCGTCCTCCTGCGCATAAACAGATGTGCTTCCGGTAAAAATCACGCGGTGCGGCGCAAAGCGTTCAAGCAAGTTGGCAAGCCCGTCGCGGTAGATCGAGCGGTATTCGGCGGCTCCGCCGCGACCGGAGCTGGCGCAATGGATCAGAAGATCCGGGCTTTTCCACCGCGGAAGAACCCCCGAAAGCGGCCCGGTGATATCCGCGGCCCGGACCTCGAAACGCCTGCCGGCAAGCCGGGCGGCGGTTGCGTTCGTGGCGCACAGGCCAAGCACCCGGGACCCGGATTCCGAAAACAAAAAGGCTGCGGCCTCCCCGAGGAAGCCGCAGCCGGCAATAACCACCCGCGGTGTGTCCAAGATCAGGACACGGGGTTGAAATTAAAGCGGATTTTCATCTTCGCGCGCTTGGCATTGTTTTTGGCTTTGCGGCGCGAGCGTTGCGTCGGGGTTTCGAAGGCGCGCAGGCGGCGCACCTCATCCATCAACCCCTCGGCATCAAGCTTCGACTTCAGGCGCTTCAAAGCGCGATCAATCGGCTCACCTTTTCGAACGATTACTTCCGGCATAAATTCACCTACTTTCAAAAAATTGGAAGTGCAGGCTAGTCCCGGCCCGGCCAAGCGTCAATGAGGAATCCGCAGCCCCGATCCGCGAGGGTGCAGGACAAAAATCTTCAATCACGCAGCGAGAGGGAGCGTGTCATTCTCAGCCGCGTGTGAGTTGAGGTGGTGTTTCCAGAACGAGTCCATTCTACGGCTGGCATGAATGCAGCGGA
>Ga0073936_10004718_pt1 | contig 18738 bp, 22 predicted proteins | sample AliMusrvi5mmetaG_FD_87041 | JGI IMG/M metagenome (GOLD analysis project Ga0073936, IMG submission 87041) | Freshwater lake bacterial and archeal communities from Alinen Mustajarvi, Finland, to study Microbial Dark Matter (Phase II) - Alinen... | ecosystem: Environmental > Aquatic > Freshwater >... | reverse complement strand
TTTGGTTGGAGAGAAAAAGACAAAGAGAACGAAATTTTACTCTCCACCAATTTTTAATAGGAGTGGGGGGGGGGGGGGGGTACTATACTCATCTGCCAACGATTTCACTTCGGCAGTAAACCTATTGAGTGACTCGTATCAGGCATGGGTTCGCCAAAGTGGAAGATGGCAGGGCATTTGATGCAGCGGGCATAATAAGCTTGGTCGGATATCTGGTGCGGGGAAGCATGCTCTTGAAAAAATGAGCGAAAAGCGGCGGTGGAGATAATTCTACCATCGCTCCAGATTTTTTCTGCGTTCTGGATATGGTTTTCGCGTTGTTTGTATAAAATTCCGTTTCAGAAGGAGTGCCCCTTATGATCATGGAAATCGGAATCGTTGCCGGAGAGATTTGGCATTACCTTGATGACAAGAAAAGCGCCACTGAGGATGAGCTCATCAAGAGTTTGAAACGTCCGCGGGAACTTGTGCTTATGAGTCTTGGATGGCTCGCCCGTGAGGGCCATGTTACTTTGGGGACACACGAAAGCGGTTACTCGGCGACGCTCAATCGAAAATAATTTGCGAACGTAAAGCATTGTTACGTTTTTAGTGGATGTGATTTAAAAAAGGGACCGGACGGATGGCCTTGTTGCCGCGTAAGAAAAAGAATGGCCTGGAAGAAAAAGCAGCTGCAAACAAAAGGCGTTTGCTCGCGATGAGCGCAGCGGCTCGCGTCCCAGAAAAGATTGTGACTCCTTCCCAATCTGCTAGAGCGGATAAAAGCTCCAGCACCCCTGTCGCGAGACATGGTCTAATAGCACACCCTAGTCCGAAAGTAGAAGTTCCCCAGCGTTCTCAAGAACTTCCCGACAACTACGGCGACAACCAGGTTTACCTGTTAGTGCGTGATCCTTACTGGATTTATACCTATTGGGAGATTCAGGAGGACCACCAGCGGCAACATCTTGCGAAGCTCGGGGGGAGCTGGGATAGCGTTGTTTCTGTGCTTCGCGTCTATGATACGACCGTGGAAGGGAAGTCCCCCTCTGTTTCTGACATCGTGCTCCAGAACATGAGCAAGTGTTGGTACATTAACACCCAGCCGAACCACAGCTATTTCGCCGAGATCGGGCTCCTGCATTGCGATGGCCGTTTTCTTTGTCTCGTCCGCTCCAATCATGTGACCATGCCGAGGTCCGGGATGTCCGAGATTATTGACGATCAGTGGATGTCGATTGATTTTGACAAGATGTATGCTCTTTCCGGAGGTTTCGAGGTCGGCAAAAGTTCTGCCGAACTCCGCAGCCTTATGGAGGAGCGCTTCAGGAACGCGATCACCTCGGGCTCCGGGGTCGGCGCAGTTTCCAGCATGTCGAGCCCTGTCAAGATCAAGCAGCGCGGCTTCAATTTCTGGCTTGAATGCGAATTGATTATCTATGGCGGTACAGAACCTGATGCCAAAGTTACTATGCAGGGAAGACCCGTCCAACTCCGACCGGACGGTACTTTCACGCTTCGCTACGGGCTACCGGACGGGAAATACACTTTTGATTGTCATGCTGAGTCTTCCGATGGAGTCGAGGAGAGGGTGATCACCCCGGTTGTGAGCCGCAACACAGAAAGGCCCGCCCCTGTCATTAAGGCAGGAAAGCATCCATAGCTATTGAAAAAAGCGTATTTTAAAAAAGCGAAGTAGAATGCCAAGCATTTCATAAACAAAAAACCCAGGAGGAGAAAAACATGGCAAAGGTTGCGGGTCTTAAGAAAGGCAAAGTGTCCGAAGCGGAACTGACCGAGCAGATCAGGGAAAAGGCCAAAGAACTTTGGGAGAAAAAAGGCCGCGTCCGAGGCCGAGATCAGGAGATCTGGCTCGAAGCCGAGAAGTTGGTCAAGAAATAAGCGGTTGATCTTAACAAAATGTCCACTGGATGAGGGAAGGTCAAATGCTGCCGGATAACTCCAAAAACAGAAAAGGTTTGAAAACGAAAAAAATTCTTGTGATCGATGACGATCCTTTCGCTATCCAGATGATCGTGACGACCCTGAAAGCCGAAGGCCACGAGGTCTTGGCATTCTCGGAATTTGAAAGTCTTCTTCAGGAGCTCCGTCGGTCACTTCCAGACCTTGTCATAACCGATGTCAATATGCCGGAGGTCTCTGGCTTTGAAGTTTGCCGAAAAATCAAAGAGATGTTCCAGCCCCTCCCGCCACCGGTCATCATGGTGTCCGCAACACTCGTTGAGCTTGACCCCATAATGGCGCGCAAAATCGGGGTGGATGACTTTATAGTCAAGACTTCGGACATGGCCGTTTTGATTCAAGCTGTGCGGAAGATCCTTTTGTAGTGATGGCATTCTTTTGAAACGGAAAGTTTTTGGGTAGGGCAAAAGCGATCGCTGGGCTTAAGACGGAAAATAACCAGTGTCAATAGTTTCGATTTCTGCACCAGCTGCCAATTGCACGAAAAGCCTCTGGGGAGGTATTTCTCCCGCCACCTCAGAATTTTTTTTTGCGTTAAAGTGGAAACATTGTTTTCTTGACAGTTATAGGACGTATTGGGTAGTATATTTCTTGCTTATCCAGGTTCGACCAAGAGCGAATCAAGCTCACGAATAAGGAGATTTTTAAAAAGCCGGATCCTTCGGGATCGGGCCGTTGCGAAATAGAAGACCTCAACCCAAGGAGGTCTCGTTTCCGCGGTTTGGCTGCCTGAATGAGCGGGAAGCATAGTCTTCCCCAATTGTTCGCCCGAGACCGTTTTAAGGTCCTGATGCGTCACATAACTGTTTCAGACAAACCATAGAGCGGAGCTTTGTGTAAGCTCCTTTGAGGATCTCCGGTAATCTGGAACCACCATTATGCCGTGTGGTTCCGGGTTCGGATACGGCAGCGCGGAGGTTCCCCTTCCTTTAGCATCACTCTTTCACTCCCAGACTGGATCCATCACCATCCCTCGTTTTATCTCCCTTAGTATCTTCTCCTAAAAAATTTTTCTGAATTTTTAAGTAGTTAACAAGCGGGCGCCCCTCCGGGCTGCTCGCTTTTTTTGTGTCCTCGCTCCGGTTCCGCACGGCGGAAAGCGGGGACACAACAGTGTCAAATTCAAAACCAAAGGACAAAGGACCAGATGTTTCAGAATTTAGCAGCAAACGCAGGACGAGGGTGCGGGAGACCGATTTTTCGCGGGTGGAAGGAACGCAGCCCGAAGATCCCCTTCATCCTTTCGAGCTGGAGGTTAGAGAGAAGCTGGCCGGTTCGGCTAGTTCTTTTAATGACCTTGCCGCGAAGGAGAACCGAATTTTTGGGCGCAGAAAAATAACGGCAAACCATGCCCGGCTGGTTCGTCTTTCGAGGAAAGGAATGCTCACGGAAAGGCAGCAAACCTATTTTGATCTCTTCTACGTCGAATGTCTTTCGGATAAAGAGATCGCCGTGCGTCTTGGCGTTTCCCGGAGCACGGTCCGCGATTTCAGGCAGGAAATTTACCTGAGGATGCGGAAGTTTATTTCAGAGAAAGAAGCTGTCCGGCGAATGTTCCGGTCTGTGAAATCGGCAGGGTTAACAAAAAAACAGGCACTGATCTTCAGACTTCGGTATGAGAAAAGACTTACGGTTGTTCAAATTGCTAAGGTTCTCGGAAAGCGTCCCTGTGCCGTTTGGCGGATTCTTCAGAGGACTAGAAAAATATTTTCTATTGGGAAAATGTAAAGTTTTCACCGACAGCCCCCCCTGTTATTGCCCAATACTATAGGGGGAAGTGAGGCCGGCCCATCAAAACAGGCGCGAGGCAATGCCTCCCAAAGGGGTTCCAGAGCCTCCTTCCCCTCAACTATGGAGGAAACAATGAAAGGACAATTTTTGAAACTGTGGCGTGTTCTTATAGGGATCGGATTCCTGCTCATCCAGGCCCGGCTTTGTTACGCGGAAGCGGGTTCGGAAGCGGATCTCCAGTCCTTTTTGCAGCAGATCGGTGATTTCATGATCCGCTCAATCGGTCCGGGCGTTTGCGTGATCGGAGTCGCCATCGCCGGTGTGTCCATGGCGCTCGGCGATGAGCAGGGAATGCGCCGTGGAGCGCTTGCCGCAGGAGGCGGTGCTCTCATCATGCTTTCGAGGGCGATTCTCGATTTAATCCAGAACGCGGCTCATTTTTAGGGGGATGACGATGAAACAGCTTAAGGTTTACCGAAAGATTCACGAACGCAATAAGATCCTGGGACTTGAATTCCCGGATCTGCTGCTTTTGGTTCTACTCTATCTCGGCGTATTTCTTTTCTCTAAAAACCTGTTTCTGAATCTCCTCGTGATCGGCGCCGCCTATTTCTTTCTTCGTCTTTACAAGAAGGGGAAACCCCCGCACTGGACCGCGAGCGTCTTCCGTTTTCTTTTCAAAACCCGGTATTACGGTCAAAAACGGGAACACCCCAAGGAGTTGGAACATGACGGGCTCTAAACTTCTCCGGATACGGGACCTTATCCTCCGCGAATCACGGATACCTTTTTACAAACAGGCGGATCTTTACTCCATCGAGGAAGATATTTTGATCGGAGTGTCCGGGACGATCGGATGCGGCTTCAGGGTTCATGGTCGCGACCTGCTCCTTGAAAGCGATGGAGCGATCGAGCATTTCGAAAACAGGGCCCGAAAACTCTGGAACTCGCTTCCGACAGGAACGTCTCTTCATTTCATCGTTAAATCCGAAGAAGGGGATGAAGATGCTCTGAAAGCGTTCGAGGAATCCCTTGAGGGCCAAGGAGATTTCGCCAAAAAAATCGCCGGGGCAAAAGTGGCTTCCTACCGGGAGCGCCCTTTTCTTAACCGACAGGTGTTTCTATTTATCGTGGTGCGTCCCTCCGCAAAGCGGGATATTCGCTCTTTTTTACCGGATCTTTTTTCCGTGTTTGGCAAAAAATCCAGAGTATCCGCACGTTCAGATTACGAGGCTTCGAAAGAAGAACTTCATAAAATTTCAGCCCGGATCTTAGCCGGATTTTCCGATATCGGGTTTCATCTTGGAAAAATCAAGGAACCGGAGCTCCTCCGCTATCTTTATGAGCTTTTCAATCCCTCGTATTCAAAAGAGATCGTGCCGTTTGAAAAAAGCGGGATCATTGCAAACGGTGAGTGGCGCAGTGAAGAGACGCTTCGGTCGCGCCTCCTTCTCACCCCGCCCGTTGTCGAGGACCGGTTCTTTTATCTGGACCGGTATTTCCACGAAATCCTGAATCTTCGGCTGCTTCCGGATCACACCACTCTGAAATCCATGAGAGATTTTGAGCGCGCACTCGGCCGCAATTACCTTATGTCCATCACGCTCGAAGTGCCGGATCAGGACCGTGAGCGGGCTTCCTTGAAAAAACAGGGGAATTTCGCGAAAGCGCAGGAATTTTTCGCGAGGACACGGGACCATGAGGCGGGGGCCAGGGCCGGAGAATCGGATGAGCTTTTGACGGAGATCGCGCAAACCGGAGACAAGCTCCTCTATTGTTCGATGGCGGTCATGCTCCGTGAAAAAACACGACATGATCTTGAGAAGCGCTCGGAGGAAATGCTTCGCATGTTCCCTCGTCTCGGAGATGCTCTGGGAATTCGCGATCACATGAACCATGACCGTTTGTTTTTATCTTTTCTCCCGCTTCAGGGCCATGAGAATCCGCTCGTGTTTCTCGTGCGTTCCGAGGTTCTGACTCATCTATTGCCCTTTCAGGCGAGTTGGCGCGGGACGGAGAAAGGAGGGCTGCTTCTTAAGACCTGGCGTGATGAACCGCTCAACCTCGATCTTTTTGACGCCAGACTTCAGGCAAAACACGCGTTCATGCTCGGCACGACCGGCTCCGGGAAATCTTTTTTCACGACCCATCTTCTGCTTCATTTCTTTATCTCTTCTGCCGAGCACGAAGTCATCGTGATCGATGTCGGCGGTAGTTACCGGAAACTCGCGAATCTTCTTGGAGGTTCGTATCTCGAGGTGGAATGCTCGGAGGCGTATGCGCTGAATCCCTTCCCCAGGAAAAGGGTTCTTTTCCCTGAAGGACAGGTTCCGGACGCGACTTTTCTCCAGTTCTTGAAGGAACTGCTCCAGAAAATGATCGGTCCGGAACGGAAATGGACGGGCAGTGAAAAAATGATCCTTGAGCGCGCCATTCGTGAGGTCTACGACGGAATACCCCAAGACCGCGCCCCGCTTCTTGGGGACATCGAAAAAACGCTTTTTCATTTTGAGGCCGGGGATGAGGAGGACAAGCGGAAAGCGTATCAGTTCGCAAAAGAGCTCTGCCTTTTCACGAAAGGCGAATACGGGAGACTCCTCAACCGGGAGGGTGTCTTTGATTTCGAATCGCGGTTCACGGTTTTTGATCTCAGGAAAGTAGCGCAGTATCCGGAGCTTCAGGAGATCCTTCTTTACATTATTCCGTTCGCTTTAAAAAGAAAATTCGAGAACATTGCGATCAAAAAGATGCTTGTCCTGGATGAATGCTGGAGACTTCTCAAGGAATCTCAGGGGAGCGATCTTGTTGAGGTGTTCTACCGCACGGCGCGGAAGATGAACGCCGGGGTTCTTTCTATCTCCCAAAATCCCGAGGATTTTCTTGAGGCGAAGATCGCAAGCGTCATCATTAATAACTCTCCCGTGAAATATCTTCTGAGGCTTCATAAAGGCCATGATCTGCTCGGGCGTTTTGGTCTTAATCCTAATGAGATCCAGGCCGTCCGGGAGCTTGAGGTAAGACCCGGTCATTATTCCGAAGTTTTCATCAAGTTTGACGAGCAGCCCGTGATCGTGAAACTTGAACCGACAGCTCTTGAATACTGGATCGCGACGACAGACCCCGTGGACATGGCTGAAGAAGCAAAACATATGAGCGGGGGGACCGAAGGGCTGCTTGAGACTCTGGAATCCCTTGCCCGTGAATTTCCGCACGGCGTTAAAAAAAGCGGGGAGGTTCTCCGTGCGTAATCACCCGCCCGTGAAAAAAACACGAATGGTTCTCATTTTACTTGTGATCCTTCTTGCTGCGGCAGGTAATGCGGCGTATGCCACTATGCCGACCTTTGATGCGGTGAACGCGACTTTAAATGAGCTCCGGAACGTGCTCATGCAGTCTCAGTTTGCCCAGGATATTGCTGTTGCGCTGGACCAGCTCGAGCGGGTGAAAGCGCAATACCAGGAGCTTATACGGTTTAATTCCGGTCTCGACAGTGTTTTCAAAGTATTTGTCGGGGATTCGTACCGGAACCTTTTCCGATCCGGGAATACCGGTCTCCGTGACGCTTTCGGTGATTTCGGAGGGATCACGCCGAACATTGAAATTCTGGGTCAGGCATCAAGTCCCCAAGACATCCGTACTTCTCTTGAGGCGATCACGGGTGCTATCCCAGAGTCAAGCGAGCGCCCTTATATTCCTTTTGAAGAAATGCAGGTGGTCGAGGGATTTCAGTTCGCACAGGAGATCCGGAAAGCGGGGGATGAAACCCGTGATGCGGCCCAGTCCATCTCCGAGCAGGCGCAAACCGCGAGTCCCAAAGGAGCTGCCCGGCTTGGGAACGAGGCGCTTTCGCGGATGATGGTCCTCTCTCAGCAGAATCAGGAAGTTTTGGCGAAGATATTGGAACTTCAAGCGGTCCAGGTCGAACAGGTCTCGCGTGAGGAAAAACGCCTCGAGTCAGAGCGTTTGAAATATCTGGAAGATGCCGGGACATATCTAGCCGGTCTTCAGGAGGCAAGATAATCATGCTTCCTCAAGGGTTTCTCTTTACCAATACGCTTCAGATCCCCGATCTTTTCAGCGGACCTCTCGCAATTACATCTCGCTTGGGGTTTGTGCTCTATTCCTTAATGCTGATCGCGGCCATCCTCCACGAAAACCTTCAGGCGTTTCGCGGTAAATCCGATTACCTGGGACTTTTCATAAGGGTGCTGGCGGTTACTGCGCTTCTTGTGATCTACGACCGCTTTTTTACCTGGATCGTGTACGGAATGGATCTGCTTTCCAAATCCGTGCTTCCGGAAAATGAGTTTAAGCAGGTGATCGGGGCCGTATTTCAAGATATCGGAGCCAAGAGTGATTTCGGGGTTCTGAAATTCCTTTCCATTATCACGACGCTGAATTTTGTCACCTATGCCGTGGCCTTGGCGCTTTTGGGGGTCTTGACGTGGCTTCGTTTTGTCTTTCTGTCGCTTCTTTACGTGATGGGGCCGGTCTTGATCGGGTTCGGGGTCTATAAAGCCACAGCGGACGGTCTTCTATTTTGGTTGAGGAGTCTTGTCGCGGTTTCTTCCTGGACCGTTGTTCTTTCCATTCTCATGAAAGTGATCTCCACCATGAATCTGACCGCGGTGTATTCGCCGGGGGAAGTCAATAGCGCCTCGGTCCTTGCGGCCAATCTTCTTTTCATCATTCTTTTTATTTCAGTACCGCTCATTTCAAACCAAATCACGCGGGGAGGTAGTCTGAGCGGGCTTGGCACTGCCGTGGTCGGTCTCGGGACCGCGTTTGCCGCAAAGTTCGTGACAAGATCGGTAACTCACCATCCGCATCATTCTCCCCAAGCAATGCCAACAAAAGGAGCGGGAAATCCCGGTTATAAACCATGAAAACCTATTTTCACAAGAACCTTGAGAAACTGAAACGCCGTTATTTCGAAGTTTTTGGAGATCTCGAAGCGCAGGCGGAGTTCCTGAAACTTTCGAACCTCGCGCTTTTGGGGATCTTGATCGCGGTGCTCTTGGGCGCTTTCCTTCTTGCGCACAGGCCGCCGGTCGTGATCCGGGTGACGGAGGTGGGCGCTGCGGAACCGATCCGGGATTTCCGGATCAATAATGCCCCCTCCGAACCCGAGATCCTTTATTTTTCGAAGTCGTTTACCCGCCGCTACACGGAATATAACGCCTACACGCTTTCCCGGGACGTAACGGAAGCGTTTAATCAGATGACGGGTCATTTTCAAAAACTGACAAACCGCGATCTTGTGGAATCCGGTCTCCTGACGCGGGTGCGGGAAGCAGGTCTTCATGCCGCAATCGAGTTCAAGGAAGAAAAGATCGAGCGCGAGACCCCGGAATTCATCCGCGTATCCCTGATCGGGGTCCGGACCATTCAAAGTTACAAAAATCCCGATTATAAAGAATCCGCGCTTTTCAAGGCGGAACTAGCCCTGAAGAAATGCCCAAGAAGCATGACCGTGCCTTTTGGCCTTTTGGTGGAAGATTATCACGAAATGATTCTCAACAAACTAGAGGAGCGAAAATGAACACTAAAAAGATCCTTTTTTTATTTCTCGCAATGGCACTCTTTGCCTGTGTTTCCCGGGCGCTCGTGATGGCGGAGGATGAGGCGCCCCCACATGAGGACGCTGCTGCTGTTTTAAAAGACAGACAGGATTTCAACAAGCTGAGACTTTCGAGCAGGAACATTTACAAGGTCACCATGCGTTCCGGCGTCGTTTACAAACTTCAGACCGCGATTGGCTACGTTTCCACGATCGATCTGCCGGAGAAAGCGCTCAAGGTGTTCATCGGGGACCAGGAACTCTTCAAGGTCGGGGTTTATGAAACGCAGGTCATCCTCAAACCGGTCTCGGACGAAAAAGACGCCAGGACGAATCTCGTGATCGTGACAGCTTCCGGCCGGCTTGCCTTTGACGTTTCCGTGGGGGCACCTGACTCCGCGGATTTTGTGCTCGATTTCCGGTTGCCGGAAAATGACGAGATCCTCGTCGAGAACGCGTTTGACAAAAAAGTCGAGGAGAAACACCACGAGCTAGAAAAGGAGTTCAAAGAGAAAGAAAAGGGACTGGAGAAGAAAGCGGACGAGCTTTCCGAGACGAAGATTAAGGAAAAGATCACCGCGCAGTCCCGAAGCGTTCCCTTGAAGGCATCCCAGGCAAAAGACGGCGTCCAGGTCAACCTTCTTTCGCTTTCCCAAGTTGGCGATAAAGCCTACCTCCGGTTTTCCATCCTGAATTATTCAAAGACCCCGTATAAGGTCGCGAGGGTCTTCGCCGGTGTTATCACGGAAGAAAGGCGGCTTCTGACGAAGCACGACACGGGGCGGATCGAATTGCAAAGCGAGCTTTCCCTTGAAAATGTAATCGCTCCGGACAGCTACATCTATGGCGTTCTCGCGTTTGATTTCCGAAGTCTTGGCAAAAATGAGAAACCTGTTTTCAAAATCGAAGAGGAGGGAGGAACCCGGGCGATGGAGATCAAGGATTTCGCCTGGCTCAACTGAACCATGAGTGAAAACGCAGAAGAAAACTCAAATTTAAAGGGAGAACCCCAGTCAGTAAAACCGGAAGTGGAATCATGCCCCAGCAGTCCTGTTGCTGGAGTTGCCGATCCCGCAAAGGCGGGGGAATCTGAAAATAAGACAACGACCCATCCACCGCAACCGGAATTCCATGACGAACTCACCCCGGAAGAGCAAAAAACATTCTCTTTGCAGGAGTCCTGGGCGAGGCCCCAGGTTAAGTGGTTTGTGGGGATTGGCGGGCCGGTGATCCTGTGCATTGCCTTACTCTTTTTTTACGGCTCCTCCGGTACGAAAAAACAGGTTTCCGTACGTCCGGAAGAGAATCCTCAAGTGATTACGGGAGCGGCGATGGACCGTGCCATTGCCGCTGCCGGGAAAGATGACAAAAAGACGAAGGATCTCGAAGGTATCAGGAAACCCTTGCCCGTTAAGAAAAGGAATTACGCGACCGAGATTGCGGTTTACCTTGAACCGCCGGTAAAAGCAGGAAGTTTAGGGTCCCGTTCTCAAGAGACTCGCGGCAAGGAGAAGCCTATAGGGCTTCCTTCCGGGACGAAGATTCCCGCGCGCCTTTCAAACCGCATTTTCAGTTTTAACGTGGCAGCTCCCGTGATCGCGCAGGTGATCCGGGATTTTAAATGGCAGGAGAAAGTCGTGATCCCCAAGGATTCGAAGTTTCTGGGGGAAGCAAGCGTTCTTAAAACCCTCGACCGCATCAATGTCAAATTCGAGACTTTGATTTTCCCGGACGGCCGCGAAATGCGCGTCAGGGCTATGGCCTTATCTGAAGATGGGTCCGGGGGGATAAGGGGCAAGGTTGATAAACACCGGGATCTTAAAACCTTCAAGGCGATCGGGGAAACGCTCCTGGGAGGCGCTAGCCTCTTTGTCGGGGGGTCGGGGCAGAGCCCTTACAACCTTGAAGACCAACTCCGGGTCAACCTTGCCTCGAATCTCACGGGGCAGGCGGCTCAGGACCTGCGCAGTGTCAAAACCGAAGAATCGGTCACTGTGGAGACTGATACGTCCATCCAAGTGATTCTTCTTGAGGCAACCTAAAAACGAAAGGAAAACGAGAATGGAAAAAGCGAGCAAAGAAACGGAGTTTAAGGACGAAGTCGTGGGCACGGTTCCGGTCAAGGAAGGGGAACTTCGGCTTACGGTTTCTGAAAGGAACGGCTGGCGTCGTGCGGATTTCAGGGTGTTCGGCGTAGTGAAAGGCGAGATCCGAGCAACCCGGCAGGGGTTTGTGATCGATCAATCCAAATGGGGGGAATTCTTCAAAGGGGTCGAGAAAATCAGCGAGAAGATCACAAAAAAGTAGAACACAAACCAAATTCAGGGAAGTCCTGTTCCAAGGATACGGGACAGGGCTTCCCTGAGGCGGGAGAACCGAATGGAAAAAAATAAAAAGATTTTTCACATGGCAGTTGTTTTATTCGTGGGGCTCGTGGGGCAATTGACTGCTCGAACGGTTTTAGCAGCGCCGGAATTGCCGCAAGAAAATTTCGGCAGTCTTCTGACGCTTGAGCAGGCTATCTCGAGAACGCTTCAGGAAGATGCGAAGGTGAAGCTCGCGATCGAACGTCTCGAAAAGGAAAAGGCCCTTTATAAAGGGGCCCAGGCGGAGTTTTTCCCAAAGTTCGGGACCGAGTATTTTGGAGCGGTCGCAACGGGTGGAAGCAAAACGGTCGGTTACGTTGACGCATCTCTCGAACAACCGATCTTTGAAGGCTGGAAATCAGTCTTTAACAAGAAAAAGCAGAAGACTCGGGTTGAAAGTGAAACTCTCAGATTTGAGGAGGCAAAACTCGATCTCAACCTTTACGTGCGGATTCTCTACGCGCAAGTCTTGGAGGAGAAAGAGTTAACGCGTATCGCACAAGGAGAGGTTAAGGAACTCTCCGGGGCGTTTGAACGAACGTCCGCTCTTTTCCAAAAAGAGGTTGTTCCTCGCAGTGAGCTCATGCGCGTTGAAACCTTGCTTCAAAAATCAAAAACCGGACTCGTCAAACACAAGGAATCCTACGACTATTATCTTGGGATCTTGATGGAGACGGTTGCTATGGGCGCACAGGAATCCCTCGAGCTTGAGCCTCTGGGGAAGATCCCGGAGCTTTCGGAGGATGCGAGTACCTACCTCGAAATAAGCCGTAAGCACGACCCGCTTTATAAGATTACGGGTCTTCAGATCCAGGAGAAGGAATTCGAAAAGAAAATGCTTCGGGCGGAGCGATGGCCCACTTTAAATCTTTCCGCCAAGTGGGACCTTAACCGGGATATTTATGTCAACACCGATCGCGTGATGGCGGGTGTTTCCGGGAAATGGAACATCTGGGATTTCGGGAGGCTCGGCGCCCAGATCCATGCTAAAGAGCATGAGATCGAGGAAAAGAAATGGGAAGGAGTTATTGAAGTCCGGGACCATGAAAATGAGATCCGTAGGGATTTTCACGAGATCAGGGCTACGCGTGAAAAGATCCGTCTCGCGGAAGCTCTGATGCGAGAACGCGAGGAGCTTTACAAAAACGAGAAGGTAAAAAGCGTGGCGGGGGAGCGCGGTGCTTCCGAGCTTATGGATTCCTTCGTGGCATTGGAGGAAGCTCGCACCCAAAACCTCGAATCGATCACGGAATGCCGGATCCTCTTCGCAAAACTTGGAAGGAAGATCGCATTTGGCGGTATGGAAACTGGGCTTCAAGGGACTGTGGGAGAGGAAACCGAATGAGCCTTTCCCGCAAACCCGGCATCAAAGGTGGGTTAACTCCCCGGACAAGAACGATCCTGTTTTTAGGAGGGTGTGTGCTCATCACGGTTGCGGCCGTCCGGCTTGTCTTATCGACTTTGGTGATTACGCGAGAGACGCAGCTTGTGAGCTTTCTTTGGGTGGCCGGTTTCGGATTTCTCTTCTTCAATGTCGCGTATCAATTCATCCTGTGCCTTTGTCATCTCCTTATCAGAAAGCTGCCGGTCTTGAAGGAAGCGTACGTCGACCATTTCCCCAGGGTGGCGCTTGTCTATCCGGTTCGAAATGAAACGCACGGGCTTTTTGAAAGGACCGGGTATTCCTTTTCGAGGAACAAGCTTCCGAATGTTGATCTATGGATTCTTTCCGATTCCGCAGAGGGGTTCGAGCGGTATGAACGGGAAGTTGTGGAAAGACTTCAAAAACAGCATCCGGGCCGAGTCTTTTATAGAAGAAGGAAAGAGCCTGTGGAACGAAAACAGGGCAATATTGCCGAGTTCCTGCACGCGCATCCTGAATATCCCCTTCTATATATATGCGATGCGGACGGCATGGTCCCGAAGGGGACGCTCTTAAAGCTTTTGAAGAAGGCGGTTCATCCCGAAAACCGGGACATCGCAATCTTCCAGGCTTTTGTCCGGATCGCGCATGCCGCAACCTGGTACGCGCGTCTTGAAAAAATCGGAGCGGATCTCTCCCAACGATTCAGTTTTACAGCATTTCAGGCGGTATTCGGAAGAACGATATCCTTCGGACATCATCACCTTGCCCGTGCCGCGCTCCTTAAGAAAATACGGCTTCCCAGAGGGCTGCTCTCGCACGATAACTGGGATACGGTCCTTCTGGATCAAATGGGGTACCGAGTCGCGTTTTGTCCGGATGTGTACGCCTTTGACGAAGCGCCCTCAAATTATCTGGAAGCAAGGGCCCGTTCCCGGCGCTGGTCGCAAGGGACGCTGCAGGGTTCTCCGCTTGTTTGGAAGCCGGGCATAAGCCTTGCCTCCCGGTTCCTCGCTTTTTACGGCATCTATGTTTATTGGGCAGATCTCGTGTTTTTCCTCTGGGTGATTCTTGGAGTCCTGGCGCATTCGGAACCGGCCGGAGAACTCATTCATTTCGAGATCGATTCGATTTGGTTCGGGTTTTGCACCAATAGCGTTCTCAAGTGGGTGCTTTTTTTCAGTCTCATCGTGGTCGTGTTTCATAAGGTGACGATCTTAAAGACCTCACGCGATCTGAAAGCATTCTTTTACGAGATCGTTTTTTCCGTGCTGATCACCCTGAATAATTTTATTTACGCCCCCCTCGATATGATCACGATCCCGATCAGGAAACTTCAATGGAACCCCATGAAAAAAGACCCGTTCACGAAGATAAACTTTGGAAGCGTCGTGCGGAATCTCTGGCTTGGCACGGCGCTTGGTTTTTACGGGTTTTACTTTTGCAGCTTCAAGACCCCGTATTTCGTGTGGCAGACAGCCCCGTTTCTCGCAAGTCTCAGCCTTTCAATTCTTACGGTTTATCTGACCTCGAAAACCATTCCTGAAGGATGGAAAAAATGGATCTAATCCAAAGAAAGGTAAAAAACATGACCGACGCGAAGGCCCCTGAAAAAATGCATGGAAATGCACCGACCGAAGAACCGATGCTCTTCGAGGAAAAAGCGGAAAAGAAAAACAAGGGATGGTGGCGGTTGGTTTGGGTGGCCGGATTATGCGCGGTCGTTTTCTTTTTCTGGCCGAAAGGGGAAATTCGGGGGGATGCCGTCTTGCAGGCCGCGAAGTTTGTGAAACTCGAAGTTGCAAGTCCGGGGGTTTTAAAAGAGCTGCTTTATGAAAAAGGCGCTTCGATCAAAAAAGGAGCAATCATTGCCCGCTTTGAGAACCCGGAGATCGTAAGGAACCTTGAAGAGAAGAAACAGTCTCTTGAGATCGCGAGTCACGACAAGGTCCGTTTGCAGAGCCGTGCAGAATTCCTGCAAAAAGAGAAAGAACGGATGAGCATTCTTTATGAGAACGGCGCTGCGGGTCGCGCATTATGCGAAAAAGCGGATTTTGAGGTGCTGGATACCAAAGAAGAGCTCGCGGGGAAGGAGCAGGAAATACAGTCCCTCGAAGGGGAGATCCGATTTCTGAAAGAAAGGGCTGAAGCTCTGGAGCTGAAAGCTCCTTTTGACGGAGTTCTTCTCAATGATCCCAAAGACCATCTTGGTGGGTTCTTCAAGGAAGGGGATCTCGTGCTCGAGATGGCGGATCCCGGAAGTTATTTCCTTGAGCTGTTGGTGCCGGAAAAGGATGTGAAAGAGATTAAGGTCGGTAATAAGGTTCAAGCCTCTTTTTATGCTTACCCCACGCGGCGGATCACAGGAGAAGTGGTACGCGTTGCGCCGAGGACGATCGAGCAGGTGGAAAAAGTTTTTAAAATACGGCGCGTGATCTCCTGTGAAATCAGGCTCTCGGACCTTCCCACCGACATCCGGTACGGGATGCAAGCGTCGGTCAGGATCGATACGAACTCTCCCGAAAAAACCATTCAATACAGAAAGGATGCAGTCACATGAAAGCTATTATTTTAGCCGCTGGGTTTGGAACCCGGCTTTATCCACTGACACTGGATCTGCCGAAAGCGCTTTTGAGGGTCGGAAAGAAAACCATTCTGGATCATTTGATGATGAAGCTAGATACGCTTTCGGCGGTTGACGAGGTGATCCTTGTCTCGAACAGCCGGTTTTACCGTCAGTTCCTTGATTGGCAAAAGACTGCCTCATATTCAAAGCCCGTTCATATTCTTTCAAACAGAGTATGCGAGCACGAAAAAAGCCTCGGAGCTGTGCGGGATCTCTTTCTCGCGCTTCGATCGGGTTATTGCGGCAGTGCCGATTTCCTCGTCTTTTGTGGAGACAATTTCTTTGATTTTCCGCTCGGCTATATGCTTCTTCCGGCTCTGGGGCACCGCGAATCGGCGTTTGTGGGAGTTTATGACGTAAAAGACAGCTCTCTTGCCAAGGAGTACGGCGTGGTAGAGATGGATGAGCATCACAGGATCACGAGATTTGAAGAAAAACCCGCCAATCCCAGATCCACTCAAGTAAGTATCGGCGCGTATTTTCTTCCTGGCAGTTACCGGTTACGTGTTTATGAATATCTCGAGATTGAAAAACGCAACCCCGACAAAATCGGAGATTTTATCGCGTGGCTCACAGTCAAAGAGAGGCTTTACGGGATTGAGTTTGACGGAGCGTGGTTTGATATCGGAAGCAAGGCGTCGTATGACGCGGCGCGGGAATATGTCGAAAGCAAAAATACAAAAGTTCTATCTTCCGTAAAGGAGGTCCCTCATGTCCGAGCTTGAAAAACAGGGTCTGCCAGCCCCCAGGAGCGATGACTATATAAAGCTTCTCGAAAGAGTTTCCCTCCTGATCGAGGGGAGCCGGAAAACGGCTGTTCGTCAGGTCAACACCGTCCTTTTGGCAAATGCCTGGTTTATGGGACAGCAAATAGTGGAGCACGAGCAAAAAGGGAGATTGCGGGCGGAATACGGAGAAGCTCTGCTAAGAACGTTGGCGAGTGATTTGACTAAAAGATTTCGGAAGGGATATGGTTATGTAACCCTTAGTCTGATGCGGCAATTTTATAATAATTATTCTCTGGATGGAATTGTTCAGACACCGTCTGAACAATCTGCGATGAGCAAGATGCCCCTGACGTCCGGCAATTTCCAGATGGTTTTGGAAAAGATTGCTCGAAGCTTTCCTTTATCCTGGTCTCACTATTGCCTTCTTTTGCGGATTGAGGAACCTGAGAAAAGGCATTTTTATCAAAACCTATGCGTTCAGGGGCATTGGGTAGTCCGACAGCTGGATCGCGAAATCCAGGCAATGCTTTATGAGAGGACTTCGCTTTCAAAACGCAAAGAGCTTGTTCTAAAGAAAGCTAATGAACGTCCCATCATGGTCCGTCCGGAAGATGAGATCAAGGATTCCTACGTCCTCGATTTCCTTGATTTGAAGGATGAGTATTCCGAAACGGATCTTGAGGATGCCATGATCCGGCACATGGAACGGTTCCTCTTGGAACTTGGCTGCGGATTTACGTTTGTCGCTCGTCAGAAAAGATTCAATCTCGACGGGGATGACTACCGGATAGACCTTATCCTCTTTCATATCCCGCTTGCTCGGTACGTGCTTCTGGAAATCAAAATTTCGAAATTCATGCACGCGCACGCCGGTCAGATAAACTTTTATCTCAATTGGGCAAAGGATCATCTTCACCCAAAAGTGGAAAATGACCCCTTGGGAATTATCCTTTGTTTGGACAAGAGCGGCTCGTGCGTTAAATATGCCACAGGCGGCATGAGTAACAAAATATTCGTATCCAAATACCAGCTAAAACTTCCCAAGCCGGATGAATTACAGAAAGAATTGGAGCATGGCCGAGATTTGTTTCTTCAGCGACAAGCTTCACATAATACATCTGTAAAGAAGGAGGCAGATGTCGCTTAGGAAAAATGAAAATATAAAATCAGTAGAACATAAACTGCTAACGGCTGATCAAATAGCCGAGATTTTGAATGTTCCGAAGTCTTGGATCTATGAGCGGACGAGGCAAGGGCAGGGGGCGATTCCTTTTATCCGTCTTGGTTCTTACGTTCGGTTTAATCAGGAGGAAGTAATAAACTTTTTCAAAAACAAAAAAGATGGAGTATCATAATGCGCTATGGGGAACGACTTAACGACAATCGAAGCAGCCGAGCTGTATGGGCTGTCCACCGTTTATATCCGAAAACTAGCTGCGCAGGGCCGCCTTAAATGTCGCCTTGCCAAGCTCCGCAAAGGAGCCACCCTCTGGCTCATAGACGCCCCAGCCCTTCGTGCCTTCATGAAGAACCGCGCTGCTCCCGGGCGTCCCAAGAAATAAGCCTAGACAATAGTATCGCTATACGATACTATTATACATCCTTGATGAGGAGGTGGAATCATGGGTGTATTTCCAAAGCACGGTAATTTCTGGATCGATTATTACGCGGAAGGGGTTCGCCACAGGGAAAAGGTCGGCCCCAGCAAATCCCTTGCGGTTAAAGCTCTCAAAAAACGCGAGATAGAAATCGCGGAGGGAAAATTCCTTGACGTGAAACGCGACGTGAGGATTCTCTTCAAAGACTTTGCGGAGATTTACATTGAGACCTACGCCAAGAAAAAACGCTCGTGGGCATCAACGGACAAACTCTATCTTAAAAAACTCCTTCCTTTTTTTGGGAGCAAGTATCTCCAGGAAATAACACCATTTCTTGTACGTCAATATCAAGGCAAGCGGCGTAAAGAAAAAACGTTTAAGAAAACCCTAGTGTCTGTGGCCTATGTGAATAGGGAGCTGGCTTGTTTGAAATGCATGTTTGGGTTAGCTATGGAAGGGGACTATGTCGCTCAGAATCCTGTTAAAAAGGTCAAATTTGAAAAAGAGAACAACAGCCGAACTCGCTTCCTTGAAAAAGAAGAACTAAAAAAATTACTCGAGTGCTGCGATTCAAGATTGAGACCGATTGTGCTTCTAGCGGTTAATACGGGCATGAGGAAAGCGGAAATTCAGAATTTGAAGTGGCGTGAAGTGGATTTTCATAGAGGATTTATTACTTTGTCTAGCAGGCTGCTGAAAAACCCTCATCCGGGGTGGTAGAATAAGGCTTCTACAACTCTGGAGGTGAGGGATGCGCGGCAATGATCAAGAGAACAGCGGGCTATTCAGCTATGTGAGCATGGA
>Ga0073936_10004714_pt1 | contig 18751 bp, 3 predicted proteins | sample AliMusrvi5mmetaG_FD_87041 | JGI IMG/M metagenome (GOLD analysis project Ga0073936, IMG submission 87041) | Freshwater lake bacterial and archeal communities from Alinen Mustajarvi, Finland, to study Microbial Dark Matter (Phase II) - Alinen... | ecosystem: Environmental > Aquatic > Freshwater >... | reverse complement strand
TAGCGAGGCTTCGCCTCAGACCCAAGACGCAAGACTTGAAGATACAAGACAAGAAAACTTGACCTAACGACACCATCATTGGCTTTTCAAGGACTCTAGCCGCGCACGGCGTCGAGGATGGCGTGGTGCACGTCGGTGGCGGTGGCGACGGGGCGGGACGATCCTAACAAAACCGGGCGCTCATGCTCCGGCACCTGATCGCGGCCGTGGGAGCCGCGGACCAGCGCGGCGTCGAGCGGGATGACCTCGAGCAAGCCGCGCAAGCCGAGTTTTTTCTTCAGCAGGAAGCTGGCGATGTTGAGTTTGGGAAAGGCGAGCCGCGGATCGAGGAACAACTCGCAGGGGTCGTAGCCCGGCTTGCGATGAATGTCGATGGTGCGGGCGTAATCCGGTGCCAGCGCGTCGTCGTCCCAGAAGTAATAGGTGAACCAGGCGTCGGGCGCGGCGACGGCGATGAAGTCGCCGGCGCGCTCGGTGGCGATGCCGGGGCCCCAGGTGTCGGCGGGGCAGCGGACCTCGGCGATGCCGGGGGTGTTTTCCAACAAGCGGCGCACGGCCGGGCGCAATGCCGGATCATTCACATAGATATGGGCTATCTGGTGGTCGGCGACGGCAAACGCGCGCGAGCCGCCGCAATCGAGGGTTTCGCGGCCGAGTTCGTTTTTGAGTTGAAGCCAGCCGTGTTGGCGGAACAGGCGGTTGAGGTGCAGCGGGCGGCTGACCGGGGAGATGCCGTACTCGGAGAGCACCAGCACGCGGATGTTACGAGATTCATAGTAGTCGATGAGCCCGCTGGCGAGCCGGTCGATTTCCGCCAGTTCGGCGGGCAGTTCGGCGGCCTGGGGTCCGAACTTCTGCAACGGGTAATCGAGGTGCGGCAGATAGACCAGGCTGAGGGTGGGGGCGTGGTGCTCTTCGATGAAGCGGGCGGAGGCGGCGATCCAGGCCGACGAGGCGATGCCCGCGGCCGGGCCCCAGAACGCGGGAAAGGGAAACTCGCCGAGCGCGCGCTTGAGGTCGTCGCGCAGGTTCATCGGCTGGGTGTGGATGTCGAACACCTTGCGTCCGTCTGCCGGATAGAGCGGGCGCGGGGTGATGGCATAGTCCGCCGTGGAATACATGTTATACCACCAGAACAACTGGGCACAGGTGAAGCCGGGCAGCTCGCGGCGCAGGGTGTCCCAGAGTTTCTCGCCGCGCACCAGGTGGTTGCTTTGTTTCCAAAACCGCACTTCGGCGCTCTCACGGTCGTACCAACCGTTGGCCACAATCCCATGCGCCGCGGGGCTGGTGCCGGTGAGCATGGACGCCTGGGCCGTGCAGGTGAGCGCCGGAAACGCCGGGGCGTGGGATTGCAGCCCGTGCTTTTCCGCAAACGCCGTGAGCCCCGGCATCCGCAGCCCGAGCAGCGAACGGGAAAGTCCCACCACATTGATGACGGCAACACGCATGGCCACGGGTTCAGTTTTCCGGCATCAGCAGCGGAATGACCTTGTCGCCGCGGCGGCGAGAAAGGCCACCAAGGGTCCGGTATCGACGAGCACCGCGCCCGTCACTTGCCAAAGCCCTCCAAGTCCTTCGGGTTGGTTGCCAGATCCCGCGGCAGCCCTTTCAGCGACCCCGCCAAATCGCTTGCCAGATCGAAACAAGTGGCCGGTTCACCGGCCGGGCGGGTACTCGGCAACTTCTCCAGTCCCTCCCGCACCAGCGACGATTTGGTGGTGCCCCGCGCACGCGACTCCGCTTCCAAGCGTTCCAGCAGGCGATCCGGCAGTTTCAGTGAGATGGTGTTCACGAGCGGAAAGTAATACACGCCATCGCCTCACGCAATACCGAGATTCTCGAAGCTTTCAGAATCGATAACTCCTTCATAATCGGTGGCATCCGTGCCGAAACTCCGCTGTGCTTGCGGGGCCGGGACCGCAACTGGAAAATAATTGAAATTTTCCAGACAAATTTCTTGACGGACCCACGGAGAATGGCTTGTCTCAACCACCATTGGGGTTGGAACTGCGTTTCATCGGCCAACCCCGCAACCCAAATACAGTCCAGATTCCAACCTAACCAGCCATGAAATCCAAATCCGTATTCAGTCTCGTCCGTTCCGGTTCACCCGCCGCCTGCATCCTTGCCGGTGCCATTGCCGCTCTCCTCGCCACGCAAGCTGCCCACGCCGCCACGCTCACCTGGGACGTCGCCTCCGGCGATGGCGCGGTCATCACCGATGGCACGGGAATCTGGTCGGATACTCTTGGCAATTGGAACAACGGCACTGACGCCAATTGGGCCAACGCCAACCCCGATAGCGCCAGCTTCGGCAGCTCCGCGGGTGGCACGCTCGGCGCGGCTGGGACAGTGACCCTCGGCACGGCCATCACGGCGGGCAGCCTCACCTTCAATACCGCTCTTGGAGGCGGGACCTACATCATTGACACCTCCACCTTGGCGCTGACGCTCAATACCGGCATCACCGCCAACGAATCCGCCACCATCCAGAGCGGCGCCGGCGGCTCCATCATGCTCGGTGGCGGCAACGCCTGGTCAGTCGCTTCCGGCAAGACTCTAACTGTTAGTTCTTCGATTGGCGGCACGGGCTTCGGCCTCACCAAGAACGGTCTGGGCATCCTCACCCTCAGCGGCACCAATACCTACGACAGTGGCACGACCGTTAGCGCCGGGACCTTGTTGACCACCAAGGCGGCGGCACTGCCAAACTACGGCACTCCCGGCAGCGTGATTGTCAACGGCGGCACCCTCGGCGTTCAGGTCGGCGGCAGTGGCTGGAGCACGGGACAGGTGGACACCCTGCTGGCATACGCAACCAAGACCAGCGGCGCCCTGGGCATCGACACCACCAATGGTGACGTCAACCAATGGACGCCCTTCACGACGACCAACCTTGGCGCCTTGGGCCTGACGAAGCTCGGTAACAACACCCTCACCCTCAACCAGGCGAATACCTTTACCGGCGGGGTCACCCTCAACAGCGGCACACTCAGCCTCACCAACAACAATGCAATAGGCAGCAACACCTTGACCATCAACGGCGGTATGGTTAGCGTCGCCAACAACTTCGCCTTTTCCAACAACAACCCGTTCGTCATCAACAACAGTTTCACTCTTAATAGTGGCACCGCCTGGACTACCACTTTCGGCACCGGCATGTGGACGCTGAATAACAATGCCACCGTAACCTTGAATTTGGGACAATCCCCCAATGTGACGGACCCTATCAACAACAATGGCTACAATCTCACCCTGATCAACACGCAGGATGGCGGCACCACCATTAGCGGCAAAATCACGGGGGCTGGAGGCCTGACCCTCAGGAACGACCTTACAGCCAATAGCAAGACCCTGACTGTCAACAACGCAAACAGCACCTTCACCGGCCCGACGATCCTGCAGTCTAGCACTGCCTCGAACCTGGCCATCGTAACATCCGGTCTCACTTACGCCGGCCGGGCCGGTTCGTTGGGCGCGCCCACCGGGGCCAACGCCGTCCTCCAAGTCAACAACAACGTCATTTGGCAGCCGGCTGGTGCCACCAACCGCAGTGTCAACCTTACAAGTAACGGCGCCGGAACGGTGCAGCTAACGGTTCTCAACGCCAATGCTACCCTTGACGGGCCAATTGCCGCCACTGGGACTGGCGCCAAGACGCTCTGGGTGAATATGCCTTTTAACAACGCAGGAGGCCTGACGCTGACGATCAACGGTGCGATCTCCGATCCCACCGACGGAAACGCACTTACCCTGCGGGTGCAACCGGGATATACCAATGGCGGGAATTTCTCACAGCTCTATCTCACCGGTGTCAATACTTTCACCGGGCCAATCAACTACGATCTGCCAACATCGACTCCGGCAAGTTATAATTCCGCGCTAAATATTATTGGAGCCGGCCAGTTGGGCGCCGGCAACTACGCCGGTAACATCTCAATGAATACCGACGTCCACGCGATCTTGAACTGGGGCAGTTCGGCAAATCAGATTTTGGGGGGCGCGATCACCGGTGCCGGTGCCCTGAACAAGGCCGGCGCGGGCACGCTGACGCTTTCCTCCGCCTTGAACAGCTATACCGGCACGACGATTATCAACGGTGGCCTGCTGCGAGTTACCGGTGTGACCAATGCCAGCAGTGCCGTAACCGTGAACGCGACCGGCGGCCTTGGCGGCAATGGCACCGTGGGCGGAACGGTAACCGCCGCCGTCGGGACCGCGACCACCGCAGGTGGCGCGATCAACCTCACCGACAGCGCCGTAGGCACGCTTTCGCTCGGCAGCACCTTGACCTTGAACGGCACCGCCGCCTTTCCGAACGTCCTCGCGTTGGACCTGGGCAACGCCGCAGCCGGCACGGACAAGATCGCGGCAAGCGGCAACGTGACCTCTGCCGGTGGGGCGGTCATCAATCTCAATCAACTTGCCGGTGCCCGGATCTCGGACAACACCTACGACCTGATTACGACGAGTGGAACGATGGCGGCGGCATCCAATTTCTCTCTGGCCACCACCAAGGCCTTTGGTTTGAGCTTTACCAATCTGGCCCTTGATGGAACGTCAACGAAATTGCAGGTGACCACAGCCCAAGTCACGTCCGCTACCCCTGCCGCCTACTGGGCAGGCGGGACAGACGTCAATTGGAATACGGCAACGAACTGGATGACGACGGCGACTTCAAACGCAAACACGGCCGGCGCTCCCGACTACCAGACCAACGTACACTTTTACACGACGACTCCCACCGCCTCGTTGCTGACCACCAACGTGCTCAACGCGGACTTCGACATCAACAGCCTGAGCTTTGACCCCGCGGCGACCTCCGCCGTGACCATCGGCGGCACGAAGATGCTGACCATTGAAGCCGCCAACGCCAACGGCAACCCTGCCGGCAACGGCATCACCGTCAGCAATGCATTGCCAATAACTGACACGATTTCCGCCAAAGTCGGCTTGGCTTCCAGCCAGACCTGGACCGTGGGCACCGGCTCGGCGCTCACCGTGAGCGGCGCGGTCACCGACTTCGGCGCGGGATACTCTCTCACCAAGGCCGGTGCCGGCACGCTCACCCTCTCGGGTGCCAACGTGGCGTTTAACGGCGGGATCGCCTTGAATGCCGGCAAGCTGGTCCTCGGCAACAACGCGGCACTCGGCGCCGGCACGCTGACCATCGGCAGCCCCAGCGGTACGACGGCGGTCACCCTGGATGCTTCGGCAGGCGTCACCGCCAGCTATAACAACCCCCAAACCTGGAATCAGAACTTCACCTTCATTGGCAGCAACAATTTGACCTTCGGCACGGGCGCGGTGACGATGGCCGGCTCGCGTAACATCACGGTCAACGCCAACACCCTGGCGGAAGGCGGCATGATCTTGGACGGCGGCAATAACTACAGCATCACCAAGCTCGGTGCCGGCGCGCTCACCCTTTCCGCCGGGAACACATACGGCGGCGGCACCAACCTCTACGCCGGCTCGTTGAGCATCAACAATGCCACTGCCATCGGCACGGGTCCGTTGAATATCAGTGCATGGACGACACTTGGCGGCAATACCACCATGGCGGGCGGCAACGCGATCAACATCAACGGTAGTTTCACCTATGGAATTGCCAATGGCCTTAACACCGGCACCAGCATCGTCACGCTGGGCGGAAAGTATTTGATGACCGTCAACAATACCTTTACCCTCGGCGGTCCGGTCGTCGACGGCGGCAATGCCTATGGCATCACGAAGGCCGGTACCGCAGCGCTTACCCTCGCCAACTCGTTTAGCACTTACACCGGCAAGACGATCATCGAGGCCGGCACACTCAATTACAGCGTGCCCTTGTCCAACGCCGGCGTCGCCGGCCCGTTGGGTGCGCCCACCGGAGCCAACGCCAGCATTGACCTCTTCCCGGGCACCTCGTTCGTGTACACTGGTGGTCAAGGTGGTTCCTACAGTTCTCCCTTGGTGTCTACCAACCGTACGATCAACCTGGCCGGCTTTACCCCGGGAACCGTGGCCCTCAACGGAACCAATACGAACGACTCGTGGTTCCAATTTGCCGGCTTTACCGCCACCGGGACCGCCCCAAGGATGTTGCAAATCAAATGCCAAGGTGACCGTCCGGTTTATAGCTATTCGGGCGGCATCCCGGACATGTCCGACGGCAGTCAAGTCTCGCTAACAGGCACTTGGGGTTCCGGCAGCTCGACTTCTAACGGCACAATAGCTCTTCAGGGTGTCAATACGTTCACCGGACCAATTACCCTGACCGGTGGCGGCAACGCAGGTGTTGCCCCCTTCCTTATCGGTGGCTCGGTCAGTGGTTACGTTAGCAACGTGCCGACTATCGTGCCCGGTGGCACGGGCGTGTTGGGCAGCGGTAACTACGCCGGCAACATCACGTTCACTTCAGGTACGACAGGCTCTGTGCTGCTCGGCTATGCCAGCACGGCAACTCAAACCTTGTCGGGTGTGATTTCCGGTCCCGGGGCAGTGACCGACTTCGGCCCGGGTGCCTTGACTCTCGCCGGCGCGAACATCTATACCGGTGCAACCAACGTCGGTTCCAGCACGCAAAATGCCACGCTCAGCCTCACGGGTTCCTTGGCTGGCACCGCGATTACGGTCAACGGAGCGAGCGTTCTCTCGGAAAGCTCAACGGGTGTCATTAGTGGCGCGTCGTCGATCACCCACTCCAGCTCCGCAATTAGCACGCTTGCCGGTGCCAACACCTATAGCGGCGCGACGACAATCAGCGCAGGAACGTTGAAACTGTCCAACCAGTATGCCTTGCGAAACAGCACGCTAACGATGGGCGGCGGCGCCACCGCCGCCGTGGTGTTCGATAGCTCGGTCATCGGCAACGCATTTACCTTGGGCGGCCTGAGCGCCACGGCAGCGGGCACGGGCTACGATATTGCGCTGCAAAACAACGCCGGCTCGCCCGCCGCCATCGCCCTGAGCGTCGGCAACAACAACACGAATACGACCTACGCCGGCGTGCTGAGCCAAAGTGGCAGCCTCACGAAGGTCGGCGCGGGCACGCTGACTCTTAGCGGCGCGAACTCCTACACCGGTGGCACCAACGTCACCGGCGGCACGCTATTCTGGAGCGGGACGAACAACCTGCCCGCCAGCGGAACCCTGCAGGTGAACGCGGGCGGCAATTTCAGCCTTGCTGACGGCACCGCGCGAAGCACTTCCACCGCTGCGCTCAATCTCGCTAGCGGTGCTACGGTAACCTTCGACTGGAACGCGGGCGCTGTCGACACGCTGACATCGACCGCCGCCGCGACGACGACGACCGGTTCTGTGATTGGAATCAGCATCAACCCCACCAACACGCCGACCGGTAGCGGACTCACCCTGCTCGGTGCGCCTTCCGGCCTCCTGACCGGCACGACCGCCTATTTCCTGGCCAACAACACGAATTACACCGCGACGCTCACCCAGAGCGACACAGGGGTTTCCATCGGCGCCTACAGCGCGGTCACCGCGCCGACGCTGCTCTTCTGGCAGGGCAACAAGGTGGCCGGAGCAAACACCTCCGGCGTGGACAACGCCTGGGCCCTTTCTGCCGCGGCCAGCAACTGGTCCACGGCCGTGGGCACCTACACCGCCACCCCGGTCGTTCCCGGCGCCACGGCGGACGTGATATTCTCCACCACCAGCACCCCAACCCAGCAAACCTCGGTGCTGGGGGCCGACATGACGCTTAAGAGCGTGACCTTCAACGACTCCACCGCGGTCACCATCGGCGGTAGCAACGCCCTCACGCTCACGAGCACCGTAGCCACGGCCGGCACGGGCACGGCGGGCGGCGGCAGCGCCATCACCGTCCTGGCCGCAGCGGCCAATCCGACGGTCAGCGCCAACGTCGTGCTGGGGGCCGCCCAGACCTGGAATGTGGCCACCGGCAAGACCCTCAACGTCAGCGGCGTGGTCTCCGGTGCCAGCGCCAACAGCCTGACCATCGGTTCCACCGGGAACGCCGGAACGGTGCTCCTCTCCGGCGCGAACAACTACACCGGCGGGACGACGATCGGCTTCGGCACGTTGCAGATCGGCAACGCATCCGCACTGGGTAGTGATGCGGGTTCCGCCAGCGTCACCAGCGGCGCGGTTCTGGACTTGAACGGCATTACGATGACCGTTGCAAACCCACTCACGCTCAACGGGACGGGCATCAGCAGTGGCGGTGCCCTTATCAACAGCAGCGCAACGGCGGCTACCTACTCCGGGCCGCTCAAGTTGGGCAGCGCCAGCAGCATCATCGCCGGCAGCGGGAATATCATTCTCTCATACGCCGGCCCGATTAGCGGCACCAGCAATCCTGCGCTGACGGTGGGCGGGGCCTTCAACACCACGATCAACGGCAACATCGCAACGGGCAGCGGCGCGCTGACCAAGAACGGTGCCGGCACCCTGACCCTCACCGGGGCGAACACCTTCACAGGCGGCACCACGATCAGCGCGAACGCGGGCACGTTGAAGTTATCCAACCAGTACGCGCTGCAAAACAGCGCGCTAACCTTGAACAGTGGCACCGGCGCTCTTGTCTTCGACAGCGCGGTTACCAGTAACGCCTTCATTGTGGGCGGCCTGAATGCCACGGCGGCCGGAGCGGGCTTCGATATCTCCTTGCAAAACAGCGCCAGCACGAACATCGCTCTGACCGTGGGCATGGGCAACGCCAATAGTACCTATGCCGGCAACCTGACCAACGGTAGCAGTCTGACCAAGGTGGGGACCGGTTCGCTGACCCTCTCCGGCACCAACACCTACGGCGGCAACACGACCCTCGGTGGTGGCACGCTGCAGATCAACGCGACGGCGTCGCTTCCGTCGGCAAGCACGCTCGTCATCAACTATGGCACGACGTTTAGCCCCGGTGCCGATGGCCTCACCCTGAGCAATTCGGAAATCTGGAATGGAGATTTCAGCTTCGGCGGTGGCAAGCAAAACATTACCCTTGGCAACGTCACGCTGGGTTCCAGCGTGATCGTTACAAACGGCAGCATCAACGGCAATTTGAACGTCGGTACCATCAACGACGGCAGCAACGGCTATGGCCTGACCTTCGCCGGCAGCAAGAATTTCACGCTCACAGGTACCAACACCTACACCGGTCCGACGAATATCACGGGCACGGCGACGATGGCTTTAACTGGCAAGCTTTCCACCTCCAGCGCCATTACCGTCTTCACCGGGGCCACGTTGGCTCTTGGTAACGTGGTTCAAGGGACCGATTTTGCCTCCAATATCTCTGGCTACGGCGCTGTAAGCATCAATGGTGGTACAACAGCGGTTCTTCATGGCGCGAACAGCTATACCGGGGGAACGACAGTTGTTACCGGCAACGATGGCCGTCTCTATTTTGACAACGACAACTCGTTGGGCACCGGAACGATTACGTTCAACAGCAACACCTTCCGTGGCTTCGGCTCGGTGGATGCGACGGCGCACACGCTGGCCAATCCCATAAGCCTCGCTAGTACCACCTCGGTGAATAGCAGGTTTGGCAAGGGTGGATCGGCTTCCGGTGGCACGGGGAACCTGAATTTCACCGGTCCTGTCTCTATATCGAGCGCGACAGCCTACATCGGTGTCACCGACGCCACCATCCTGACCTTCAGCGGTCCCGTCAGCAGCACCGGCACGTATGGCATCACCAAGGATGATACTGGCACGTTGGCCCTCTCTGGGGACAACATCTACACCGGCGCCACCACCGTTAGCGGGGGCACCTTGCTCGTCAACAACACCACCGGCAGCGGCACCGGCACCGGCGCGGTCAGCGTGGGGGCCAGCGGCACCTTGGGCGGCACCGGCACGATTGCCGGCGCGGTGAATGTCACCGGCGTGCTCTCACCGGGTGCCTCCATCGGCACGCTGACCTCGGGAGCCCTGACCTTCAACAACGGCTCGTTCTACAACTATCAAGTCAATTCCAGCGTGTCACCCACTGTGGGAGCCGACCTTCATATCGTCAACGGGGCGTTGGCCTTGAACGGCACCGTTACGCTGAACTTGGCCGACCTTGGCACGGGCACCTTCGCTCCGGGAACCGTGTTCTCGTTATTCAAGTATTCAGCCGGGTTATGGAATGGCGGGCTCTTGACCTACAACTCCACCGCGCTGGCTGAAGACGCGACCTTCAACTTCGCCGGCAAGACCTGGACCATCGACTACGACGCGACCACGAAGGGTGCCAATGTCGCCGGCACCCAGTCTGACAATTACGTCAACATCAGCATCCCCGGCGTCGCCTTGACTCCCTATCAACAATGGGCGCAGACCAACATCACCGCCATCCAGCCGCTTGCCGATGCCACTCCCGGCGGCGATCCCGACCACGACGGCGTCACCAACCTCACCGAGTTCGCCTTCAACGGCAATCCGCTCAGCGGGACCGACCGGGGCTTCATCTTCGGCCTCACGGCGGACAGCAGCGCCGATCCGGAAACCGTGTTGAAGGAAATCATCCTCACCGTCGCGGTGCGCAAGACCGCACCCGCATTCACCACCGGCAGTCCTTCCACCTCGACGGTGGACGGGATCAACTACTCGATTGAAGGCAGCACCGATCTAACATCATGGACGGTGGTGGTGACTCCGGTCACTCCGATCACCACCGGCCTGCCGGCGCTCACCGATCCGACGAACTACGAGTACCGCAGCTTCAGCCTCAACGGTTCCAATGGACTGCCCGGCAAGGGTTTCCTGCGCGCCAAGGTTGAGATGCCGTAAGGCGGATCTGATAGGTCCGGTTTGGTCCCGCATTCCGGCGGGACAAGCCATGAGTCATGGGTCATGGGTGGAAATCCCGTGACCCGTGACCTTGCGGACAGCCCATAATCCTCAAAAGGAAACCCTTTGGCACCTGGATGAGGCTGTGCTGCGTCTGCACGGCAGGAGACCTGAAACATTTCCAAGAATTAATCCTGGTTAGACAATAAAGTCCTTGACGCTCCGATGGGGGGCGCTTGACTCGAACATATACGGCTGACATCGCTTTTGTCCGCCAAAAACCAAAAACCGCTTAAACCTCGTGAAATCCAAGTCCGCATTCTGTCTTGTCCGCACCGGCTTACCCTCCGCCTGCATCCTCGCCGCCGCAATCGCCACCCTTCTCATGGCACAGTCCGCACCCGCGGCGAACATCTATTGGGATGGCACCGGCAGTCCCGCCACCGGGTGGGAAGCCGTCGGCAATTGGGACACCGCCGCGGATGGCAGCGGGGGCGATCCGGCGGCGGTGCCGGGCGCGGCGGATGTGGCGAATTTCAGCATCAGCACGCTCAATTCCGCGCAGACGGTCAAGCTGAATGGTGATCGGGCGGCGCAGGGTTTGGTTTTCCTCGGCACCAACACCGCCGCCACCAATCTGTTAGGCGGCAATGCGGACCACACCCTCACGCTGGGCACCGGCGGCATCACGGTCAACAGCCTGGCCGGAGCGGTGACCCTCGGGTCCGCCAGCGCAGGGCAATACCTGGGCGTGACCCTGAGTGCGGCCCAGAATTGGACGAACAGCTCGGCGAATCCGCTGACGGTGCAGAATGCGGTCAACAACGGGGGGTTTCTGCTTACCGTCAATGGCACCGGCAGCACCACCCTCAACGGCGCTCTCATCGGTGCCGGCGGCCTTGCCCAGTCGGGTAGCGGAGTGCTCACTCTCACTGGCTCCAGCACCTATTCCGGGGCCACCACAGTTGCGGCCGGCAGTGTCCTCAACATTCAGAATGCCCTTGCCTTGGGGACAACCGGTGCCGGCACGACCGTCAGCAGCGGCGCGGCATTGCAGCTTCAGGGCAATATCGTCGCGTTGAACGAGGGGCTCACGCTCAGCGGTACCGGCATCGCCGGCGACGGTGCGCTGCGCAACATCTCCGGCGTGAACTCGTTCACCGGCAACCTGACCTTGGCCGGTGCCACCCGAATCAATTCAGATGCCGGCATGCTGCTGGTTTACGGCACGACCACCAATGGGGCCAATTTGCTGACCCTCGGCGGTGCCGGCAATATTTCGGTTGTGCCCGCCATCGGCACCGGTGCCGGCGGCCTGACCAAGGACGGTGCCGGCACGCTGGGGCTTTTCGGCGCGAATACCTACACCGGCACCACGACTCTTAGCAGTGGCACGACCCTTCTGGGTGCCACCGAAATCGCCGGCACCTCCGGCCCGCTGGGCAAGTCCGTCGCTGCCAATCCGGGTTCCATCGTCTTTGGCGGTGGCACGCTGCAATACTCGCCCCAGAACAACACCGACTATTCCGGACGCTTTGCCACCACTGGCAGCCAGCCAATCAAGATTGACACCAACAGTCGCGCCGTCACGTTTGCCACCAACCTCGTCGGAGCCGGCACCAGCCTGGCCAAGAGCGGTTTCGGAACCCTCACCCTCACTGGAACCGGCAACACCTACGACGGCGGTACCACGGTCACTAACGGCACCCTCTTGCTTTCCGGCACCGGCAACATGCCCGCCACCGGCGCGCTTGCGGTAAATGCTGGCGGCACATTCAGCCTGGCCGATGGCACCGCACGCGTCACCACCACGGCCGCCAGCCTCAACCTTGCCAATGGCGCCACCCTGGCGCTGGACTGGAACGCCGGGGCATTGGACATGCTGACCTCAACGGCAGCCGCCACGGTTGCGGGCAACATCGGCATCGTCATCGCCAACACCAGCCCGAGCGGCGCTGGCGGCACCTTGCTCGCTTCGGCGGCCGGCGGTCTAACCAGCGGCGGCGCCAGTTACTTCCTGGCGAACAACACGAACTTCACCGCCACTCTGACCGCGACCAACACGGCCGTTAGCATCGGTACCCAAACCGCGGGCACCGCCCTGGTCAACAACGCTTTCTGGTACGGCAACACCCTCGCCGGCACCAACACCGCAGGCGTCGATAACGCCATGGCGCTGTCCAACGGCACGGTGAGCAATTGGTCCACGACCTCCGGCAGTTACACCGCCACCGGGTTGGTTCCCGGCGCGACGGCCAACGTGGTGTTCTCCGCCACCGGCGCCACCCAGCAAAGCAACGTTGTGCTCGGTGCCGACATGACCATCAACTCGATCACCTTCAATGACACGACTTCGGTCACCCTCAACGGACCCAACGCGCTCACCCTGCTGAGCACCGGCACCGGAGCCTCCAGCGCCATCAGCACCAACCAGGACACCACCATCAATGCCGGGGTTATCCTGGGTGCGAACCAAACCTGGACCACCGCCGCAGGCAAGACCCTGACCCTCGGCGGGACCATCGGCAACGTGACCGCTGGGGCCGGCCTGACGCTGGCCGGGGCCGGCACCGTGGCGGTCAACGGCACTGCGGCGTTTTCGGGTGCGACCACGGTGAACAACGGTGCCACCCTCAGCTTTGCCGCCGGCAGCAACAAAACGTACCTGGGTTCCGGCAATACCCTGGTGGTCAGCGGCACCGTGAATGTTGCGGGCATTGTGGACGTCGAAAATTTTGGCGGCAATGGTCTCAACGGGGTGCTCAACGTGACTGGCAGCGGCGCGCTGACGCTTAGGAACGCGCCGGGCAACGGCGATGTCGCTGCGGCCATTGGCAACAGTGGCTACGGGATGCTCAATCTCACCAGTGGCGCGGTGAATGTTCTCGGTGGTTCCGGCAACACCTACGGCAGCATGAACATTGAGAATGGCGGCAACCAGGGTCTGTTGCGCATTACCGGCGGGGTTCTCAACGTCGGCCAGATGATGATCGCACGCAACGGTGGCGGCACCAGCGAATTCACCATCACGGCGGGTGCCTTCAACAAGGGCGGTACGGCCGGCCTTTTTGACATCGGCGACCGCGGCGGCTTCACCTCCGTGCTCAACGTGGCCGGCGGACTCCTCGACAATACCAACGCGGCCATCACCCTCGGCCGCTCGGGCGGCACCGCCGGTGCGGCGCTCCAAGTCGTCAACTTTGATGCCGGCACGATGCTCACCAAGGAATTCTCCGGTGCCCAGGCCGGCATCCAGACGATCATCAATTTCAACGGTGGCACCGTCAAGGCCAGCCCCGGCATCTCCACTTCGGCCTTCACGCCGGCGGCCAACGCCACCGGCAGCATCACCTCCTACGTCAACGGCGCATTCGGGACGTTTGCCGGCGGCATCGTCTTTGATACCAACGGCAACAGCACCACCCTCAATGGCAACCTGCTGGCCCCCACCGGCAATGGCGTGACCAGCCTCGCCCTGGCAACCGGCGGCAGCGGTTATACCGGTGCCCCGATCGTCACCCTCAGCGACTCCGGCACGACCCAGGCCAGCACGACGGTCGCGGCTTCCAGCACAATCACCATGGCCAGCACCACCGGCGTGTTTGTCGGCCAGGCTGTGACCGGCACCGGCATCCCCGCCGGGTCGATCGTGACGGCGGTTACGCCTAACACATCCATCACGATCTCGCAGGCCGCCACCGCCGCCGGATCGCCCACGCTGACCTTCAAGGGTCAGGGCGCCACCGCGTATGCCAACGTTTCCGCCGGCGCGGTGACCGATTTCGTGGTCACCAATCCGGGTGTCGGCTATGTCGGCACGGTCACCGCGACGCTTGGCGGCGGCTTTGGCACCGGTGGCAGCGGCACCGTGGCCACGCTCAATGCGATTACCCCCGTGGCCAACACCAGCGGTGGCCTAACTAAAAACGGCGCGGGCACACTTACCCTCTCCGGCGCCAACACCTTCACCGGCGCCATCACCGTCAACGGCGGCACGCTGGCGTTCGGCGCCGCAGGCATCACTTCTTACGGCAATTCCATCTCCGGCGCGGGTGCGGTGAGCCAAACCGGCACTGGCACCACGGTTCTCACCGGCACGGACACCTATGGCGGGGTGACCACTCTAACAGCCGGAGTGCTGCAGCTCAACAGTGCCAACGCCCTGCCCGGCGGCATCGCCACTGCGGGAGGCACCAGCGATCTGATCTTCAGTGGTGGCGCGCTTGGTTTGGGCAACGGCGACTTCACCCGCAGCCTGGGCACCGTGGGAACGGGTGCCCTCGCCAATTTCACCGGGGCCGGCGGCTGGGCGGCTTACGGAGCGGATCGCGTGGTGAACCTCGGCGGAGCCTTGGCCACCATCACCTGGGCGACGGCCAACACCGGCTTCAACGGCCAGACGCTGATGCTTGGTGCTGCGACGGCGACCAACACCGTGGACCTGCAAAATCCGCTCGATCTGGGCAATGCCGCCCGCACCGTCCAAGTGGATAACGGCAGCGCCACGATTGACGGCAAATTGAGCGGCGTGCTCAGCGGTACTGGCGGCGGGATCACCAAGACGGGTCTCGGTACGCTCGCCCTCAGCAACTCCGGCAACGCCTACACCGGCACCACCGCCATCAATGCCGGCACCCTGCTCATCAGCGGCGCCGCCACCTTGGGCAACGGCGCGAACCTGACCCTTGGCGGCGGCGCTTTGGACTTGGGGACCTCGAGCCAAACCGTCGGCGCGGTGAGCATCACCGCCGCCGCCGCCAGCGGCGACACCATCAAGAACGGTAGCCTCGTCGGCACCTCGTACGCGGCCAGCCTCGCCTCGGGCAATGCCCTCGTTTCGGCCAACCTGTTGCTCAACGGCGTGGCGGGTTTTGCCAAGACTGGCGCGGGCACCGTGACGCTCTCCGGGGCCAATACCTACACCGGCGCGACGAGCGTCAGCGCCGGTTTTCTACAGTTCAACTCGCCGGGAGCCATCGGCGGCACCGGCAACACGGTCACGGTCACCTCGCCGGGCACGCTGGTGTTTGGCCCGGCTTTCGGAACCATCCAAGGCACTCTGACCGGCCGCGTGGTCTCCTCCTCCACGGGCGTCATCGCCGCTGACAATCACGCCAGCGAAAACCTTGATTTCAGCGGCGCCGGCGCGAACCTAACCGCCGCGTCGCTCGGTGCCGTCGGCAGCATTGCCTATACCGGCACGCTCACGCCTAACGGAACCACCTATCGCCTCGGCGGCGGCGGCGGCACCCTCACCCTGAGCAATGCCAATGCGATTACCGGTGTTGGAAATTCACTCATCGTCACCGGTAACGTCACCTTGGCAGCCGCCAACGACTACAGCGCCGGCACCACCCTCAGCTCCGGCACTCTGGCCTTGGCCAGCAATAGCTCCATTGGCGCGGGCCCCCTCGCGCTCAACGGCGGCACGATCCAAAGCACGACCAGCACCGCCCGCAGCTTGGCCAACATTTTGGCCATCGGCGGCAGTGTGACGGTCGGGGGCACCGGTGACATGACCTTCTCCGACACCTCCGCCACCGCGCTGGGCGCTACCCGTACTTTCACCATCAACAACACCACCAGCACCTTTGACCAAGGCTTCAGCGGTGCCACCTTCGGCATCACCAAGGCCGGGGCCGGAACCCTGGTGCTTGCGGGCACCGACACCTACACCGGTACCACCACCGTCAGCGGCGGAGTGCTGCGCGCCAACGATGGCACCGGCCTGCCCACCGGCAGTCTGCTGACCATCAACGGCGGGGTGATCGAAACCGGGACCAACCTGGTGCGCACCGGCGGCAGCGCGGCGGGCAACATGCAAATCACCGGCGGCACCAGCGGCTTCAGCGCCAACGGTGGCGCGGTCCAGGTGGCCATCGGCACGCTCGGCAGCCCTACGGCGCTCACCTGGGGCACGGCACCGTTCCAACCCGGCACCTTCATCCTCAACGGCGTTACGGCCAACAACACGCTCGAGTTCAAAAATGCCATCAGTCTCGTCAACTCCGCCCGCACCATCGAGGTCGATGCCAACGTCGCCACCCTCAGCGGTGTCATCAGCGGCACGGGCACGTCCGGGACCCTAACCAAAACCGGGCTCGGCACGCTGGTGCTCAATGCCGCCGACAGCTACACCGGCCTGACGACGGTGGCTCTCGGCACCCTCAAGCTGAATGGGGCCACCGGGTCGTTGTCGGCGACTACCGGGCTGTTCCTGGGCGTGAACAACACCACCTACGCGGGCGGCAGCGCGTTCATCTACGACAATGCCGGCGCATCCGGTGCCACCTCGCAGACGCTGGCATCCTTGGCGTCCCAAAACTCCCAGCCCAATGACAACACGGTGCAGCTCACCCGCACCGCGGCCCAGCCCGTCACTCTGACTTTCACCACGGTGACCAGCAACGTCACCGAAAACGGCAACGTCATCAACTTCGTCACCAATGACGTCGCCGGCGGCGGCGTCAACGGCACCGACTACAAAATCGCCCTCGGCAGCGGGCTCAGCGCCTTGGTCGGCGCGGGTGCCGCCAGCTACTACAACATCACCAGTCAGAATGCCTATTTCAACGGCGGCGACTTCGCGGTCTATGACCCGGCCGGTTTTGTTCGCGGCATCAAGTATGGCTCGGATTCAGTCTCCGCGACGAGTGCCGGCGGGGCGTCCTTTGCCAACACGACCAATCAACAAATCACCGGCGACATCACCGCCCAGACCAGCGTCACGTTGGGCACCGGCGGCAATCTGGGCACCTTGAAAATCGTCGGCACCAGCTCCATCACGATGCTGAACTCCAGCCAGACGATCTCCTTCAGCAACGGTGGCAACGCGGGAGCCAACGGCATCCTCAAGACCGGCGGCGGCACCTCCACCATCAGCGGTGGGTCAAATGTCACCTTCAACGCCGTTCAGGCGGACGTCCGCGTGGATGGCGCCACGGACGTCTTGAACATCGCCATGCCGCTGAATTTCACCGGCAACGCGCGGTTCTTGAAGTCCGGTGCGGGAAACCTGACCCTCAGCAGCGGTACCACCACCTTCAAGGCGTTCAGCTCGTACATTGACGGCGGCGTCTTGGAAATCGGCGGCAGCGCCACTCTCGCCGCCTCAGCGACGGCGAGCAACCTCACCATCGCCCCCGGCGCCTCGTTGAAGCACAGCAGCAGCTCCACCGCCTCCATCCTTGGCGGCGTCGTCGCCGGGCAAGGCAGCGTGACGGTAAGCAATGGCACCCTGACGCTTTCCAATGCCAACACCTACACCGGCGGCACCACCGTCAGCGGCGGCAGCCTGTTGGTCACCAACACCAGCGGCAGCGCCACCGGCACCGCCGCAGTCAACGTGGGTGCCAGTGGCAACTTTGGCAGCACCGGCATGATCACTGGCGCGCTCAATGTCAGCGGGACGCTTTCACCCGGTGCCTCCTCCATCGGCACGCTGACCTCTGGCGCCCTGAGCTTCGCCAACAATTCGACCTATCAATACCAGGTCAACTCCAGCGTGGCCACCAGCGCGGGGGCCGATCTCCATATCGTCAACGGCGCGCTGAGTCTGGGCGGTTCGGTCACCCTGAACCTAAGCGATCTTGGCGTGGGAACCTTTGCCCCAGGGACGGTGTTCTCATTGTTCAATTACTCCACCGGCTTGTGGAACAGCGGACTGTTGACCTATAACTCCACCGTCCTGGCCGAAGACTCGACCTTCAATTTCGCGGGCAAGACCTGGACCATCGACTACGACGCGACCGCCAAAGGCGCCAACGTCGCCGCCGCCCAGGCTGGCAACTATGTCAACATCAGCATCGCCGGTTCCGCCGATGCCTACACCACCTGGATTCAGACTCCCGCTTTCGCCATCCCCGCCGGCCTGCAAGGTCCCAACGATGACCCGGACGGCGACGGTGCCACCAACCTCGAGGAATTCGCATTCGGCGGCATCCCCAACGATCCGACCAAGACCGGACTGGTCTTCGGCCTCCAGGCCGACAGCAATGACCCGGGCACG